>UMHM01067461.1_pt1 | contig 14466 bp, 28 predicted proteins | sample 1965501 | NCBI WGS metagenome assembly UMHM01 (sample SAMEA4836095, study PRJEB28245) | human gut metagenome | biome: gut microbiome; material: fecal sample | place: Denmark | collected 2008
GATGGACTTCATCAATTTTTGATGGACTTTTTGATGGACTTCATATAAATCCAATACCTTACTAAAAAAAGATCGTCTGAAAAAAAATATTTTAAGTTAAAAAATCAGTTTCCACAGTTAAAAAATGATGATATAAAAAAGGATTCGTAATTTCCAAACGAACCATCGGATACTCATCTTTAATACGCTGAATTAACCTAGGAAAATTCACACTAGAAATATTAATACCATGATGAATATATCTATAACAATAATAATCCTTCTTTTTAATCGTATTTTTACAAATTACAACATTTTTGACACCACACCGATTACTTTTCATTTCACATTTTTTATTATACTTATTCACAGTATAATAAGTCAAATGGAATAACCGATAATCAACAATATTAAACTTGGTAGGAATTTTTTTATATAATTCTTCTAATGTTTTACCATTATAAAAAATATTATTAATTTTAAACCTAAAAAAACATCTATTACCTTGATATTCAACATATAATCCTTCCACACCTGTTGGACAATTCATACATCTGCCACCATGGGCATAAGCTGCCATATTATAGTTCTCTGTAAAAAAGCAGAAATCAATCCATTTTTGCTCTTTTTGGATTAAGTTATCTATATTACAATATTCTAATATTATGAATTTAAAATGAGATTCACCATATTTATTAAAACTATGTTGTAAATGTTGATTAAAATGAGTATTTGATTTGAGAGATGATACATGTTGTTTAAATCGTGATTTGATGTTTTTAGTTGATCCAATGTATCGTTTATTATTTATTGTATTAACAATAGCATAAATACCTGCCTTACTGGATGGTGCTATGATGGCTTTCATATTTTCTTTTTTTTTATTTTTTTTTCAAAAGCCTATGAGGAGATTCGAACTCCCGACAAACTGATATCTTGTGACTGTACTCACCAATAGGAGGGGTATAATAGGCTAAATGAGTATAGTCATTACAAGTCAGTCGCTCTCCCAACTGAGCTACATAGGCATATGAACAAGGTGAATAGGAAAAAAAATAAGATAGTACAAAAAGGGGATATAAAAAAAGAAAACTCTCCAAATTTTCCTTTTTTTTTATATACTTATTTTTCTCCTTTGAACTACCACCACTTATAGAAGTGGTGGATTCCTAACTTCGAGTTGAAAGGCAATCCCCGTCGTCCCAACGGTTCAAAATATTTATTGCTGCATTGATATCTCTGTCATGTACAGATTGACAATAAAAAAAACAAACTTTTATTTTTTCATTTTTTTAGTAGTAGATATACTTTTAATGTATATCTATTATTATTTTTTATTAAATCTTATATTTAAGTGTTTCTATTTAGATGAGATATTAATAATATTTTTATATAAGATCTCACCGTTACGTAATAAAATCCCATACTCTAATAATCGGTAAAAATCATTCTTTTTTAAAACTATTGTTTTAATATCATTAGTGTCTATAATAGAGTGATATTTGATTAATAAATCATGCTGAGCTAGTAATGATAAATGAGATTCTAATTCTTTTTTTAACATTTTTTCTCTATAAAATTGATTAATTCATCGACTGATGGGTCTTGAAATACATTTAATGCTATGAAATCGTCAGGAAGTATTGAATGATATCTTGAACGCCTATCTTCATCAACAGTAGGAAATGGTTTTGTTCTTTTAATTCTCATAGCGTAAACTTGAACATTCTCCATCTCACTATGTAGAAAGAAATTAATAATATCCATTATACCTAAATCATCTACAATGTAAATATTAGGTTTAGATTCAGAAAATTGGTCTTCAAAGGCACAGTAAAATTCATTATTAATTTTTGTTGAAGCTACTATTTTATGATCAATAGAATGTTCGATCATTTCTTCGACAGTGACAAAAATATGTCCTGTTTCATCTGTTGTACGTGGTGAACGTGTAGTATAAGATACAATTTCATTATACTTCCCCGGGTGTCTTTCTTTTAATTTATTTACAAGAGTGGTTTTACCCACTCCTGATTCGCCTTCTATTAAGAATATTTGCATTTTATCATCCTTATGCGATAATTTTTAATAATTCCTGATAATATTTTAAATTATTATACTCTGTTTTCAGTTGCATGGTTTTTTGTGCAACTTGTTCTTTAATTTGATGGATTTTATTTATTTCTTCTTCAAATTTGATTTTGATATATGCTTCTCTCATTTTTTCGTTGGTGCATCCTGCTTTTTTCATTTCTTCTTTTTGTTCTATAAGGAAATGACTTTTTTTAAAGTCATATTCCTTTTCTAATGCTCTTAATTCTGATTGTTTTTCATATAGTTCTTCTTCTATATTATTAATTGTATCGACTATTTCTTTAATCTCTTTAATATAGGTATTCATTTTTGCATCTCCATTAGTTGTTTGGCTTTTTCATAGGCTTCTACCTTCATATTGTTTACAATAGGGGTGTATATGCCAAGTTTGTCGTCTGGTTTGATTGTTTTGTCAAACCAAAAAGTGATTTCGATAACTCCTAATCCTTCTATGTAAATTTGTGATCCTAGCATTGTATCCACTCGTAGTATTCTATTTTAGTGTGACTATAATCTTCGTTTCTGTATGGGTTGGTGTCTTCGTGGATGGTTCTGATTAGGCTACCATATTTGTCTGCGTAAAGACAGGTTATGGTATAGTCGTCATTTTCTGTTGACCATGTAATGTCTTCTCCTATTTCCATGTTTTGGATGGTTGAGTATGAAATTTCATATTCTTCTTCCATTGGGGAGTGTTGGGATCTGTTTGATCCGTATAATGTCATAGCTGGTTCTTCTTGTCTTATGTCTAGTTTTATTTTCTGTTCATCATATATCATATTTTTCAACTCCTTTGTTGTATAGTAATAGTATGATAGTTATAGTATATAAACATTTTGCTTGTATTATGGTTCATCAATAATATATTATAAATCACTCCACCTATAACCATGCTTCTTCACATACGCAGAAATAACACTACCATGCTTATAACCAAAACGCTCCGCAATCTGCTTCTGAGTCAACCCACGAGCCTTCTGCGACCTCAAAAACTCAATACCACCAAACTCATCTATAACTTCAGCAGAACTCTTTTCATCATCTCTTCTCTCTACAACTTCATCACATGACTCATCACCAGCCGAAGACTCACCAAAATATTTCAACCTAACTTCTTCCAATTTCTGATCCAAACAATCAATAGAACACTTACAAAAAATTTTCAAATAATAATCATCAGGATTCTCCTGTAAAGCCTTCTCAACATCACTCTTGCCAAAAGTATGTGGAAACAGATGCTGTGCATGAGCATACATAATATCCACAGCCTTATCTACAAAAATAACTTTATTATCACTTATTCTACAATATCCATAAATTCCTGAATCCATATTTTATCAGCCTCATCAAAATTTTTAAAACACTTCTCATCAAAACCTTCTAATTCCTTTAAATCTTTATAAATTGTATATAATTGAAATTCTAAATACATAATTTTTCTACATGTGAATATAAGCATATAATCATCACAATCTTCTTTAACATAATACTTTAATCCATTTTCAATTTCCTGTTTTAATTCAAAAGATATTGCTTCATATAAAGAAAGTAACATCTCTATTTTAGTATCACTCATAAACTGCCACCATTAAATCTTCTATTCTTCTCTTTCACAATATCTTCCACAGTTACCCAATTTAACAATATATCCAATTCTTTTTTTGAGAAACCAGCATCCCTAATTGTTCTAGCCACAATACTTTCAGAACAATTATACATTTTACTAATATCAGAGTAAGAATATCCTTCTTTAACCTTACGACATAAATCTTCAAAATCAAGTATAATTTCTTTTGGCCTCATTACATACTATCTCCATTTTTTTATTTTTTTATAAAAACAACCATAAAATTGTATTAATAATAATACAATCATTAAAATAATTGTTATAATAGCACCATATTCATTAATACACATGCTATTTCTCCATTATACCATCTTCCACTTTCCGTTCCTCCCATGTTGTAACATATTGTTAAAAATAAAGCAAGAACTATTAATATAATCAGAATTAAAAATAAATCCTTATTGTTATTCATTTTACTTCTCCTATTTTTTGTTTTAATATTGAATATATTTTTCTTGCTTGTTTTCTTTTTGATGGATATTGTTGGCTAAATATAGACATTAACTCCTGTATTGAAGTATTTGGGTAATTATTAACTAATTCATCAACTATGTTTTGTTCGCTTTTAGTTGGTAATCTTGAATTCCAAACAGTTAAAAAAACTGATTCTATTCTTTTTTTTGTTTTAGGATAGTTGATTACATCTTCATCATATTCTTCGCTTAACCATTCAATAATCTGTTTTTCATAAAACTTAGAGTCTTCTTGATAGGATTTTGTAATAAAATCAATTGAATATTCATCGAAAAATTTATAGATCTCCTTCCTAATTGAATGTGCAGGAACTCCATCGTTTTGAGTACAAGATTCTAAAATACTTGGTGGTTTTATTTTTATGTATTTAAAATTACCATCAAATCCATGAGTGTTAATTACACCACCTTCAAATCTTAATCGATTATTACGCTCTTTATATCTTTGATTAACATATTCCATATCATCTTTAATTTTATCAACACATTCATATAATGAAGAAAATAATTGACCAGGAACAAGATGAGAATCTGATTCTATTTCTTTTGAAGCAATAATCACATACCAAGGAGAATCCTGATCACCGTCACTGTCTTTTTTAATTTCGTATAAAACATTTGGCATATTAAAATCATGCATATAAGCAAAATCAAAAAGCTCAAGACCACTTACAAAATGGTTAGTATATGCTCCGATCAGTTTCGCATCAATATATGTATCATTATATATTATTTCATGTTTGTTTAACACACCATATAATTCAAACATCAATGAACCTTGATGATTCTCGTAAAATGTTGTAATGTTTTTATGGTCAATTTTATTCCACATAGAAAGTATATGTTTATCAGCTACTGCTTTTCCACGTGTTTTTGGTATGATTTCAATAGTTTTGTTGTTATGGTCTTTTAATGGGTATGTGATTATACATGTTCCATCTAACTTTTCTGTGACTTTAAGATGGTAATATGGGGGTGTTTTTTCTCTTTCTTTAAGATAATGTATTTTAGGCATTGATTGAACAAATTGAGGACGTTCGTATTCCTTATTGTTTAATTTTGTAATTAATAAAGATCCTAAAAATCTATTAGGTTTTCTGTAAATATATCCTTCAATTATATTGCCTTGAGGTGTCGTTTCTTTAAAAGATTGGAAATCTTTTGCTTTTACGGTATTATGAAAATATACATCTAATATTCCTTGTGTTAAATTCATATTCAAACACTCTCCTATCTGGTTATTTTTTTCTTTTTTTTATTCGTTTTCGAATTCTTCAGTATCAGTGAAGTGTAATTTTAGTATAATATCGTCAATATAATTAATTGGAAATTCAATAGTGTCTATGACAAATGCATTTTGATTGTATTTAATTAATAGATTGACAGTTTTATTTTTGTTTTTACCTAATGTTATAACTTTTGCTTCAATAAAATATTTTGATAGTAAACCGAATTCTGTATCGTCACAGAATATTATATGTAAATCAAAGTCAAAGTCTTTCATATTATTCAGTAATTGAACTATGTCTTGTATTTGTGTTTGATTGTCTTTTCTCATATGTTTTTCTCCTTTTTTATCATTTTTTTTATTGCGTTAAAATCTGTTTTGTAAATATGGGCTGATGTTGAATAGTAATGTATACCGTTAAAGAGTATAGGTCCTGATAATGTTTCTTTGTTTAATGATTCTGTCATTTGTAAGCCTATATATGTTATAAGGAACATATTAGAGTAAAATGCTCCGAATATATCATTGGACCTAAACATACAGTGAATTGTTAATTCATGTCCTCTAATTATAAATTGGATGAATTGTAAGCATGGTATATCTTTTTTATGACTATCCATCTTGGGGTCGTAAATGGTCATAACTGCTCTGTTAGTGTTAAGGTTTTGTTTTAATCTTTCTTTACAAGTGTTAAATTGATTAATATCAAAATATTCTAGTATACGATTTGGGTAAGTGTATTCAAAATCATGTAATTCTCCATCATCGAAACCACTAACATATTCATATAAAGTCATATTTTTCACAGGGGAGGATTCAACATCATATTTTCCTTGTAAAATATTGTCTAAAAATATTTTTGGAGTTATGTTAGCATATTTTGCCTTGTATCCTAATCCTAGTGGATCGTCAATATAGATATGATGACCTACTATTTCTCTGATTTGTGAATCGTCTTTAAATGTATCTAGTCCTTGATTATATATTTTTGTTACAAAGTTAACATATGTTTCAATGATAGTAGTCATCTTATTAATCCTCCAGTCACTGCAATGGTTAATTCATCGATTTCTTTAGTGTTAAAATATTTTTTTAATTCTGTAACAGTATGATTATATGATTCTTTGTCTTTAAATTTGATTATTAAACCAAGGCAGATTTTACTATCAACATAAACTGCACCGTATGGAAGATTCATATAGTCTAGGAAGTCTATTAAATCTTCTACTCCTAAATCAAATGTATCATGTAATTTTTTAGTATGTCTTTTGATGTATTTTAAGTCACATGTTACGAATGTGGCTAAATCTCTGGCATTCATCTATTTTTCAACTCCTTGTATAGTATTTAATAATTGTATAATTTCATTTATAGCTTTCATAGGTATTTCTTTTTTTCTTAGTGATCCTACTAATACATCTCCTTTGTAGATTGTGTAATTGTATTTATCTTTTTTTGTGTATGTGTAAGTAGAATTGCTTTTATTTAGAAAGTCTTCTATTCGTTCGGGGTGAATATCTATGTTTTCTTGTTTTTTAATGTAATTGTATAATTCTTCTGCTGTCAAGTCTTTTAATGTTAGCATTTTGGACACCGTGTATTTATGAGAATGTATGGTTTGTGATTGTTTTTACCATTTGTGCATTTGTAATATTTTGATAATATTTTTGCAAATTTTTGTTTGTCTTGTAAGTATTTTTGTGTTGTGTTGTGTGAGAAATAGATTATAATTGTGTGACTGATCATATGGACTTGGATTTTGTCTAGGTATAATTGTTGTAAGAATGAGTATTTGTCGTAGAATATTTTGTTTAGTTTGTTTTCTATTTTTTTTATTTCTTTGTTTGTTTTGTAAGTGTTATCTTGTGTTTTGTTAATTTTTTGTATGGATGATAGTATGTCGAGTATCATGTGAAGTCACCTCTTTGGATTTGGTTTCGGATTGTTTTTATGGTTGAGTATGCTCTTGCTGTTCCTATTCTTTTGTTGAGTGGTTTTGTTAGCATATTGTTGTATTGTTGACTGTAGTTTTTCATATGTTTGTTTATTTGTTCGATTAGGTAATCGTCTGGTTTGTTTTGACATTGTTCTAGTGTTTTTGTTAGTAGGATTATTGCTTCGTAGATTTGTTTGTTTGTTTGTTGTTCTTCTGTATTGTTTGTTGAGTATTTTGTTTGTGTTTTATAGTAAATTTCTTTTTCTTGTAAGAATTCTTTTAGTTTTCCACGATTTATCATTGTTTTCCTCTGTTTTTTGTTGTCTTGTTAGGATTTCTGGTATGATTCCTAGGTTTGGGTCTTCATATGCGTATATTATAATTGTATTCATTTTATCCCCCCTCCTTTTTTTTTATTTGAGTAATAATCCTAGTAATGCAGTTGTTATAATCCAAAATAGGATTACGAAGCTCCACCATATGATACCTGTTAATCCTAGCCATGTGGCAAGGTATGTTCCAAGTAAGATAGTGCATATTAGTGGTACGCATAGTAAGATTAAGATGAATATTATAACTGATATTCCTCCTAGTATTATTAACCAATCTTTCATTTTTATTTCATCTCCATTTTATGTTCATTAATTAATAAAATTTATATAAAAATGTTCACTAAAAAAACATATTTACTGAACAAAACTCACAACATACTTCTCATAAATAACTTCATACTGACTGAACAAATCCATAAAAGAACCATGATCCAAATGAGGAACATCATCCTCAAACCCAAAAGCATCACAAGACGCCGTAATCAACCTCTTATAAAACAAATCCATCACAGAAATCAAAAACAACTCACCCTTAGTAGACGGATGCTCCATAATATCCTTACCCCACACATCAATCTGCTCAATAACATAATCAAACTCTTCATCATCTTCATCAATCACAGTTTTAACCCGTGATATGTTTTCACATATATTTTCAATCTTCATTTTTTTTCTACCACCATTATATTAAATTTTATATTTTTCACCAGTTTTATTTTACATTTTTCATTTTTTATATTGCATAGCTAATTGGAAAATAATCAACCAAACATTAATCGCTGACAACACAGCAAGTATTATTGACCAACCATCACTTGTAAGTATCATTTTCATCAAATACCATTCACTAGGAAACTGATTATATTAAGAAACCAATAGATAGTTAAAACAATCATTGACAATAAAACAAAAATAACTATCCATCCTAAGATCCAATCACTAATCTCCATTTTTTTTTACCTCTACTTCTGACATTGCTTCAATGAAATTAGCAAAGTCAGTCATATAAGGTTCAAATTCATCCACAAACTCGTATGCCAATTGAGCAATTTCTAACTGATTTCGTATAGTTTTTGGTAGAGATTTTTTTTCAAAATCATTTAGCATGTTATTAAAATTGAGATTATTGTAGGTGTCAGTTTTCTTATTTTCCTGCTTAATATTTTTTGATTTATTATATTTGTCAATTAATGTTTCAACATCTCCGTCCAGGGTTTGTTTTAAGGCTAAAAGACCTGGGCTTGGACCTGTTGCACAGACTTTGTCTAAAAGTATAAAATCATCTATTGCATCTTTTATAAGGTTTAGTTCTATTTTCATTTTATCATTCCTTTTAAGTATTGTATTGTAGCTTTTTCTATGTCTAATTCTTTTATTGTTTCTATGTAGAATTGTAGTTTGTCTATACTGATGTATGATTTTTCTGCTTCTTCTTTTATGTCTTGTATGTATTTTTCTCTCATTTCTTCGATTGTTGCTATGTATTCTTCTATTTGATCCATGGAATTTCACTCCATTTACTCATCTTTGGATTGAGTATTGTTGCTCTTCTTTTATACTCTTTTTTTATTTTATATATTTTTATTGGATTTTTTATTTTCATAAAAATTCTCCTTCCAAGTTTATAACTTGTTTTCCATAATCTGTTATAATGTAGAATCTTTTTTTACGTGATTCTTCGTTTAAACATTGAATTAATTGTTTGTTTTTTAATTGTTTTAATGTTTTACTTAAATAGTTGAGTGTCATGTCTGTTTCTTGGCTTATTGTTGTTGGTGTTTTCATTTTACCGTTTTTTAAACTGTTCATTACTTTTTTTCTTGCTGTTGCACTTTGGATGTATGCTAAATCTTCTATTTTTTTGTCTTCCATTTATTATCACCTATTATGTTGTTTTTTTAATTTAGTGTTTGTTTTACAATCACCATTTAGTTCTTTTGTATGTCATACTATAAAAATACTTCGGTTGTCGTTTGATTGTAATGAAAAATTTTAAATAAAACAATTTATATAAAAATGTTATATAGAAGGTGAGAAACCTATGACAACATGGAATAAATTAAAAAATCAAATAAAAGATGTAGAAGAATATATTACAGAAAACAAGATTAAAATAATTCCATTAAGGAAAAATGCAAAGTTTCCAGAGATAAGAGATTATTACAATAAAAAATTTAGCACAAAACAATTAATCAACCATCAAGGCAACCTTGGAATCTGCGTAGGTTATAATCATGAAGTAAACGGTAAAAGTATCAGTGTAATTGATATTGACGGTTACACAGATGTCAATTTACCTGAAGAAGATCGTGAAATGGTTAAAAAACAAACTGCAGAAGATGTATACAATATATTGAAGAAAATACCGGGATGTATGATTGTACAGTCACAATCCGGAGGAAAGCATTTATATTGTTGGAATAAAACTGTTGTGGATAATATTCATCAGGTTAGTGAAAGTTTACATTTTCCTTTGGATTATCATATTGAAAGTTTAAGAGGTCAGAGTCTTAATCAAACTATTGAAATTTTCACTAAATGGCAGAGTAAGCAATGTGTGTTACCCGGTAGTAGTATTAATGGTAGGAATTATCAGGTTATCAGTATAATTGACTGTTTTGATGAAATTGAAGTTGTAGATAATATTCATGAAACTGTTAAAGATTACCTTGTTGATGCCGGTTATGTTTACGAGGAGAAGCAGAATGATGTTGAAGTAACCAGTTTTAAGGATTTAACAGAGTTGGATGATGATAGTATCGGTGATATTGTTAGTTTATTAGCTCCTTATTTCTGTAAGCTTATTCATCTGAAGAATAATAGTTATTTATGTCTTGGAGGTTATTTATGTAAGCATGTATCCATGGAATCAACAAAGAAGATTGTTGAAGGTTTGTTGGATGCTACTGATGATGATTATCCGAAACATATTAAAACTGCTTTAAGTAATTATGATAGAGATGTTAACAAGAAAGGTTTAAAGTCTTTACTGGAGAATATTAGACAAGCTTGTCAAATTACTTATGAGGAAGCAGAAGGTATTCGTTTCAGGTTAGAAAGGATTGTTAATTCGAATTTTAAGCATAAAATTTTAATTAAAAAGATTTCCAATACAAAAAAACAGTTTTTAGAATTAGATTTTAAAAATAAAGTTGTTAATACATACATTAGGAATATAAATAAAGATGGAGAAGTATTTTTCACTAACGAATATACTGTGATGAATATGATTCCAATAGAAATGTATCAGACATTTAATATTTTAGATTATAATGAGATCCCTCAACTGCACATGAAGTATGTTGTTAATGGAATGCCAAGACCTCAAACAATTACAGGGAAGGACATTCAGAGTATTGATGCACAGTTAAAAAGAATACCAGGTTTATTACTACAAGCACAACAATCAACAAATACTGTTAATCTGATCATCCAAGAATACATCAAATTAGGTTTAATGCCAAGTATTGAAGATGCACCGGTAGCCGGAGTGTTTATCAATCCGAATAACAATCAATTAATCAGAACAGATAGTGACGGTAAAAAAGAGATTGTTAAACCATCTGTTGAGGCTGTGAATGATGCTTTAATGATTTGGCAAAGTTTACAGAGTATTTACCCTGGTGATAGTAAGAAATTATCAACTATTTTAAGATGGGGTTTATTAGCTCCTTTCAGCTACATTTTAAAAACACAAGGAAAATGGATGAAATGCTTATATCTATATGGTGCAAGTAGAACAAGTAAAACAACATTAGGAGAAATAAGCTTAAGTCCATACACACTTCCAACTGGAGAAACAAGTATCGGAGGAGGAGCATTCGACACAGCATACAGAATAGGAAACGCACTAAGCCGACAAGGAATAGGACTAGTCATTAACGAACCCATGACAGTAATAGAAAACGATGACAACATAGAAATCATAAAAAGAGCAGTAGAAAACAAATACTGCAGAGAAAAACAACAAGACGGAATACATATCAAAATCCCAAGCTACTGTAATATGTGCTTCACCAGTAACAGTTTCGCACCATCAGTAGACGCATTCATCAGAAGAGCAATAATATTAGAGTTTACTGCGAAAGAAAGACTCACAGAAGAAGATATTGCAAATTTCAATAACACATTCCATTATGTGAATAATGAAAATAATGATTTTAAGAAATTACAAGGCATCGGCGATTTTGTGATCTGGTATGTAAGTGAAAATATCGACATATTGAAGGAAGAACATAAAAATATTGTTGACACATTACTTGATGAGTTAATAAAATACACAAATCATAGTAAAGAAGATTTCCAATGGTTATATGAAGAAGCAGAAACAATGGAGATTTCAGACACAGATGATGATATCATAACAACCTTCAAAGACATGATATTAACACAATACAGAAGATACACAATATCAGCCATAGGAGTAGCAGACAAAGTAGCAATCGAATTAGGTAAAATAACAACAGAAGATGACACTTACGAAGAAATAAATGAAAAAAACAAATTCAAAGCAACCATCAAAGTGTTAATAAAAGAAAACATTTACACATACTTACGCTATCACAAACTGGAAGTCGGACCTGATAAAGGAATCGAACATATATACATCAATACCAGTGTGAAAAAAGCATTAATGAATTTTGACAAAGAATCAAAAATAACTTGCAGTGGATTGGCTAGTAGGTTAGATAAAGAATATAGAAAATACAAAATAAAAAATAAACAATTTAAAGGATTTAGAATAGAATTAGATGAGTTTATAGACTTCCTTATGGAATGAATAAAAACACTACTTTTACCATCCTTTCTCTTTTTTACCCATTTAATATATATCAACCAAAACTACACACCACATAAAAGCAAAGACCTATTAAATAATAAAACAAACATACCACCAAACATATACTAAATAAATAAAACATCATTTTAATTACCTATAAAACCAAAGATTCGCACACCAAAAACCCCAACGAAAAACCAAAAAATATTCATCACTCGCACAAACCAAAAACACAAACCTGGAGGGTCCTTTTTCAAAAAGACCTATAAAAGCTTTATATAAAAAATAAAGACCTAAAAATCATTTTCTAAAAAACCAAGTGTACCTAGTCACTAAAAAAATAGGGGGGTACTTTTCAAAAAAGTTCCTCGAAAAAAGATTTTCCAAGCTTTTTTTTTGAAAAGGAGCTTTCTCTATTATTATTATTTTTTAGGGTACTAAAATATATATATATATATACCCATTTGTATATGTGGGAATTTTTATTTTTTTTATTTTCTATACGTATATGCAGGCTCTGGGCTAGGGTCAGAAAAAAAGGGGTGTTTTGGTACCTTTTTTTAGAAAAGACATCTCCTTTCTTGTTTTTTAAAACAGAGCCTTTATATCGCTATACCAAGTAACTTTGACTTTAGTGCATAGTAATATATATTTTACATTTTTTAGCTTTTTTATTACTTTTTTGCATTAAAGTATTATTTTTTAAGGTTTTTATTATACAATGCTGTGCAGTAGATGTATATTCATACTTTATTTATTTATGTTTGTTATTTTTTCTATATTTATTGTATGATACTTTTTGGGTTGTTGTGTTGTATTATTTAATATGTTGCATTGTATGTTTTTAATATTGTTTGAGATATTATGTTGTATCTTTTAGGTATTGTTTAATATATTATTTTTTAATTATATGGTTAATTTATTTTATTTTTTATAATATTATATTACAGTTTTGTTATATGAGTTTTTGTGGTGTAGTACGTATTAACCTATGATAATATTATAGTGTTTGTGGTATTATTACATATTATACTTGAGTAATATTATTGTATAAGTAGTGTAAGTAGTATAGTAATATAAGTAGTACAAGTAGTACAAGTGGTACAAGTAGTGTAATATATAATTATCCATATGATATGTCAAAAAGTTTTTATATAGCGAGTGTGAAGAATATTAAATGGTGAGCTAATTATGAATATAAATTTTGAAACATATCAACCACAAAAATTATTGGATATTGATGATGATATACAATTTGATATTGTAAAAAAAGCACTTGAGGATTGTGGAAGTCCATATTTATTTACAATTAGAGCTAATAAGATTTATTATTCTTCATCTATGAATTTTGATAATATAGCTATTATTATTGCTGACTATATTGATACTGTTTTTGTGTCAAAATTGAAAGAGATCTATTTGTCAGTTTTTGATTTTTTATTAGATAATCAAGTTATTGTTGTGGATAATGATTGTTATAATGATTTTAAGGCGAGTTTAGATGTATATGTGACAGATTTTGTTAATTCATATGATATTTCTGATTTTAAGTTTCCTATTGAATCTTTTTGTCATAATGCGAAGGATAGGGCTTTTATGGATATTCTTGATCTTATGTATTATCTTAGTGAGTATGGTGTTGAGTTTTGTTATAGTGATCTTTCTGATTTTATTTTAGATTTTAATGATGTGTACGAGCAGATGTGTAAGTTGCAGGAGTCTTTTTTGTGTTGTGATGAGGTTGATGAGTGAGTTTTAGTTGTTTAGACTGGAATGAACAATTATTTTAGAGTTTTTAAATTTTCTTATTTTAAGTGTAATTTTTTGGATTACACCTGCCCGATTCGGCTTGTGTGGGCTTTGTTTTTTATTTGGAGTCTTCTGTGTGCTTTTTAGGGTTTTTGGGGGTTTTTGGTGGCTTTTTGGTTTTTTTTGTTTAGTGTTTTTTTGTTTTTGTTGTTGTTTTGTTTAGTGTTTTTTTGTTTTTGTTGTGTTTTTGTTCATTTTGTGTTTTTGT
>UMHM01051928.1_pt1 | contig 14436 bp, 11 predicted proteins | sample 1965501 | NCBI WGS metagenome assembly UMHM01 (sample SAMEA4836095, study PRJEB28245) | human gut metagenome | biome: gut microbiome; material: fecal sample | place: Denmark | collected 2008
GAGGCGCAGAACGCAGCGAAGCTTTCTCGAAAAAGTGGTAAAGCCACTTTTTCGACAGTCTCAGCCCCGGTTTTCTTTTGAAAACCGGGGTCTGTTCATATTCTGTTATTTCTTGAAGCTGTCCTTCAGCGCGACGGAGCGGTTGAACACCAAATGGCCGGGCTTCGCGTCCTTGTTGTCAAGGCAGAAGTAGCCCTGACGCATGAACTGATACCCCTCGGAGTCCTTGCCGTTCACCGGCATCGGCGCGGCGGCGAGACCGGCCTCCACCTTGCAGCCGGTGAGCACGACCAGACTGTCCGGATTAAGAAAGTCGAGGAAGTTCTTGTCCGGGCCGTCGGGATCGGGGTCGGTGAACAGGTAGTCGTACATGCGGACCTCGGCGTCGGCGCAGTCCAGCGCATTGACCCAGTGTATAGTTGCGCCCTTGACCTTGCGGCCGTCCGCGGGATCGCCGCCGCGGCTGTCCGGGTCATATTCGCAGTATATCTCGGTCACATTGCCGTTTTCATCCTTCTTGCAGCCGGTGCAGGTGACGAGATACGCCCCCTTGAGACGCACCTCATTGCCCGGATACATGCGCTTGTACTTCGGCGCGGGAACCTCCATGAAATCGTCCGCCTCGATGTACAGCTCACGGGAGAAGCTGACCTCGCGCGTGCCGTCCTCCGGACGGAGGGGATTGTTCTCAACAGGCAGAAGCTCCGTTTTGCCCTCGGGATAGTTGGTGACGATGAGCTTCACCGGATGCAGCACCGCCATAACGCGCTTGGCGTTGGCGTTCAGGTCGTCGCGTAGGCAGCTTTCAAGGAAAGCCCACTCCACGGTGGAATCCACCTTGGAAACGCCGATGCGCTCACAGAAATCGCGGATGGAGCGCGAGGTGTAGCCTCTGCGGCGCAGCCCGCACAGCGTCGGCATACGCGGATCGTCCCAGCCGCTGACGTAGCCCTCCTCCACAAGCTTTCTCAGCTTGCGCTTTGACATAACGGTGTAGTTTATGCCGAGGCGGGCAAACTCTATCTGCCGCGGCTTTATCCCCGGAATGGACACGTTGGACACGACCCAGTCATAAAGCGGCCTGTGCGCCTCGTACTCCAGCGAGCACAGCGAGTGCGTGATGCCCTCAAGCGCGTCCTGTATCGGGTGGGCAAAGTCGTACATCGGGAAGATGCACCATTTCGTGCCCTGCCTGTGGTGCTCGATATAGCGGATGCGGTAGAGCACGGGGTCGCGCATGTTGAAGTTGCCGCTGGCAAGGTCTATCTTCGCGCGCAGGGTATAGCGTCCCTCTTCAAACTCGCCGTTTTTCATGCGCTCAAAAAGGTCGAGGCTTTCCTCGATGGGCCGGTCGCGCCACGGACTGACGGCGGGGTGCGTCGTGTCGCCGCGGTATTCCTTGAACTGCTCCGGCGTAAGCTCACACACGTAGGCGAGGCCTTTCTTTATCAGCTCTATCGCGTATTCATAGGTCTTTTCAAAATAGTCGGAGCCGAAGAAAAACCTGTCTCCCCAGTCAAAGCCCAGCCAGTGGATGTCCTCCTGAATGGCCTCAACGAATTCGTTGTCCTCCTTGGCAGGGTTCGTGTCGTCCATGCGCAGGTTGCACAGTCCGCCGAAATGCTCCGCCGTGCCGAAGTCTATCGTCAGCGCCTTGCAGTGGCCGATATGCAGATACCCGTTCGGCTCGGGCGGGAAGCGCGTGTGTATTTTCATGCCGTAGCAGCGGTGTCCCTCGGAAAGATCCTCAACGATAAAGGAATCAATAAAATTTCTCGCAGTTTCTTCCATGGCTCGTATCTCCTGTGAAATAAATATCTTGTATTATAAACGATTATAGTAGATATTACAATAAAAAAATGATATGCTATAGAAAAAAGAAGGAGTATGCTTCATGTCTGAAAGCTTTGACATAATTATAATCGGCGGCGGCGCTGCATCGGCAGGGGCCGCGCTGACGGCGCGAAGCCGCGGCAAGACCGTCGGCATAGTTGCGAACCCCGCGGAGACCAGCGGCTTATACAAGGCGGGGCACATCACGAATTACCCCGGCTTCGATTCGATTTCCGGCCGGGCGCTCGCTTTGCAGTTTCGCACGCAGACGGAGGCCGCGGGCGCCAAGTTCATTCCCGGCCGGGCGCTCTCCGTCACGCCGCTGGGCGGCGGCTTCGGCGTTGCCGTGGGCAATGATTTCTTCATGTGCCGCGCGGTGATTCTCGCCGTCGGCCTGACGCGGGAAAGCCTTTATCCAGGCGAGGCGGAGTTCCTTGGCCGCGGCGTGAGCTACTGCGCGACCTGCGACGGGATGCTTTACCGCGGCAAGACCGTCGCCGTTATCGGGGCCGGTGCGGAAGCGCGGCATGACGCGGACTTCCTTGAGGGCATCGGCTGCACGGTGCTGCGCTTTGAAGAAAACCTGCGCTTTGAGATACGCGGCGGGGAGAAAGCACAGACGCTTGTTGCGGGCGCAACAGAATATAGTGTTGACTGCGTGTTTATAATAAAAGAGAGCATCGCGGTCACGCGCCTTGTGCCGGGGCTGGACAGCTCAAAGCGCGGGATAACGGTCACGCGCGCAATGGCGACGAACGTCGCCGGGGTGTTTGCCGCCGGCGACTGCACCGGGAAACCGTATCAGCTTGCAAAGGCCGTGGGGGAGGGCAACGTCGCGGCGCTCTCCGCCTGCGAATATATAGATGCAAAGGAGAAATAAAAATGGCAGTTTCGCATATCAAAACTTCGGAATTTGACGGATTCATTGCCGGTGGCGCGGCCCTTGTGGACTTCTGGGCGACGTGGTGCGGCCCGTGCCGCATGCAGGCCCCGATACTTGAGCAGCTTGACGCTGAGCTTGGCGGCAGCGTGAAGATCGGCAAGGTCGATGTGGATGAGGAGCCGGAGCTTGCCCGGCGCTTCGGCGTGATGAGCATTCCCACGCTCATTGCGTTCAAGGACGGCAAGCCCGTGTCAAAGAGCGTCGGTGTGACGGACGGCGCGGGGCTTAAAAAGATGCTTGGCCTTTGATGCGCGGGTATTGACAAATCAGACTCCGTAAATTATAATCCTTTTATTGCTGTGACGGGCAGGAGTACGCAGAGTGCTTTGCTTCAGAGAGGGAACGGACGGTGAAAGTTCCTGTGGGGCGCTGCGGAAGGTCGGCTCTGAGCATGCCGGGTGAAGGTCATCTGCGTAGTCCGGCCGTGTTCCTCGCGTTAAGAGGACAAGAGTGCCGCAGTTTTTTGCGGAATTCAGGTGGTACAGCGGTAATTTGTCGCCCTGAAGCTATATGCTTCAGGGCGTTTTGCATGGAGAGGAGAATGAAAATGAAAGAGCTTCCGAAGGTTTATGACCCGAAAGCGACTGAGAAGAAGATCTATGACATGTGGATGCAGGGCGGTTATTTCAAGGGCAGGATAGACCCTGACAAAAAGCCCTTCTCCATCGTCATGCCGCCCCCCAACGTTACCGGCCAGCTCCACATGGGGCACGCGATGGACTCCACGCTTCAGGATATCCTCACCCGGTATAAGCGTATGCAGGGCTACAGCACGCTGTGGATACCGGGCGTTGACCATGCGGGCATCGCCACCCAGATAAAGGTGGAAGAAGTCCTGCGCAAGACCGAGGGCAAGACCCGCTATGACCTTGGCCGCGACAAGTTCCTTGAGCGCGTCTGGCAGTGGAAGGAGCAGTACGGCGACCGCATAGTCGAGCAGCAGAAGAGCATGGGCGTAAGCTGTGACTGGGACCGCAGCCGCTTCACCATGGACGAGACCTGCGCCAAGGCCGTGCGCGAGACTTTCTGTGAGCTTTACGACAAGGGCCTCATATACAAGGGCCGCAGGATGATAAACTGGTGCCCGAACTGCCGCACGGCGCTGTCCGATGCGGAGGTCGAGTATAAGGATATCCCCGGCAGCTTCTGGTACATCCGCTACCCGGTGGAGGATTCTGACGAGGAAGTCATCATCGCCACCACGCGCCCGGAGACTATGCTCGGCGATACCGGCGTTGCCGTCAATCCCGAGGATGAAAAGTACAGGCACCTTGTCGGCAAGAACGCCATTCTCCCGCTCGTCGGGCGCAAGCTCCCCATCGTGGCGGATGATTATGTCGAGCTGGGCTTCGGCACCGGCGCCGTCAAGATGACGCCCTGTCACGACCCCAACGACTATGAGGTCGGCCTGCGCCATGACCTTGCGCAGATCCAGTGCATCGACGAGGACGGCAAGATAATAAACGGCGGCAAGTATGACGGCATGGACCGCTATGAGGCGCGCAAGGCCATCGTGGCGGATCTTGAGGAGCAGGGCTATCTCGTCAAGGTCGAGCCGTACAGCCACAACGTCGGCTGCTGCTACCGCTGCGGCAAGGCGGTCGAGCCGATGCTTTCCCCGCAGTGGTTCGTCAAGATGGAGCCGCTTGCAAAGAAAGCGATCGACGTCGTCAAGGACGGGCGCATAAAGTTCGTGCCGGAGCGCTTTACAAAGACGTATCTCAACTGGATGGAGAACGTGCACGACTGGTGCATCTCCCGCCAGCTCTGGTGGGGCCACCAGATCCCCGCGTGGTACTGCGACGACTGCGGCCACATCACCGTCTCGCGTGAGGACGCGGTCGAGTGCGAGTGCTGCCACAGCAGGAATATCCGCCGTGATGAGGACGTGCTGGACACGTGGTTCAGCTCTGCGCTGTGGCCGTTCTCCACGATGGGCTGGCCCGCAAGTACGCCGGAGCTTGACTATTGGTATCCCACCTCGGTCATGGTCACGGGCTATGATATAATCTTCTTCTGGGTCGCGCGCATGATATTCTCCGCGATGGAGCAGATGGACAAGGAGCCGTTCAAGACTGTGTTTATCCACGGCCTTGTGCGTGACAGCCAGGGGCGCAAGATGTCCAAGTCTCTCGGCAACGGCATCGACCCGCTTGAGATAATCGACAAATACGGCGCGGACGCGCTTCGCTTCAACCTCATCACCGGCAACTCGCCCGGCAACGACATGCGCTTCTACGTGGAGAAATGCGAGGCCATGCGCAATTTCTGCAACAAGATATGGAACGCCTCCCGCTTCGTCATGATGAACCTCACCATTGAAAAGAACGAGCTGCCTGAGAAGCTGGAGATAGAGGACAAGTGGATACTCTCCAAGCTCAACGATGTCGTCAAAGAGGTCAACGAGAATATGGACAGCTTTGAGCTGGGCGTCGCCGCGGGTAAGATATACGACTTTATCTGGGACAGCTACTGCGACTGGTATATAGAGCTTACGAAGCCCCGCCTCAACGGCGAGGACGAGGCGGCAAAGCTCTCCGCGCAGAAGGTGCTGCTGTACGTGCTGGTGGAGATACTCAAGCTCCTGCACCCGTTCATGCCCTTCATCACCGAGGAGATCTGGCAGGCGCTGCCGCACGAGGGCGAGGCGCTCATGATAGAGCGTTACCCCGAGTACAAGCCGGAGCTGTCCTTCCCCGTGGATGAGCAGAACTTTGAAATGGTCATGACGGCCATAAAGGCTGTGCGCGCCCGCCGCAGCGAGATGAACGTGCCCCCGTCCAGAAAGGCGCACCTCATCATCGCCACGGATAAAAAGACCGCCTTCGAGGCCGGCACGAGCTATATATGCAAGCTTGCCTATGCAAGCGCGGTGGAGTTTGCAGAAGCAAACGCCGCCGGCGGCGACGGCACCGTGTCCGTCGTGACGGATAACGCCCGCCTCTTCATGCCTATGGCTGAGCTTGTTGATCTCGACAAGGAGCGCGAGCGCATCAAGAAGGAGCTTGCCAACGCGGTAAAGCAGCTTGAAGGCCAGATAGCGAAGCTTACAAATGAAAAGTTCGTCTCCCGCGCGCCGGAGGCCGTCGTCAATGCCGAGCGCGAGAAGAAGGTAAAGCTTGATGCCTTGATAGAAAATCTTAAGCTCAGCCTTGAAAATCTCGGCAAATAATCGCGCGCAATTCCGGATTCGACGAATTTTTCAAGAAAAAATAGTTAAAATGGCATCGCATACGATCGTATGCGGTGCCATTTTTGCATTCTTTGAGGTGACGTTATGGATATACGGACAACTTACCTTTCCGGCAGGCTTACGCTTTATCTCACGGGAGAGCTTGACCATCATGAGGCGCGCTGCGCGATACGCACGATAGACGAGCTTATGGACGAATACCTGCCGCGCGACTGCGTGCTCGACCTGAACGGCCTGAGCTTTATGGATTCCTCGGGCATCGCGGTGATAATCAAACTGAACCAGCGCATGAAAAGCCTCGGCGGCAGGATGTGGGTCGAAAACCCCGCAAAGCAGCCGCTGCGCGTTATCGACGCCTCTGGGATAGACAGGCTCGTGCCGGTGGCGATAAGCAAATAAAAAGCTTCACATATAATTTCGCGGCTTGACCGCTTGGAGGAGAAAATGAACAGTCTCAATTACATAAAGCTCGAATTCCCGAGCAAAAGCTCAAACGAAGCCTTCGCGCGCATGTCTGCCGCGGCCTTCGCATCCCAGCTCGACCCGACCATGGAGGAGCTGGGCGACATCAAGACCGCCGTGTCCGAGGCCGTGACGAACTGCATCGTCCATGCGTATCCGGACAGGATAGGCCGCGTCAGCATGCGCCTGCGTATACTTGAGGGCGGCGTGCTGGAGATATCCGTGCGCGACTGGGGATACGGCATAGAAAACATAGAGCGCGCCATGGAGCCGCTGTTCACGACCGGCGGCGAGGACAGAAGCGGCATGGGCTTCACTATCATGTCCAGCTTTATGGACAAGCTGCGCGTGCGTTCGCTTCCGGGGAAGGGAACGACCGTGACCATGCTGCGCACCATCAGCCCGAGAGTGGGGCGGAAATGAGCGCCGATATCTATGCCGGCATCCGCGCGGCCCAGCAGGGCGACAGGGAGGCCGCCGGCCGCCTCGTCGAGGAAAATTCCGGCCTTATATGGAGCGTCGCACGCCGCTTTTTCGGCCGCGGCGTCGATCCGGACGATCTCTATCAGCTCGGCTGCGTGGGCTTCCTCAAGGCGATAGACGGCTTTGACGAAAGCTTCGGCACGCGCTTTTCGACCTATGCCGTGCCGAAAATATCCGGCGAGATACGCCGCTTCCTGCGCGATGACGGTGCTGTCAAGGTCAGCCGCGGCATAAAGGAGCAGGCCGCGCAGATACGTGCCGCGCGCCTTGCGCTGGAGCAGCGCATCGGCCGTGAGCCGAACATATCAGAGCTTGTGGAGGAGACCGGCTTCTCCGCCGAGGAGATAGCCTTTGCCGAGGTCGCAACAGGCCCGGCGGAGAGCTTGCAGCGCGAAAACGGAGACGACGGCTTCACGCTTGAGCTTATCCTCGGCGATTACACGGCGGAGGAGAAGCTGGTGGAGCACGTGGCACTGCGCGCGGCGATAGAAAAGCTGCCGGAGAAGGAGCGGCAGGTCGTGGCGCTGCGGTATTACCACGGCATGACGCAGCAGAACTGCGCCAAGGTCATGCATGTGTCGCAGGTGCAGATATCGCGCCTTGAGCGCCGCGCGGTGGATGCGCTGCGCGCTATGCTGGAATGAACTGAACAGGAAGATGCACGAGCGCCCGGTATTTGCCGGGCGCTGAGACTGTCGAAAAAGTGGCTTTGCCACTTTTTCGAGAAAGAATCGCTGCGTTCTGCGCCTCTGTTGTCCGCCGAAAGCGGACAATTCGACGCGCACTCCGCGCAAAGTGTTTTCTGCCACGCACATGTCGCGGCAGAAAACGAATCGTACTGCTTTCGCGTCTGCGGACGCGAAACTCTGCGAGGCTTTTTTGACAAACTGAGCGCCCGGTGTTTGCCGGGTGCTCAGTGTATATTTAGAGTTTCACGTGTTTGATGGTCGTGTAAGTCTTAAAACATCACATTCACATCCACCGGCCCGTATATGCCGCGTATGCGCCCGCTTTCGGTGTACTGCCAGATATCATACCGGTAGTTCACCGACGGCAGGGCGTTATTTCTCGTGTAATTTGCGATCCACACGCAGTGCCTTGAAACCGAGGGGTAGTCAAGCTCCTGCCCGATGTAATACGTTCCGGAATAAAACCCGGTGCTGTAGCCGCGGCTTTCCACCGTGCGCGCGAAGGCGTTTATTATCGCCGCGCGCTGCGCGCGGCTAAGCTTGTCCGCCCGCCCGTTGGGATAGCTTCCGGAATACTCGGTGTCTATGAATATAGGCATTTCGAGCGGTGCGCCTTTCAGCAGGGAAAGGGTATACTCCGCCTCGGCGACAGCCTCCTGAGCGTTGACAGCGGTCGAGTAGAAGTATACTCCGAGCTTGAGCCCCGCGCTCTTCGCGGCCAGAAGGTATTCCCTGAACCGCGTGTCTGTATAAAGCCGCCCCGTGCCCCAGCCGCGCCCACCGGCGCGCAATATGACGAAGCCGACGCCCTGCTCGCGCAGCGCCTCCCATTCGATGCGCCCGTTATAGCAGGAGAGGTCAAGCCCGACGGCAGACGCGATGCGGCCATCCGCGCCGAGATAGTACAGTCTGCCGTCAACAGAATTCAGCCCCGGCACAAGCTGCTCAAGCGACGGCGCCTCATGCGTCAGCGAGCTTACCGCGCATTCAACGCTGCCGGGCGTTTTATACCCCTCGTGCGGCGACATAGTTACGGTGTAAAGTCCTGGGATAAGCTCCACAAGATAGCAGCGCCCGTCGGTGTAGGTGGCGCATATTATCTCATCGCCGTTCGGTGCGGTCAGCGTAAGCTGAAAGCGTTCGCCCTCTATGGGCGCGCCGTTTTCATCGCATACGCTTATCAGAAGATCCTCGCCCTCGGAGTATACCGAGAGGTATGCGTCTGTCAATTCATCCGGCTGGCTGTTTTTGTCATCCGCCGGGGCGGCGGAGAGCGCCTCCATCGCGGCGGCGCGGTTTGCAAGGTACAGCTTCACCTGCGGCGTGAGTATGAACGCGCATATGGCAAGCGCGATGCATGGCAGCAGCACGACAAGCAGCCGTTCATACCGCGGCTCCGACATTTTTTTCAGGATACCGGCAAGGAATCGTTTCATAGGCTTTTCTTTCTCTGACAGTGTGCGGTGTTTTTCACAGCGGTTTCAACAAAATAATAGTCCATACGCGGCGGAGTTGTCAATCAATTTTCCGCCTTGTTAATTATGTGCAGTTGTGATAAAATTCTCTTTATGATTACCGAATTTGAAAAAGAATATATCAAGGCGCGCAAGGATTACATACGCGCAAGATTCTCTCAGCTTAACGACAGACAGATAGAGGCGGTTATGGCCACGGAGGGGCCGCTGCTGATACTGGCCGGTGCCGGAAGCGGCAAGACCACAGTGTTAATAAACCGCATCGCAAATCTGCTGAGCTTCGGCCGCGCGAGCGACTGCGACGAGCTTCCCGCTTTCGCGGATGAGCGCACGCTCTCGCTGCTGCGTGAGGGCGGGGATGATGCGGCGGTGTATGCCGCGCTCGACCCTGTCGAGCCGTGGCGCATCCTTGCAATTACGTTCACGAATAAGGCGGCGGGGGAGCTCAAGGCCCGGCTTGAGCGTATGCTCGGCCCGGAGGCGAACGACGTCTGGGCGTGCACGTTTCATTCCGCGTGCCTGCGCATTCTCCGCCGCGACGCTGAAAAGCTCGGCTTTTCATCCGGCTTTTCCATATATGACACTGCCGACAGCCAAAGTGTCATGAAGCGCATCCTCAAGGATATGGACCTTGACGAGAAGAGCTTTCCGCCGCGCTCCGTTCTGGGGGAGATAAGCCGGGCGAAGGATGAGAAGATCGGCGCGCAGGAGTATCTCAGCCGCGCGCAGGCCACCGGCGATCTGCGCGGCATAAAGATAGGCGAGGCGTACACGGAGTATATGCGCCGCCTCTTCGCGGCCAACGCCATGGACTTTGACGATCTGATATACTTCACCGTAAAGCTCCTTTCAGAGCATGAGGACGCGCGCACATACTGGCAGCGCCGCTTCAGATATGTCCTGATAGACGAGTATCAGGACACAAACCACCTTCAATACCTCCTCGCATCGCTTCTCGCGGGCGGCAGCGGGAACATATGCGTCGTAGGTGATGACGATCAAAGCATATATAAGTTCCGCGGCGCGACGATAGAAAATATCCTGTCGTTTGAGAACGAGTTCAAGGGCTGCCGCACTATCCGGCTGGAGCAAAACTACCGCAGCACCAGCCATATCCTTGACGCGGCCAACGCCGTCATCCGCAACAACGCCGGGCGCAAGGGCAAGGAGCTGTGGACAAATAAGGACAGCGGCGAGCTTGTGAAGCTCTACGTTGCGGACAACGAAAACGACGAGGCGCAGTACGTCGCGGCGAAGATAATGGCGGATTACAGCCATGGGGCGAACTGGCGCGACCATGCCGTGCTCTACCGCATGAACGCGCAGTCGAACCAGCTTGAATACGCCTTCAAGCGCAACGGCATACCTTACCGCATAATCGGCGGCATGCGCTTTTTCGACCGCGCGGAGATAAAGGATATGCTTGCGTATCTCAATCTCATCGCCGCCCCGACGGACGACCTGCGCCTGATGCGGATAATAAACAGCCCGCCGCGCGGGATAGGCGAACGCAGCGTGGAGACGGCGCGCCAGCTTGCGCAGGAGGGCGGCGTCAGCATGTTTGAGGTTATCAGCCATGCCGACGATTACCCGGAACTGAGCCGCCCGGCGCTGAGGATGCGCCAGTTTGCCGCAATGATAGAGGAGCTTCGCGCCTTTTCCGCGGACAATACGCCGGATGCGCTTCTGGAGGAGCTGCTGGACAAGACCGGGTATGTCCGCGCGCTGGAGGAGAAGAACACGCAGGAGGACCGCACGCGCATAGAAAACGTGGAGGAGCTTAAATCCAGCATTCTCGGCTTCATGAAGGAATCCGGCGACGAAAGCCTTGAGGGCTATCTTGCTAACGTGGCGCTGTACACCGACCTTGATAACTATGACGCCGATGCGGACACCGTCGTCATGATGACGATGCACTCTGCCAAGGGCCTTGAGTTTCCGACAGTGTATATCGTTGGCATGGAGGAGGGGATATTCCCCGGAATGCGCGCCATCGGCGAGCCTTCGGAAATGGAAGAGGAGCGGCGGCTTTGCTATGTCGCCATCACGCGCGCGGAGCGGAGGCTGGAGCTTGTCTGCGCCCGCCAGCGCATGATATTCGGCCGCACGACGGCAAACAGGGTCTCGCGCTTTGTCGATGAGATACCGGATGAACATATAGAAAAGAATATCCCCAAGGGCTATGCCCATAAGGACCCGCCGCGCGAGCTTGGCTTTGCCCACAGGCGGCGCGGGAACTTCGATGTGCTGCACGGCGTCACGCCGCCGCAGCCGCAGGCAAAGCCCGCCGTGAGCTTTGCCGTGGGCGACAGCATTCGCCACAAGGCCTTCGGCGAGGGCGTCATTACGGATATGAAGCCCATGGGCGGGGATTTTCTTGTAGAGATAAACTTTGCGGGCGTGGTGAAGCGGCTCATGCTCAGGGCGGCCGCACCGCACATGACTAAGGAATGATACCATGACAAAAAAATACGGCGTGCTAGGGCGTCTTGCACTGTTTGTGACGGCGCTTATCTGGGGCACATCCTTCGTTATTCTCAAATCAACGCTGAACTCCGTCAGCACGATGTGGATGCTCACTATCAGATTCACCATTTCCGCGATAATCCTTCTGGCCTTTGCCGCGCGGCGGCTGAAAAAGATGGACAGGCGCACGCTAACCGGAGCGGTGCTCATGGGCTGCTGCCTCGCCGCGGCCTACATCGTGCAGACCTACGGCCTTGTGTATACCACGGCCGGGAAGAATGCCTTTCTCACGGCGACGTATTGCGTGCTCGTTCCGTTTCTGGCGTGGGCGGTATACAAGAGAAAGCCCGGCGTGAACAATGTGATCGCGGCCGTGCTGTGCATCACGGGTATCGGCTTTGTCTCGCTCAGCTCCGGCTTTGACAGGCTGAACATCGGCGACGTGCTCACGCTTCTGTGCGGCGTTTTCTATGCGTTTCAGATCATCATGATGGAAAACTATATAGACGGCGGCGATTCCGTCTCGATCTCTGCGGTCGAATTTTCGACTGCGGCGGTCATGTGCCTTGCCGGCGCGCTCATATTTGAGCCCGTGCCCACAAATATTCCGCACGATGCGTATTTTGCCATCCTCTATCTCAGCGTGATGTGCACGGCGGTGTGCTTCTTCCTTCAGGCGTGGGGGATGCAGTATACCCCGTCCGCCACGGCGGCGGTCATCATGACGCTGGAGGCGGTGTTCGGCGCGCTGTTTTCCGTACTCTTCGCGCACGAGGAGCTTACGCCGCGCCTCACCCTCGGCTTTTCGCTGATCTTCGTCTCGGTGCTCATGTCCGAGGTCGGCGGGATGCTTTTCAAACGTAAAAAAGCCTGAACATACCGGCGCGGGAGGCGCGGCCATGGGAGCTGAAAAGAAAAAATTCAATATCTCGCGGCAAAGCCTTTCCGCACTGTGCCTTTTCGCCGCGGCCCTTGCCTTCATGCTGTGGAAGTGCCGGTACGGCCTCGGCGGGAGCGACGAGGCGTTTTACCTCACCGTGCCGCACAGGCTGTGCCTCGGCGACGAGCTTTTCCGCGACGAATGGCATCTTTCACAGCTCAGTTCCTTCCTGACTTTGCCCTTCGTGTGGCTTTACAGGCTTATAAACGGCTCGAATGACGGCATCATGCTCGCCGCGCGCCTGAACTATGTGGCCCTGCACTCCCTTGCGGCGATAGTTGTGTACCTCAGGCTTAAAAAATTCGGCTGGGCCGCGCTTCCGGCGGCGCTCGTTTTCATGCTGTTCACGCCGTTTGACATGATGTGCCTGAGCTATAACACCATTGCGCTTGATGCACTCACCCTGTCCGGCGTCATTGCCGGAACGGCGGGGGAGAGCTCCCGTGCGGCATACGCGGCGGCCGGGGCGCTTTTCGCGTGCGCGGTGGTCTGCTGTCCGTTTCTTGCCGCGGCCTATCTGATTTACGTCCTCGTTGCGGCGGCGTATGCGCTCGTGTGCCGCAGGACGGGGAAGCGCGTGCAGGGGCTGCATGTGCTGACGTGGCGCGTACTCGGCCTCTTTACGGGCGGAATAGCTGCGGTGTGCGTGCTGTTTGCTGTCTTTTTCTTCCGTCACGCGGAAATCGGAGGCCTTATATCCGCCCTGCCCGGCCTGTTTTCGGACCCCGAGCACCCCGGATATTCCGTTATCTTCATGATTAAGCACTATGTTTACTGCCTTGTGACGGCGCACAGGCTCATGCCGGTGCCGCTTGTGCTGTACGCGCTGTCGCTCGTGCTGCTGGCGCTGGATAAAAAGCGGGGCGCGCATGCGCCTTTGCACCTCGCACTTGCCGCCGCTGCGGCGCTCATATGCTGGGCGCTGTTTCTTGATGATCTGCCGCAGGAGTATTTCAACGGCATCATGCTTCCGTTCGCCTTTGTCGGCTTTACGGCGTATCTGCTGCTTGCGGATAAGCCCCGTGCGCTTTTCTGTATGCTGTTTCTGCCGGGGGTGATATATTCTGCCTGTGTCAGCGCCACGTCGAACATGGGCTTCACGGTGATGAGCATGGCCTTTGCCGCGGTGGACGTTGCCTCCGTAATTTTCACCGCGCTGCTCATCCGCCAGATGCAAGCTTTGCCGGGAAAACGGCCGCGCTTCGGCACGGTAGCGGGATGCGTCCCGCTGGTTTGGCTCATCTCGCTTATCATCATTGTCAAGGCGGCGCATTGCTTCTGGGATGGAACGCCCGCCGCGCTGCACAGCCGCGTTGAGGCCGGCCCCGCGCGCGGGATAGTCACGTCCGCGCGCCTGCATGACGACTATATGCGCATATATGACGATATGCAGTACTATTCCGAAAAGGAGCGCGGCAATATCCTTGTCTACGCGCAGGAGACGTGGTGCTACCTCATCCTTGACGACTATCCTTATGCCTCGTTCTCCGCGTGGCTGTCCGGCACGGATGAAAGCACACAGCAGCGCCTGGCGATGTATTACCGCCTGAATCCCGAAAAATACCCGGAGTATATCTATATTCTGAAAAACACAGCCTTTTCCCAGCCGAATATAGACGCATCCGAGGTCTACGCCGCGGCGGAGAAGCACGGATTTTCCGTCACGGAGAACGAACTGAGCTTCAAGCTTGAAAAAATAAGCTGATTTTTTACCCTGCGGTCAAGGCCGCAGGGTAAAAATATGCGCGGGAATAAAAATATTCATCAATAGTCTTTGATTTTTTGCGTATTATATGGTAACATTAATCGTTAATAGCAATCTATATGTACAGAAGGAAATATTATGGCAGACCTGAGAAAAGAGATCGAAAGGCGCAGAACCTTTGCTATCATATCCCACCCGGACGCGGGCAAAACAACACTCACTGAAAAGCTGCTGCTTTACGGCGGGG
>UMHM01096953.1_pt1 | contig 14408 bp, 15 predicted proteins | sample 1965501 | NCBI WGS metagenome assembly UMHM01 (sample SAMEA4836095, study PRJEB28245) | human gut metagenome | biome: gut microbiome; material: fecal sample | place: Denmark | collected 2008
GGGTGTGCGACAACGCTAGGGTGTACGACAACGCATGGATGTGCGGCAACGCTTGGGTGTGTGGCGACGCTGAGGTGTACGGCAGCGCTGAGGTGTACGGCAACGCTGATGTGTACGGCAACGCTAAGGTGTCCGGCAACGCTAGGGTGTGCGACAACGCTAATATTTTTTGGTGTTCGAGTATTGGTTCCAGACATGGCACTACGACTTTGTTCCGAAATAAGGATAACGGTATTACCGTGATTTGCGGTTGCTTTGTGGGGACGCTTGAAGAATTTGCCAAGAGAGTGAAAAAGGAGCATGGGAAAAATATCTTTGGCAAAGAATATAAGCTTTTAATAGAGCTTGCAAAAATACATTTCGCGACAAAAGGAGATTAAAAAAATGAGATTTAAATTTAACAAGCAAAATGCAAAGTATTACGGTCGGCGCGGCGGGTTAGCCACACAGGCAAAAAAAGCAAGGGAAAAGATTGTCGTCAAAGAGAGGGAAACGCGCCTCAGTCAGGAGCTGAAAGCGTTTAAAGATTTTGAAAATGCTGAAAGCGGTATTTTTGACGGTTTTGAAATGGTTGAAATTTTTCACGTAAAATACAGCAAATACGACGCGAAGGAATGGGGTTACGCCGACGACTGCGCTCAATTCACTTCCAGAGCGGGGGCGGTTATTAACACAGGCGCGGATGGTGTCAATGTTTACTTGATGACCGAAAGCGCGGTTAAATCGGGCGGTTGCAAGCAAGTTCATTTTAATAGAAGTATATACGTTTTTTGATAAAATGCGGCGCACGAGGAGGCGCGGGAATAAGAATTGATTAAAGTCGGAAAAAATTATCGAATTTCGCGCACTGAATATTTGAGAATATGCAAGGACGCAAAAGGTCATTGGGTTGTTGAATGTTGGAGGGTATTCCCTACCAAATCGCTCGGGGTTGTTTTTGTGGGAACATTGAAGGACTGCCGAGAAATGGTTAAAAGAGAACACGGGCGTTATTTGCTTTTAGGAGAATTGCTAAATGGATAAAAATTTGATATTAAACGCTTTGAGAACGCTTTATTTAATGGCGTTAGAATTAAAATCCGTGGTTAATTCGCTTGAAAAGGCGATTGACTTAAAAAATCTAAAAAAATAAAAAATGCTGAGCTAACGGCAAGACGGGCGGAGGTTATATATATGTTTAAAGTTTGGAAAAACAAAAGCAAGTGGGGCGGCTTTTACTATTCGCTAAACGCTGGGACAAAAGAAAATCCAGAATATTTTAACATTGTTTTTGAGTGCGAAATTCCCGAAAATGTCAAAAATGCGCCATGTTTTAATATTGAAAACGTGCTTGGGAAAAAATGGGTTAATCCTAAAACGCTTGGAAAAACGATATATGTTAAGAAATGTGAATTTTTGCCAACAGTAGACGATGAAAATTACGAAATTTTAGACTTCTAAAAAAAGAGGGGGGGCTAAAAAAATGAATATGAATGAAATAGCCCCCCTCCGAGTGTGGTGTGTTGCAAGGGCAATCCCCGAGATTAAAATGTTAAAAGAAATTAAACTTTGCTCGGGAATTGCCCTCGAACGTGAAGAGCAGATTACTCTTTTTTTTAAAAATAAAACAGGGTGGACGCAATGCGATTATTTAGGCGAAAACGACACGGCGTTTGACGTGTCAGGCAATTCTGCTTATCGCGCTTTTTATTCTTTTTGCGGCAGGGAAGAAATAGAAAAAATGAAAAAAGTGTTGCCAAAAATCGAAATTTGGGAAAGCGTAGAGCAAATACATTATTTTGATTTTCACTATGCAGAAACCTTTATTTTTAATAAAATATACGAATTGGACGTTAATAGCTCGTTTGCTTATGGAAGTTTAAAGCTATCAGGCGAGTTTAGTTTATTAAAAAAATACATGTTAATGCTTTTTGCGGGCAAACGGACGGCGGCGACACTGCGCGAGCGTGATTTTTTTAAAAAAATGCAAAACTACTTGGTTGGATATTTTGCAAGAATAAAAGATTTTGTATCTTTGCGTTCAGAAATAATAAAAAATAGCAATATGCACATTTATTCGTTGATTTCAAAAATAAAATCAGCGGGGGGCGAAGTCTATCTTTCGAGCACCGATAGCATTTTAACTAACGAGTGCGGATTTAATGCCGTCCGCGAATTTTTGGGGGACGGAATAGGTCAATTAAAGTTGGTTAACGTGGGCGAAAAGCTCTATTATCAAAGCTCGAATATTTATCAAATTGACGATAAGGTTAAATATTCGGGCGTTGGCTATTTTGCTAGAAAACACACTGATTTTTTCGCAAATAAGATTGCGCGCCAAAGCGGTAGCCTTTTAGCGGGCTACGATTTTGAGCTTTTAAACGAGGGCTCCAACTCGCGTTTGTGCAAAATTGGAGAAAGTAAAATCATAGTAGACGAGTTTAATTTGCTCGGCGAAAAATTGGGAACAAAAAAATATACATTAAAGGGATTAAAAAATGATAAGCGAAAAGGAAATTTTTGATTTAATAAATAATAGGGCAGACTGGCTTGAAAGTTTTGACGAAAATCGCAATTTTAATCGGGAAGAGATTGCCGTAATGTTTAAAACTCTAATGAAAGAAGAGGCCAACCGCGATTATTCGCCCAAGCTCCAAGAGAGCTTGATAGACAACATTTTTTTCAGATTAATAAACGGCTATACGAAAAGCGAAATTATGTCTGAATTTTCAGACGTGAAACATATGGGATATTTTGAATTTACGCTTGGAAGAAAAGAAAGCAATCGACTTTTTAACGTTTTGAGTGAGCTTAAAATTCCGACTTCGATTTTGAGAGGAGTAAGAAAGGACATGCCCTACGAAGGAGTCGTTGACGGATATCGAATTATTCAAATAATGACCGAAGAGACTGCGCCGGGGCGAAGTCCCGAAGTAGCTTATTTCGCGATTATAGATGAAATAACAGGTGAAATAATATTTGAAAGTCACGGAAAGACCGTGGAAAATCAAATTTCAGATTTTACAGATAGATTTGAAAATTTAAAAAAGAAATACGCACTTTCAAAAAAAAGTAAAAGCACACTTGTAGATGTTTTTTTAACAAACAAGGGGGTTATTCGAAAGATTAAAATCAAAAATGGTGCATTTAGATATATAGACGAGAATGGGAGGTTCGTCAAATGGAAATAAATAAAATTTTAGACCAAATCGAAATTGACGGTGAATTTGCCGTTTCAAAAAGCACCGGGAAACGGTACCACTATTCAGATTTTTTAGAAAAAATAAGCAAGCAATTTAATTTAAAAAAGAAAGATAAGGACAGGATTAAAAGCCACTTTGTCGATACGGTCAAGGTGCAAAGCGAAAACAGCATTAATGTTGAAAAGTTTATTAAAAAATACAACTTTCAATTCGCGGACGGAATTTATTTGATTAACGGTGAGATTTATTCGATTGACGATGTCTATAAATTTCTTTGGAAAAATGAACAACTGCTCCCGACAGAGGCTAATTTACTGCTCGAAAATATCGAAAAAATAAGCGAAAACGTTTCAATTCAAGGTGAAATATTTGAAAAAATAAAATTAAAAGCCGTGCCGCGCGAAAGCAAATATTTGAAGTCTCTTGACGAAATTTACGGACTTCAAATAAATTTCAGGGACATATTGTTTAATATATTAACTCCAAACTCTAAGCCGCTTTTTCACATATTCTACGACGACGGTATAGGGGGGACGGGGAAAAGCACTCTTTTAGAAGTCATAACGAAAATAGTGGGCGAGAAGTATACGTCAAATGTGCTGCTCGACCAGTTCGGAAATAGGTTTATTTTTGCAAACATGTTGGGAAAATATGTAAATATAGGCGATGATAACGGGAAAAATGACGAGCTCCAAAACGTCGGCACTTTGAAAAGCATAGTCACGGGCAACAGGGTTACTATTGACCGAAAAGGTATTTCGCCAATCGAAGTCAGGATTTTTGCGAAACAAATTTTCGCGACAAACATACTTCCGTACATCGACTTCACTGACGGCGGCATCATGCGCCGATTAAACATTGTAAAAATGAACGCGCCTATCCCCTCTTGGGTCAAGATGTGCACGCTTGACGACGATGAGGTCGGCGCGATAGTTCACGAGGTTTTGACGAAAGGGCGCGATTTGACCGATAACCGAAACGAGCTTGCCATTGAGACAAGCCCGCTTTATCGGTTTTTCACAGTTAAAAGTGACACGTCATACGACGCTTATAAGTCTTTTTGCGATGACAACGGGTTTAAAAAGTTGAATATAATCAACTTTGAAAGCAAAGCTAGATTTATAAAATCATACATTAACCGCCGTGTCGAGCAGCTTATGACTAAATAGGCGGTTGGGGAACGGGAACGCCGACAAAATAGGTTAACTCTGTCAATCCGACGCCAAATTCTACCATTCGGGTTCTGTCAGACGCTCCTACATTGGCATTTTCAGTCATGTCATTAAGCACGCCTTCAAAAATTATGGAATTTCCGCCAAAATTCATGCCCGTTAGAATTATCGCCAAATCTTTCCCGTCTGTGCAAGTAAACGCGCCGCTGCACGGAATAAAGCCTGGGGTCTGGTGATAATTGTTCCCAATATCATTCAAATATGATATGTAGTCTACAAAACCATCTAGTGTTATCTCAGTTTCGTTTTCGGGTTGTGTGGTGTAAATCGTAAATTTACAAGAAATGTAACCGCTGAACGCTTCTCTGTCGAATTCTCTAGAATAAATGACTGGCTCGGCTTCTAAGGAACAGTATACGGGGCAGCCGTAGCTGTGTCCATCATCGCCCTTATCGCCCTTATCGCCCTTATCGCCCTTTGCGCCCTTTGCGCCTTGCGGACCTTGCACGCCCTGAATGCCTTGGTCGCCCTTATCGCCCTTGTCGCCCTTGTCGCCCTTAACGCCGCCCCAATTGGGTTGAATATCCCAAGTGGTGCCGCCCTCTGCTTTAAAATAGAGGTCATACGTGACGGTAGTGCCGCCAGTATTAATAACCCTATAAGCGTCGCCTAGCTTGGCGGAGGAGAACGGGGGGAGCTCGTCGGGCGAATTTTTAACGCCAGTGTAAATGGTTAAACCTTGGTCGCCTGTGTCGCCCTTGTCGCCCTTTGCGCCCTTGTCGCCCTTTGCGCCTTGCGGACCTTGCACGCCCTGAATGCCTTGGTCGCCTGTGTCGCCCTTGTCGCCCTTGTCGCCCTTTGCGCCTTTAATGTTGCCCATTTTTACAAATCTGTTATTCCCGAAAAATCTATAAAGGTCGCCCGCAGTTGCCGACGCGTCTACCGCGCTCGTCTTATTATCCGCGCCGAATAGGATACTGTCCCCCTCCTGCATTTCGGCAACAACCGCGGCAGTATCGCTTCCAGTAGTCGTGCGAACGGACTTGCCATCTTCGCCGTTAAACACTGCGCCCAAATATACGAAGTTATACACGTCGTCGCCGTTCAGGTCGAATGACCCGTATTGCGTTCTTGAATTGTAAAAAACATCATCAAGAACGTTAAACACCTGCTTTTTTCGGTCGTTTGGGTCATAGTCGTTAAGCGACGTTCCGCCGAATGAAGTCCATAAACTTTTAGATATCGGAGTAGGCGTATTAGTATTTCCTTTTTTGACATTTCTCATCGTGATAGGCGCTTCTCTGTCGATGAAATCGCCTTTAAAAGCAAGCGTGATTTTACACGTAGTCGCGCCGCCCTCAGATATATAGCCGTAAGCGGGAATATCATCAGGACGTCCAGAAGAAATTTCGACATAGTCACCAACGTCGCCACCCAGCGGTTGAATTTGTGAGTTAAAAATATCTGAAAGGCGGTAATATAAGTTTCCGCGCTTCAAAAAAGAGAACCTTACCAGATTTTGCCCGCCATAGCTTGTATTTTCAATCAGCTTGTTTAGCTGTTCTGACAAATTCGAATTGACAGTCAACTGGTTTCTATGCGCTTCGGTCAAGTGGTCTACTTGCTCTTCATAAGTTCTATAAATGTTTCCGTCTTTATAAATTGCCATTTATTCAATCTCCATAATTTTATTTTCCATATACGGCAACTGAACGTTATAGAAACGCGTATATGCCGAATTCATATTAACCAGTCCAAAACAGGCAAACAAAACGAGAGTGACAAGCGTTATAAGAATTTGTATAGGATTTTTGCTGCCCTCGATAGAGATGTAAATAATCCCGAATATACTGAACGCCGCAGTTGCACCTTTTAAAATAACATCTAAAAATCCGTTAATAACTTGCCACCATGTCATGGATAAATGCTTGCGCTTCTTTTTTGCTTTCTTTCGATAGAACTTGGAACAAATATCCGCGTTTTCAATTTCCGCATATTTTTGCCCCTGATAGCGTAGCAACACGTTTATAAGCACACCTATGACTGAATTTATCACGGAGAATATAACTATTGAATTAGTCTCTGCCTGAATATTAACGCCAAGAACGAATATTATAACGAATATAATGTCCGCAACGCCGGCGATAATAGACCCGACCACTCCTATATTATTTAAGAGTTTCAGCAACGCTTCGTGCGACTTCTGTTGCAAGTTTTTCGGCTCGGATTTTCCTTCGTCCATTTTTGAACACCTCTAACATTATCTTAAACACTATAAACGACGCTATTATAGTTATGGTCAACCCTAATATCTGCCACCAAAACTCCGAAACAAGCGTCATGACCGTAAGGATAGTAAGCGATTGACCTGCGAGCTTTAACAATCCCGAGTTTTTGAAACTCTCGGGTATTTTAGCGCACGCAACAAGCCCGCCCGTCCCTATAATTCCGCCGCTTGCCATTAAAGTATTATATCTTTCCGATAACTGCGGGCATAGGATAATAAGGTATATGGTCGTTGGGACAATCAATACTAATATTCCTATTGAAAGGATAAAATAATACTTTCTCACTTTCGTTTACCCCTAAGTTCAAGAATTTCTCGCTTTATATGCGAAAGCTCGTTTTTAATGTCTTTAAGCTCTTTTGCTTCGTTTACCTCGTCAATCTTTTTTTGTAAATATTGAAGCGAAAAACGCTTAATCAAAAACGGGATAAGGACGGATGTTATAAATCCTGCCACAAGCGGAGCAGCATATGTTATTATTTCTATTATTTTCTCTTTCATTTTTACTTCCCGTCTGGCTCGCATACTACGTAAGTATATGCGGGCGAAATTATCTTAATAAATAAATGTCTGAACCTGTTAATAAAAGTCTTAGTAGTATACGCGCGTTTATTACTAAGCTGCTCGCGCTTCACTTGAAGCATTCCTTTTTTAGTAATCATTTTTGTTTGCGCAGAAATGAAATCTACGCTTTCTTCATCGGTGCTTGCTTCAAGCTCGGGAATGTCCGCAACGTTTTGAATGTCTTGACGCTCGATTGAAATGTCTGTATCCTTTAATGCCATTAAGTCGTCAATACTCTTAGTGGTCGCTTCAAACTCTTTGTAGTAAGTGTACAATTCCTTCGCAAATCGTTCTTTAAAGCTATCGGGCGAAGTGCACACATGACTGTCATTATACTCGTAAGCTATAAGCGTGAATGTTTTAACGCTCGGACAGTCGTTCTCATCATCTGAAAGCGGCAACGAGGAGTACCACGACTTAAACGCTGCGTAGTTGGGAAAGATGTTTTTAAACAGTTTTGTATTATGGCTATACAGTTCCATTTTGCACTCCTTGCAAATCATTGTATTGAGTATTATCGGGGTCGCTCGTCTCGCCGGTTAGCATGTTTTCGCTTTGCGCCTCAGACATTCCGCGCTTGCTTTCGCACCACGTAGGATATTTATAATATGCTTGACAAAGCAAACAAAATTCTTGTCTCAACCTTAATCCGTTATAGTAAATATCATCGGAGTTAGACCCGTTCAAACGTTGCTCTTCTTGTAATAAATGCGCTTTTTTGTCGAAAACACCTGCGTTTGCCACGCCCGTAATTGACTTCAAAAAGTTAGTCAACGAATTAAACGTGCCGAATAATCCTTCAAGATTTGCCGTATTACTTGTTTTAATAGGCGTAATAGGCAGTGTTCCGATTATGGGCGTAAATCTGCGACCGTGCAATATATCCTGATTTATAGCATTAATTTGCAAGTTAATACTTTCGAGTTCGCTTTCATTTGCCACTTGCAAAAGATTATGGTCTGCGTTCCCGAACATTGCCGTGTTTATAATTTGCATTAAAGTTGCAAGCATGTGCAATACGGGCTTAACGAAATTGTATCTTATAACAGGTTGTTGAGAAATTTCAAGCGAGTTATCGTTAAGAATAATACCGACTACACGTCCGTCGTTTATCTTTTTTATAGTATCCTCACTGTACGGCAAATCGTACACTATTTCAAGATTTTCATAAACGAGCGGCTGCGCTTTTTTGTTCTTAACGTCACTGTCAACACCTGTAAAAGGCAATGTGTTTACGCGCGAATATCTGCCATATTCGTCGATTTTTCCGTTCAATGCGAAAGGTAAAAACTGAAACTTGCCTACCTTGTCGTTAAAGTACATAACGCCCTTGCCTCTGAAATACAGCACGCGCTCTATAATGTCCTGCGTTAATCCAAACGGCAAGTTAGTCCACATGTAGCGTTCTATTGTCTCAGTAAAGTTTTGGTGGCGCATTATGTCGAATAAATCACCGTAAGACAAGTTATACTTTAAAAGATTTGGAGTTATGGTTTTACCGTCTTGGTCAATGGCATTCCCATATTTAAGCATTTTTTTAGACTGAGGAATACCTGCCTGAATAAGGCTTGTAGTATCATACATCGGCATATTTCACATATCCTTTATTGCGCTAACAAAATCGTCAAGACTTATTTCCTTTGACATTTCCTTATAAATATCGCGCAATGCGCCGTAGCTTTTTTTAGCAATTTTAAGGTCCTGTTCTATCTTCGTTTTCAGATACGGCATTTGCGGGCTTGCGTCCATATCTTCACCACCGCTCATTATCCTGTCAATATCGAGCTTATCGTTATTGACAAGGCTTTGCTCTGCCCTTGCCAACTGCCGTTGACCTTTTTGCTTATAAAATTCGTTTATTTGGAAAGCACGGTTAATACCAGACACCGCCGACGCTGTAATGCCAAGATTTTGTACACCGCCGCCGACCGTGCTTCCAATGTTTGACCTATTCATGAATATACACTCCTTTACCAAGCTCACGCGCCGCAATTACAGCTAATACTGGCGAAAAAGAGCTTGTTATTAACGTACCGCGAATGAAAGTTCCGTCCTTAATAAAATTAACATATAATCCATAGCAGCCAATCCCATAGCCGAATTTGTCTATAAAATCCTCTACTAACTCTATTTCAAAATCCGAGCATTCGTATGTTTCTATTACAAACCAAAAATCTTGTAGCAATATCTCATTGAACGAGCTTATTCTGTTAACACTGTTAGGCAAATTTTTAACTGTGCCTATTTGAAAATCAAAGTTCTGCTGCTGTTGGTATGCTTCAAACTCTCTCAGCTTGTCGTTTTGCTCTATCTGTATTGCGCCTGCAATACCCGTAGCCGTACCTGCGGCTACACCGCCCGCAGTTCCTGCCACTGCCCCCGCAATCTTGCTTCCGCCTGACATTGAGTAACCTGCCAATGCGCCCATTGCAGTATTTGTAATTGTATTTGTAACAACAGCCGTGACCTCGTTTACGCGCTCTGTCTCATGAGATATAGACAACTCTTGCTGTTGTAGCGCAAATATTTGTTGATAATTACTGTTTTGCCTTTTATAAGTTTGAAATGCGTTTGAAGATAACGAAACTTCAAAACCGTTAGATGACGGTTGCGAGCCGCGCATATCGCTTGCGTATGTTTTTCCCTTTAATGAATTTAACGTAGGGGTCAACACTGCGCTTGCAATTATCGCATACGGTTTTAATGCCGTTTTGACTGTTATTTCCGCCGTATAATAGTTAATTCCGTTTACCTCGGATGACACATTATTAAAATAATCGTAAAAATTGAAGTCAAACTTAGACGACTGTTCGGGGCTTACTAATGAATAAGTGCGACAAATATACTCTTTCTTAATATCGATATAAGGCAACAATTGAACGCTGCACTTATGATTATATGTGTTTGATTGTATCTTAAAAAATGGATACCCTACTATTTCGCTTGCCACATCAATTAAAACTGGACAGTAAGGATATATTTGCGCATCTACAAGATAAGCATTTTCACCGCTAAGATATTGAATAACGGTATTAAATATCATGAATGCACGAGACTTTTCAATATTATAAGTCTTTGCGTTACCCTCAATAGTTACATTGTATAAGGGAAAAACAAGGACGCTATACGGCTCATCAACCAACTGCGTAACAATATCCAATACCAGATTGCCTGATTCTCCATCGCTTAGCTTCGTCCTCGTATACGTTTTTTCATCATATATAATTTGAGATATGACAAGCAGCCTATCGTCTACGCCCTCTTCAAAAGTACTGACAGTAACATCAAGCATATTGCTTGTAGCAGTCTTAACCGAGTATGATGTGTTAATATAGTTTTCAGCAGCCCAACTCATGAACAGATATGGGATAGACACGCCGTTTGCCTGATTTTCGGAATAACTTGCAGAATACGAGTAATAATCACTGCCGTCCTTAACTATTACATTGTCATAATTGACTGTTTCGTAAGGAATATCAGGCATTGTAGGAAAAACAAGCCCGTCATTCGAAGTCGTATTTTGCACCATTTGGCTTGCAATATTATTGAAAAGTTTAAACAAAAAATCATGGTGCGTTACTACTCCGTAGTTAGCAATTGACGGAGTAGTGTCTATATTAAACGTTGCATTTTTTCTAACATCATCGGTAGATATTTGGATATCATACGACCATGACCCGGTAAAATTGAACGTGACTTTAACTTTATGGTAATACCCACCTATTTTACAAACACAACTGACATAAGTATTACTTTCGTTTTGAACAAGAAACTGCGCCCCGTCAGCTATAAGCGGATAATTTACATAATTGGGCTCAAATGCGGGGATATTTATATTTACTTGGTCTGGATAAGGCTCACCTGTTATAGGGTCAAGCTCTGTCGGCTTAGTAAAATACATTATCCCCCACATTGAGTTTTCTTTTGTGGATACGGTATAATTTCCGAAAGTATTTGTGTCAGGCATTAAATATTGACGCTTTTTAAGTATTTCATTCAGCGACAGCTCTTTTCTGTATTTCAAAAAACTATCAGTAACGCCGCGTTCAATTTTACCGAAACAATCTTCAACACCAAACTCGCCGATAACGTCGCGTTGCAACTGCAACTCCACTTGGCTACCGTTTAAAAATGAATACGCCATGACAAACCAACGCGAGTTGCCGTGTTTGTCGTCTTGTATAAGTATATAATCGCAAATATTTTCAAATGACGTTTTTAAAGTCATTTGAGAACCGTCGCCGTACAACACTTTTTTATAAGTCTCAGAGCTTGCAGGCGAAAACTCAGATAAATTTCTATACCTGTTCCGCGACGCATATTTTAAATTATTATCCTTATAATACCAAACGGTAGCCAAGTTTAATCCTCCTTACGCCTGCTCTGTATCTTCTTTTACAACCCTAACTCTTATTCTGGGGTACTCTTCCAAAAATTCAAGGTTATTATGCCCGAATATAAGATAGCTATTCGACGTCAACGAGCGAGCGTTCCAGAACTCCGTGCCCGTTTCAAATCCCGACATGAACGGCAATGCCGAAGAGTGTACCAACATAAACGCAATAGTGTCGTCAACGGTGTACAAATGCTCTTTGCCCATAGTCGTACTACTGACCGTCACCGATACGCCCCTTACATTATCCGAATACACCTGCCCTTTGTACGGTGCGGGGTCACCTGCCCAAAGAAACACAGTATCATTTGTAGGCTTTGATACAAGCGTTACTTTTGTTTCTGTAACGTCATACCACCCCGAAACAAGCACGCGGGACGTTACTTTTGCAGGCGCGCTTGACGGCAAAGTCAAGTCAGCCGACGCAGGCGAGCCAAACCACTTAGCGGGCAAATCGTACTCGGCAAAACCGCCCTCTACTTTTATATCTTTATGGAATATAGTAGGCAAGTCGAGCTTAGTTATCTTTGAGTGCTGTTCAACATTCCATACGGCGATAAACTCATCGGCGGAATAAGAACGCAAATAACCCAACTTGTTAAAGTCGCGGTTATTATCTTCTAAATCGGCTTTAAGCACCACAACCCGTTGCGCAAGCGTTTGCGCTTCGAGCCTGTTTGTTTCCTCTTGCGTAGTCCCGTTAGGAGTAGTGACCGTAATATCGCAACGAGTGGTAGACGGAGTAAGAGTTCCGATAGTGCTGTTTATAAGCGACCTGTCGTATACCCTTTTTATTTTACGGAGTGAACTTTTTAAAAATCCGATATACTCCGCAAAAGTGCCTTCCGCCATAAATGCCTGTTTAGACAGATATTGGTCGGTCGTTACGGAAATAATCTTGTACACACCCATAGTAATTGACTGGGTTTTGCCCGACTTATTACGATTAAGTTCAAGCAGATTTTTCGCTTCTTCATCGTCAAGCCAATCCTCAGGTGAACCTATGTCAAAAGAGTGATATAGCTTTGTGTCGCCGAACAAAGTGCCGTCAACTCTGAACCTATCGGCAAGCTCGGTACTTGCAACACCGCTGTCAAAGACCTGTTGACTTATTATCATGTTAAACAGGGCAGCTGTTATTTTATTTTGATTTAAAGTTATACTTTCCACAGGAAATGCCATTTTATTTTACCTCTCTTGTTTCCTTTTATTATAAGCCATTGCAGTTTTTTTATCGTCAGCTCCGATTTTCGCTTGATAAATACTTATAAATCGTGACTTATCTTCGGCACATTCGTCAATAACGTCCTCGAAAAAGTCGCATACTTTACCCCCGTCTTTGCCTAACGGATTAGGTCTGCCGTTTTCAACTTCGTGTCTTGCTATCTTTGTCACAGCAAGGGCTATGTCGTAGTTAGATGCATTCCCGTCTGAAAGTATTTTTTTGTACTGCTCAATACTTAACTCGTTGCTTTCTTGATTTTCTTCTGCGTCGGAATATAATTTTAATTTTGCAAGTTCTTTTTTAAGTTCAATTATTTCATTGTCTCTTTTTCTGATTTCCTTATTAGCGAGAACTGCTATTTCCTCATCACTGATATCTACTTTTTCTTCATTATCGTTAACGGCTTTATTTTCTTCTGTCATTTTATTAATCTCCCTTTAAAATATATTTTAATTTAGCGTATTCGATTTCGCTATAATATCTTAATATATCCGCCCGCAACATGTTTGCAATCATTTTTCTAAGTTCTGAATTGCACATCACGTGATAACCCATTCTGTACCCCTGTTCTTTCTCAGTAAGACAAAACAATGTTTTGCAATTCATTCCCGAAAACGGGACACAGGCTATATTTCCGTCCTTTAACTCTTTAAGCGTGACTATCTCTTCGTCCTTAACAATGTTAATTGCAAAACCGTTTTTCTTATAGTCAATACGCGTCAACCTACGCGCTTCGGGCAAATCTGATAAAAATTTATTTTCTTCTTCGTTAGTTTCCCCAAGCATTTTGGCAAATCGACCTGCAACGCTTTTATCATGCGCCTTTTCAAATTCGGGATAATCTTTCGGGTCAACAAAATCAAGAACAGCCAACAACCCGCATTCGTCATATTTTTTGTAAATGCCATACTTATCCAATTTAAACCCCATGCGTGCAAGTATAGGGTCGTCCTTGCGAATAGAGTTACCAAGCATATATATTTTAACGTCTTTAAGTCTTGCAACAGACTGAATAATAGACGAAATTTTTTTCGGAGATGAAAGCGTAGTCTTATCAAGCCTTTCGGATATAAATTCATCGACTATAACGCATTTTATATTTACGAAATTATTACGCTTTATCTCACCGAAAGAATTAAGGTCAAGAATATATCCAGCCGTCTCTCCGTTAATTCTGAGAGTGCCGCCATATATCTTCGTGCTTCCTTTTTTTACTATTTTTTTCTTTTCGTCGTCAGATAAATCTTCTATGCTTGTAGAACATATTTTATTATAAAAATATCTTTTTCGAGACGTGTCTTGCTCGGAGTAAAATTCGAGTATCTTGGCAAAGAAACGCTCACCATTATTTTGAGTTAATGCGCGAACCATGTCGCCCGTTTCGACAACATATATAAACCTTGCGCCGTCTGTTACAAAATCTTCGATAGACGACCGAACCTTTCCAAATGTTTTGCCAAGTCCCCTACGGCTTATTACTATTTTAACGGGACACTGATAACCGTCAATTCTGCGCCAATTGTACCACATAACATTAAACGTGGGTGAAAAGGATAAGGCTACCGCGTTACTCTTCGCAATTTGG
>UMHM01010645.1_pt1 | contig 14394 bp, 10 predicted proteins | sample 1965501 | NCBI WGS metagenome assembly UMHM01 (sample SAMEA4836095, study PRJEB28245) | human gut metagenome | biome: gut microbiome; material: fecal sample | place: Denmark | collected 2008
CCACATTCTTTTCGGATTGTCAATACCTTTTTTGAAAAAATTTTTAATAATTTGACTTTTATTCAGATTAAAATCTTCTTATAAGTCCCTCTGCGGCATTTTATGCCATTAACAACATTTTTTGTAAAATATACTTGACATTTTATCAAAAATATGTTACCATTTTGTTGTAGCGAGGTGTAGATATGGCGAAAAATCTTAAAATGAAAGCCGCGCGCGCTTCTCTTGACATATCTCAGGACGGACTTGCAAAAAAGGTTGGCGTTACGCGGCAAACAATTTCAGCGGTCGAAAACGGCGACTACAACCCCACAATCAACCTGTGCATATCTATTTGCAGGGTGCTTGGGAAAACTCTTGACGAACTTTTTTGGGAGGAATTGAAATGAGTATGAAATCCTTTGATGATTTTTGCGCTAGAATGGTCAACAACGAGCCGCTTTCTCAAAAGCAAATCCTCGACGAACGCCAGAAAGTCATCAGGCAGAAAATCACGCTGAATGCCGCGTTTCTTTTCGTGGGTCTTTCAGTTGTAAACACCTTTATAATGGACCTTGGTTTAAAATGGTGCGAAATGTTCTTGCTGCCGATGACGTGGTTTTACATAATCAGCTATATTTATTGGATAATTGAAAACTACCGCAAAGGCTCGCTCTTTGGGGTTGACGGAACGCGAAGCCTGCGTCAAAGCGGTTCAATAATGCTTTTTATCTGTTTCCCGTCTTCGCTAACCTTTTTCGGCGAGTCTTTTTCGGTGCTCAGAAACGGTATGATTTCAAGTTCGTTTGCATTGTTGATTTACGTTGTTTTAGTTGCAATTTGCGGAATTATTCTTCTCATTCTCGTGAAAAAGTACAGAAAACGCGAAAAAGCCAAAGAATAATATACCTTTATAATATATATCGCAAAAAATTGATTTATAAAAAAATTTGCTAATGTGGTTGAAAAAAGAGAGATATTGTGATATAATTAGTACAAGTATGTAGAAAAGGAGAAGTGCAAATGGCAACAAAGTATATATTCGTAACAGGCGGCGTCGTTTCGGGACTTGGAAAGGGCATTACGGCGGCTTCGCTCGGCAGACTGCTCAAAATGCGCGGTTATCGCGTGACTATCCAGAAGTTCGACCCATACCTCAACGTCGACCCCGGCACAATGTCCCCCTATCAGCACGGCGAGGTGTTCGTAACCGACGATGGCGCGGAAACCGACCTCGACCTCGGTCACTACGAGCGCTTTATTGACGAGAATTTGTCGGTCAATTCAAACGTAACTACCGGTAAAATCTACTGGACTATTCTTAATAAGGAGCGCCGCGGCGATTATCTCGGCGGTACCGTTCAGGTTATTCCGCACGTCACAAACGAGATAAAAAATCGCGTTTATCGCGCCGCAAACAGCGGAGCAGAGCCTGTTGACGTGGTTATAACCGAAATCGGCGGAACAGTCGGCGATATTGAAAGCACGCCGTTCCTCGAAACGATACGTCAGGTAAGCTACGAAAAGGGACGCGAAAACGTTCTGTACATTCACGTTACGCTGCTTCCCTACATCACCGGCTCGAACGAGCTTAAAACAAAGCCTACCCAACACTCTGTAAAGGAGCTGCTTTCGCTTGGCATTCAGCCGAATATTCTCGTTTTACGCAGCGAAATGGAAGTTCCTGTGGAAATGCGCGAGAAAATCGCAAATTTCTGCAACGTAAGAAAAGAGGACGTTATCCAGAACCTCACCGCTTCCTCGCTTTATGCTGTTCCGCTTATGCTTGAGAAAGAGGGTCTTGCGCACTCGGCGTGCTATCATCTCGGTCTTGAGGACAAGAAACCCGACCTCAAGGAATGGGAAGATATGGTAAAAATGCAGGAAAACGCCACAAAGCCGCTTACAATCGGACTTGTCGGCAAGTACGTTGCGCTTCCCGACGCGTATATTTCGGTTATGGAGTCAATCCGTCACGCAGGCGCGGCAAACGGCTGCAAGGTTGATATAAAGCTGATTAACTCCGAGGAAGTTACCGAAGAAAACGCTCACGAAATGCTCGCGGGACTTGACGGAATTTGCGTTCCTGGCGGTTTCGGAAGCAGAGGTATCGAGGGCAAAATTCAGGCTGTTCACTATGCAAGAATGAATAAAATCCCCTATCTCGGACTTTGCCTCGGTATGCATATGGCTGTAATCGAGTTCGCCAGATACGCGTGCGGTTTGAAAAACGCTAATTCCGGCGAGTTTAATTCCTGCGATTTAAAAGACGAAAACGCAGGCAATTATAGCGAGTCTGCGCATAACGTAATCGACATAATGCCCGACCAGAAGGGCGTTGATATGGGCGGAACAATGCGCCTTGGTCTGTACCCCTGCAAGCTTGAAGAGGGTACGATTTCCCGCAGGGTTTACGCTGACGAGCTTATCTACGAGCGTCACCGCCACCGTTATGAGTTCAACAACGCTTACCGCGAGATTATGGCTGAAAAAGGGCTGAAGTTTGCGGGTCTTTCGCCCGACGGAAAGCTTGTTGAGATTGTCGAGCTTCCGACGGACGTTCACCCGTTCTTTGTGGCGGTTCAGTTCCACCCCGAATTCAAGTCCCGCCCCAACAGACCGCACCCGCTGTTCAACGAATTTATCAGAGTTTCCGATAAGGAAAAGAATTCATAATAAGCGTTTTTCGCGATTGCTCAAAAAACACTCATAAAGGAGAAGATTATGGCTGAAAATTTCTACGATAACCGCGAACTTTCGTGGCTGAAGTTCAATGCGAGGGTTCTCGAAGAAGCGTTTGATGAAACGACTCCGCTGTTTGAAAGACTGAGATTTGTCGGCATTTTCTGCTCAAATCTCGATGAATTCTTTATGATAAGAGTGGGTTCGTGGTACGATAAATTCCTCTACGACCCGAAAGACCGCGAAAATAAGACGAATATGAACGCAAAAGAACAGCTCGCGGCTATCGCGAAATCGGTAAGCGGGCTAATTCCGATTAAGGACGAGGCGTATTCGCTGATTATGAGCGGGCTTGCAAAGTACGGCGTTGAGCATATCAGCGAAGATATGCTTTCACCACAGGAGGACGCCTATCTCAAAGCGTTTTTCTCGCGCGAAGTGCGTCCGCTGCTGTTCACAGGGCTTGTCGATAAGAAGCACCCTATTCCCTTCCTCAAAAGCGGCGAGGTGTACATCGGCTGCAAAATCCGCAAAAAAACCGAAACGGGCGGAAAATTCACGTTCGGTATTCTGCCTGTTCCCGAAAATCTGCCAAAGGTTGTTTTTCTTCCGAAAAGCAGACGTTTTTTGCTGATTGAGGAGGTTATCAGACGTTACGCAAAGAGTGTTTTCTCGAATTTCGACATTCACTCGCGCTGCATTTTTAGGGTAACGCGAAACGCGGATATTCCTATTAACGAGGGACTTTTCGACCACGACCTTGATTTCCGCGATATTATGGCGAAAATGGTTAAAAAGCGCAAGAAGCTTCACCCAGTAAGAATTGAATTTCAGGGCAATCCCGACGGTGAAACCGTTTCCATTCTCTCAAAGGTTCTCGATGTGAGCGAAAACTTCGTTTTCAAGCAGAATATGCCGCTTTCGCTTGGGTTTATGCCGGTACTCGAAAAGTATCTCGAAAAGCAAAGCGAGCTGTTCTTCAAACCGCTTACGCCTCAGCTTTCGCCCGCAATTCTGCGGAATGTTTCGCTTATCGACCAAATTAAGCACAAGGATATTCTGCTCAGCTATCCTTACGAGAACATAAATCAGTTCATCAGACTGCTTGACGAAGCGGCGGAAAACCCCGACGTATCGTCAATTAAAATCACGCTCTACCGCGTTGCGCGCGACAGTAAGATTATAAACGCGCTCAACAAAGCCGCCGAGAACGGAAAGGATGTTCTGGCTCTCGTTGAGCTGAGAGCGCGCTTTGACGAGGAAAACAACATCGGCTGGTCAAAACAGCTTGAGGACGCGGGAGTTCAGGTTATATACGGACTTGAAGAGCTTAAAGTTCACTCAAAACTGCTTCTGATTACTCTCAGAAGCGGAAACGACGTCACATACATCACGCAGGTCGGCACGGGAAACTACAACGAGCGCACTTCCAAGCTGTACACCGACCTCACGCTTCTCACCGCGGACAAGGCAATCGGCGCGGACGCTTCGGTTGTGTTCAACGCGCTCTGCGAGGAAACCACGGTTGAAAGCACAAACAGGCTTCTTGTCGCGCCAAAGGGCTTGAAAAGCAGGATTGTCGAGTTTATCGACAACGAAATCACCTATGGCAAGGACGGCTATATCGGCATAAAAATCAACTCGCTCACCGACAGGGATTTGATTGAAAAGCTTGCCGAGGCTTCGCGCGCGGGGGTTAAAGTCGAGCTTGTCGTGAGAGGAATTTGCTGTTTGATACCGGGAGTTCCGGGTCAAACCGAAAATATACGCGTTATATCGATTGTCGGGCGTTTCCTTGAACACAGCAGAATTTACATTTTCGGCAAGGAAAACCGCCGCAGAGTGTATATTTCAAGCGCGGACTTTATGACGAGAAATACCGAGCGCCGCGTTGAAGTTGCCGCGCCGGTTCTCGACAGAACGTTAGCTGACAAAGTTTGTCATATCTTCAATATCTGTATGAGTGACAACGTAAAAGCCCGTGAACTAAAGCCAAACGGGCTGTACGAACGCGTTTCCGCCGAAGGCAGCGAGCCGCTTAACGCTCAGGCTTACTTCTACAAGCAAGCCTACGAGCAGGCGCAGACATCGGACGAGGCTGCTTTGCAGAATGAAATTCCCGTTAAGGTTAAAATCAAGCGAATAAAGTAAAAAAGAGCGCGGGTTGAGAAATCCGCGCTTATTTTTATATTAAGTGTAATCCGAGAGCAATTGACCGCAGGCGGCGTTAAGCTCCGCGCCAAATTCACGCCGTTTTGTCGCGACAACGCCGTTTTCCTTTAGCGCCGCGCAAAAAGCGGATATCGTTTCGGGCGGGCTTTTCGTAAAACCGCAGTCCGTGGAGTTGTAAGGAATGAGGTTGACGTAAAAATCACGCCCGTCAATAACGCGGCAAAGCTCCTCGGCGTGCTCGCGCGTATCGTTCACCCCGCCGAGCATAATATATTCAAGCGTAACGCGCTTTCCGGTCTTTTCCGTGTAATATTCGGCGGCTTTGAGAACCTCGCTTATCGGATATTTTCGGTTAATCGGCATAAGCTCGTTTCTGAGAGTATCGTTTGGCGCGTGAAGGCTGATTGCAAGGCTTGTCGGGCGCGCGCTGTCGGCAAAGCGCATTATTTCGGGAACAAGCCCGCAGGTCGATACCGTAACGTGGCGTTTACCCACGGCAAGCCCCTTGTCCTCGGTCACGATTTCGCAAAAATCCCGCGTTGCCTCGAAATTATCGAACGGCTCGCCTATTCCCATAACCGAAACGCCGTAAATCTCGCAGCCGAACTCGCGTTTTATCGCAAGAACCTGCCCGACAATCTCACCCGCAGTGAGGTTTCGGCGGCGCTTAATCTGACCGCTTCGGCAGAATTTGCAGCCCATACTGCACCCAACCTGCGTTGAAACGCACACGCACGCGCCAAATCGCTGCCGCATAAGCACAGTTTCGCAAAAATTACCGTCGGGAAGCTCCAAAAGCAGCTTTCCCGCGCTCTCGTTTTCAAGCCTGCGAACGGTTTTAAGTTCAACAAAATCAAGCGCTGAGAGCTTTTTTGTCACTCTTTCGCAAAAGCCCAGCTCCGAAAAGTCGCGTATCCCGCGCTTGTAAATCCCGTCGAAAATCATTCCGGCTTTAGCGGAATTTTCACCGTTTTCCCGCAGGAACAAACCGAGCTTCTCCATCGTAAAATCATAAATATTCAAGCTCTCACCCCTTTCGTACAACTAATTGTAGCATATTTTGATAAAAATGTCAAGAAAAATTGAAAAAGTGCTTGACAAAATTATAACGTTGTGATATAATATTAATGTTGAAATTGAGAGATTTCAAACATCTGGGTGTGGCGCAGATTGGTAGCGCGCTACCTTGGGGTGGTAGAGGCCGCAGGTTCAAATCCTGTCACTCAGACCATTGGGGGTTGAGCAAAAGCTCAACCCCCTAGCGTTTTTTTGATTTTCGCGAGTGACAGTATGTCACCGGTGCACAGAAAATCAAAAAATCCGCAGATATACAAACCGCATAGTTAGATAGGCGATTTTTTGTACGCAATCGGCTAATCAAGCTGACGCAATATTGATCTTGAGCAAAAGCTCAACCCCCAGCGTTTTTGAGGTTTTCGCGCAGGCAAAATCCGCACATACAGTAAAAAAATCGCCTCCTATGTATGTCGGAGACGATTTTTATGCACAGAAATCACTTTACATCAGTAAACCACTTATCCAAAAACCGCATTTGCTCGTCCGTGTGAAACCAGTGTTCCCCGTCCGCCATAACAGTAAGCGAAGCGCCTGTTTTCTCCGCAAAGGCGGAAATTGTCGGGAAAGAAGTAAGGTTGTCGCGCTCACCGTACAAAACGCTTGTAGGAACGCGCCAACAAACAGGATTATCCCGCACATAGCAAAGATACTTCCATGAAAGCATTTCACCGAAATTTGTTGCAATTTCACCGCGCTCGCGAAGCTCCGATTCGGTTACATTCGCCCAATTCATCATATCGCAAATCAACCGTTCCATATCGACAATCGGCGAAATCATAAACGCTTTTCGCACCTGTTTTTCCGTGAGCGAACCCATTGAAAAAAACGCGCCTATGCTGTTTGCAATCAGATAAATTTCATCAAAATGTTTCTTTTGCTCATCGAAAAAGGCGGGAAATTCCGTTTTCGCTTCCCACGGATTTTCCGCGCGATAGTCAAACCCTATAACCTCACATTCGGGAAAAAGCGTCTTGTAATGCTCCGCTTCGGCAGCGTTTCCGCCCTTTCCGTGAACGTAAACCGCAAGTTTTTTCATCTTTTCTCCTTTATTAATCATCGTTTTTATGTATACAAACGAAAGGAAATTCTCGCTTGAAGGCAAATAAATTCGCCCCCAGAAAAAACTAGGGACGAACTTGGGTGCAGCTTCAAGCTACATGTGATATCGTAACAAAATAGATTTGTCCCTCGCGGGCAAAAAAATCGCCCCTAGAAGAAACTAGGGGCGAAATTCGCCGCCGGTCGCACCGGCTGGTTGGGGCAGAGGGATTTGAACCCCCGAATGACGGAGTCAGAGTCCGTTGCCTTACCGCTTGGCGACGCCCCAATATCAACAGTTAATATTTTACCACATTTGCATCAATTTGTCAAGTATTTTTTCAAAAAAACTCAAAAAATCTTTGCAAATTTTATTATAATCAAAAATACGAGAATTATTACGCGAAAAAGTTGACAAAAAGTTCTGAATATGGTAAAATAATTACATATATGCATATTGCAAATTATAAAACGCAATGAACAGGAAGTGTTGAAAATGAAAAATATAATTCGCTCGATAATCGCGGCGGCGCTTGCGGCGGTCTGCCTTTCCGCGTGCAGCAACAATTCCGGCATTTACCCCGCGCCAAGTTCCTCCGAAAGCATAGTTTCCGGTTCTTCGACAGCGGAAAATTCTTCGGCGCCGCCTTCTTCAAGCTCCTCGGTAATATCTTCGTCAAGTTCCTCGGAAAAATCGTCCGAAAGCTCCTCGCAAATCCCTGTCGAAACTCCCGAAAAGAGCGACTTGTCGGAAATTACGGGGCTTGAGCTTGCTCAGAGAATAAAAGTCGGCTGGAATTTGGGAAATGCCTTTGACGCGTCCGACTGCACATGGGTTTCGGACGAAATGCTTTACGAGAGCGCTTGGAACGGCGATATGACGGCTGAACAGCACATCGAAACGCTGAAGCAAGCAGGCTTCAACGCCGTGCGGATTCCAGTTTCATGGCATAATCACGTTTCCGAAAACTACTCGATAAGCGAAAAATGGCTAAGCCGCGTAAACGAGGTTGTCGATTGGTGTTTGGAACGCGATATGTTCGTTATACTCAACATTCATCACGATAATTCAACAAGCTTTATGTTCCCAACAAATCAATATCTCGAACAATCGAAGAACTACATTTCCGCCATATGGCGGCAGCTTGCCTTTCACTTCCGCGATTATGACGAGCGGCTTATATTCGAGATTATGAACGAGCCTCGCCTTATCGGTCATAACAACGAATGGTGGATTGATGAAAACAGCGCCGACTGCAAGGAAGCGATAAGCTGCATTAACGAGATAAATCAAGCGGGCGTGAACACGATAAGAGCGGCGGGCGGCTATAACAAAACCCGATTTATAATGTGTCCCGGATATGACGCGAGCGCTGACGGCGCGCTGAACGCAGGCTTTGTGCTGCCGACAGACCCGATTGATAACAATGGTAAAATCATTGTCACGGTTCACGCGTACACGCCCTATGAATTCGCGCTTCAGGACGGCGGTACGGCGCAGTGGTCGAGCGCTAACGAAAACGACCTGCGAAATATGACCGAGTTTATGGACAGGCTTTACGAAAAGTTCGTGAAAAACGACACTGCGGTTATTATCGATGAATTCGGCGCCCGCGACAAAAACGGAAACACCGAAGCCCGCGCGGATTTCGCGAAAACGTATGTCGCCGAGGCGAAAAAGCGCGGAATACCCTGCTTCTGGTGGGATAACAACACCTTTTCGGGAAGCGGCGAGCTTTTCGGCGTGCTGAACCGCAAAACAGGCGCGTGGCAGTATCCGACAATCGCAGACGCGCTCACAAAATAACGGGAACCCCTAACAAAACAAAATCCGCTTACGCTGATAACGCAGGCGGATTTCATTTTTATCAATAACTCAGATTGCTTCGCATAAAATAATCCTCAATGCCGTCCGCAATCGCATTTGCAAGCTTTTCCTGATTTGTGGGATTTGCCATAAGCAGGCACTCCGTATCGTTTGAAACAAACCCCATTTCAACCAGAATACACGGGAAGCCATACTCGCGCGTATAACTCCAGTAGCTGTATTTATCGCCGCGAGCGCTGTCCGTGCCGTCACCGTAAATTCGGTCAAGACACGCGGCAAGCCTGTTTGTAACCGCTTCTGCAAGCGGCTGCGACCACGGCGTGAAGTAATACGCTTCCGTGCCGTGCGCGTCGGGATTGCCTGCGGCGTTGCTGTGAAGCTCGATAAACAAATCAGCGTCATAATATGTCGCCGCGCGCGGTCTTTCGCGGTTCGAGCGGCCGACTTCCTCGTTATTCAGGCGCACAACGGTTGCTCCGCGGCTTTCAAGCTCCGCGACAACCAAATCCGCAACAGCGTAGTTAATCTCCTGCTCCGTCACCTGACCGATTGCGCCCGTATCCCACTTTCCTTCCGGCGTAAGACCGTGACCGGGGCTTATAACAATAGTTTTGCCCGAAAGCGTTGGCGAAGGCACGGGGAACAGAAGCTGCAAGTTCCTGTTATCATCATAAGACGCGGTAACTCCGCTGAAAATGCCATCTTCCCTCAAAGTAAGCCTCATTCTGAACTTCGGGATACCGTCCTGCTCGACGTGTTCCCACTCGCCCGCGCTGAAAAGAGCGCAGTTCACAAAGCTGGGAAGAGCGGTTACAGAAGTTACGTTGTCGAACGTAATAAAGACGTATTTTGCGTCAAAATCGGCAACGCCGAAAGGTCCGTCATATCCCTCGACGAACTCCTGCGACGTCGTTACGTTAAAGCTCGTGCGGTAGTCGAGGTTGAGCGTGATAAAGCTGCGTCCGTTTACATTGCCGACAGCCTCAACCGTAAGCGCGTTATAGCCGAGTCCCGTATCCGTGAAAGTCGTCACGTCGTCCTCGCTGTAACGCTTTCCCGATGTCGAAAGATAATAGCCGTCCGAGTAGGATTTTAGGTAATCGAGCGTGTTCGCGGGCATCTGCGAGAACACAGGAGTCGGCACGCTTCCCGTTGTTTCCGCGTCGCGAACGTCCGCGTTTGTCGAAATCACCTTGATATAATCGACATATTCGCCCTCGATATCCTCGACAATCGGGTCAATTCGTCCGACAATCTCTCCCGTGCCTGCGGTAGACTGGTCGGGAATAATATCGACCTTTATTCCGGGCTTCGGCGGGTCGGGCTTCGGCTCAGCCTTAACCGTAATCGAACCGCCCGTCATATACTTCTCAAAGCCCATATAATTGCCGTAGAACGTGATATTTCCAAGGTGCTGTTCCGTCCCGACAATCCCCTTCGGCACAGTGTAATAGCCAACAAACTCCGAATATGACGAGTCCTCGGACATATGCTCGGAAGCCTTTTCCTTGAGATTTACAATCTGTCCGTTTATTGTCGCGGAAACGGACGAACCGCTGTATGCAATCGCGACAACCGCAATTTTCGTTCCTCCGGCAACCGTGATGTCGTTTACATTCTCGATTGACTTGAGAACCTCGACACGGCGCTCGATGTAATAGTTGATTTTTTTGCCCTTATGCTCGATTGTAAAGCTGTTTCCGCCGACTTTGAGGTCTTTTTGGATAAGGAAGTTTCCGACTTCGTTCAGCTCTATTTTCCTGCCGTCGAAATAAACGTCGAAATTCGCGTCGAACGTACCCATAAACTTAACCGTGGGGTCGTAGGTTACAAAACTCGTGCTCAGCGGCGTAACCATTTCAAGTCCCTCGAAAAGCGTCGCCGTGTTAATCTGCTCGGCATAATACTTTTTAAGCGTCGTCGCAGTGCCGAGAACGTCGTCGCGAAGCGAAGCATAAGAATGAAACGCGCTTCCCGATATCCCGTCGAAATGCTCGTCAAGAACAGTAAGCTGACGAAGAAGCTGGTCCTCGTTCCAGCCGTCCCTGCTGCCTATTCTCTCGTTGAGATGGCAAATATAACTCTTTGTGCCACTCTTTTTTGCGAGTTCGTTCCACCACGAAACGACTTTCTCAAAATTCAGCGCATAATCCTCCGTCGAGCCGTATGCCTTTATCATAATAAAGTCCGCAAGCCCGCCTTCAACATAGCTTTTCGTATCGGAAAATCCGTCGAAATACGCCTGCGTGGTATCCTCGGTGTCCGAGCCGCCCTCCTTTGAAGAAGCGTTCGCCCACATATCCTCAATCATAATCCCCGCAGCGGTCGTGTTGGACGTCTTGCGGATAGCCTCGCTTACGGTGCGGACAATATAGCGGTTCGTTTCGTAGAGCCAGTTCACATAGCCTATTCCCGAACCCGAACGCAGATATTCCGCATACATTTCGGGGGTATTCCGAGTGTAATAATTTGTGAGGAGAATACCCTCGCAGGTATATTTCATCACAAACTTATGCGCCGCCGCAGAGAAGCCCTCTTTCAGCCCGCCGCCGCTTTCCATAACCGTTTCCACGAGATTGTTCACGTCAAGCGATATGTAAACGCTGAGATTTGCGTTGTGCGCCGCGTCAATCATATCGCGGAGAAGTCCCTCGTTTTTGTCGAGTTCAAGGTCGAAATAGTTTCCGTTTTCCGAGGAAGAATACAGCACAACCGCGTTCATTCCAAGCCCGATAAGCTCCGTGCAGAACTCCGAAAGGTCTGTTTCCGCGGTAAAATCGGTTTCGGGCGTAAGGTAAACCGCCCGCATATCGTCCTGAAGATAAACGTGGCTTTCTTCCTCGCGGCGAATAGGCGCGGCGCTTTCCTCGCCGTTTCCCGCGGCAAAAGCCGGTGTCGACAATATGCCCGCGCACAATATCGCGGCTATAATCCCCCGAAACAGTTTTTTCATAATACTTCCCCGTTTTTTATCTTAATTCATCGCCGATTTAAGCGCGTCAATCTCCTTTTCAACCTGTTCGCGCACGGAATAATCCGCGTTGAACACCGAGCCGTAGCTGTAAATTCCTATTCCCCCATAGGAAGAAAGCTCTCTTGACGCAAGGAATTGCCGTTCAAGAATAAACTCGTCTGTAATCCACTCGTCGCGTCCCTCGCCCGCCCATTTGTCCTCAAGACCGAGCTTTGCCGATGTTATACCAACAATCAGCGGGATACCGCCCGAATAAGCGAGATTGTTCCATGTATTCACGCATTCCTCAAAAGGCTCTGCGGAATTTTTGAAGCCATAGTAAATCTGCGGCATTATGTAGTCGATAAATCCGCTCTGCGCGCACCATTTTTTCACGTCCGCGTACATATAATTATAGTTGTTGTAAAGGCTTCCCTGACAGCTCACGCCGAAAATCGCCGAGCTGTTGCCTTTCTTAACCGCGCTGTAAAGCGAAGAAACGAGCCTGTCGCAATTCGCAAGCCTGAAATCCGAAAGCGACGACAAGCCACTCTGCGAAAACGCCGCGCTGTCGAAATAAGCTTCGGTTGTGGGATAGAAATAGTCGTCGATGTGAACTCCGTCGACATCGTAATTCGCGGTAATTTCACGCGCTCCCGCCGCTATAAGGTCGGTTACTTCCGTATACGCGGGATTGAGATAATAGTAGCTTCCGACTTGAACGAGCCTTGTTTCTCCGCCCGCCCAATCATAGAGCTTATAGCCGCTCTCGCGCGAAATATCCGACACGGCGCAGCCGCGAAGCGGGTTTATCCACGCTTGAAACGACAGTCCGCGCGCGTGCGCTTCGTCAACCATAATCTCAAGCGGGTCGTATGTACCGCCGAGATACTTTGTTCTCGGAAAATAATCGGAACTGTAATAAGCGTCGCCGTGAGAACGGACGTGAACGTAAACCGTGTTTATTCCAAGCGCCTCGCAGTTGTCGTAGATATCGGCAATTCCGCTTCTGAATGCGCTTTCCGAGCCGCTCGGAATCCCCGCGAGGTCTATGTAGGAAATCCACATTCCCTTAACCTCGCTGTAATTGAGCGCACGGTATGTGTTCGCGCCGTAACTCGGAGCGGGCGCGGGCGTTTCCGATGAAGATGAAGAATAGCTTGTCTGAGTAGATGAAGATGATTGTTGTGAAGAAGAAGATGTAGAAGAACTGCTTTCGGAACTTATTTCAGGCGAATCATACCCTTGCGTTTCCGTTGTAGACGACTTTCCCGGAACGGAAGAACTTGAGTATATCGACGAAGATGACGATGACTCCCCGCCCGACGAATTGTTGTCAGACGAGCCGGACGATGAACTTCCCGACGACGCGGAATGTGACGTTGACGAGCCGTAGGAAATCACGCCCTCGGACGAGCCGATTGACGCTTTCCCCGCGTCAATCACATTCAGGCTTTCGCTGTCGGTTTTTTCCTGTGCGGAACAGCCGCAAATCCCCAGTGCCGCCGCCGCAATCAAAGCGATTAATTTATTTTTCATTGTTTTTTCCCCAAAAAGTATATATTTCTTCTTATAATTACATTAATTTTACCACATTTTTGTTGTTTTGTCAATACATTATATTAATATAAAGCAAAAAAATGCGCGGAAAGCCGGTTTCGGGCAATCCGCGCGTTTTTTATTCTTCCATCTGCTTGCCAAAGTACATAGCCGCCGCCTGAACAAGAGCCGATTGTTCGGCGGTTGCGGCGTCCTTTTCGTTATCGCCGGAGAGCATTATCACAGCACCGTTTACATCTCCCGAAGCGAGAATAGGCGAGCACACAAGCGCATAGCGGTCAACGCCCTCGATAGGGTTAAGCCGCTTGTCGTCGCTCTTTCCGAGAACGTATGACTTGCGCTGTTCAATCAAATCCTCAAGCGAGCCTGAAACGCGGCGCTCGATAATCTCCTTTTTCGACATACCCGAAACTGCGATAACGTGGTCGCGGTCGCAGATTACGGCGGGACAGCCGCCAACTTTCGACAGCACGTCTGCATACTGCGAAGCTGTGCTGCTGATTTCACCCACGGGCGAATATTTCTTGAAGATAACCTCGCCCTCCGGGCTTGTATATATTTCAAGCGGGTCGCCCTCGCGGATACGCATAGTTCTGCGGATTTCTTTAGGGATAACGATACGTCCGAGGTCGTCGATTCTGCGGACAATTCCTGTTGCTTTCATAGAATAAATTCCTTTCTTGATTATATATAGTAATTTAAGTTAAGTTTTCCGGTGTCGGAAATATTGTCTGCGTTTTTCGGAATTTTATTCTTTTTTCGACAGCATAGTTGGTTTAAGGCGATTTTGCAGTCTTTTTCATTTGAAAACACAAAAAACGTCCAAAAAACGAAATAGTCGTTCTTTGGACGTTTGATTACTTTACATTACCAAAAGCTTGGAAACCCCGTAAACAGGACGCTCAGAAGGTCTTTGCTGTTTTCGTTTTCAGCCATTGTGTTTCCTCCCGCAAATCAAGGTATATCGCAGCCCGGCAGCTGCGCTTTGAGCCATTCTATATCAGCGTCGCTGATTTCATTACTCCACAATTCCAAATAAGTCAGATTAGTAAGCCCCGCAAACGGCGTTATGTCGCTGATTTGATTACTCGACAAATACAACTCA
>UMHM01076329.1_pt1 | contig 14384 bp, 5 predicted proteins | sample 1965501 | NCBI WGS metagenome assembly UMHM01 (sample SAMEA4836095, study PRJEB28245) | human gut metagenome | biome: gut microbiome; material: fecal sample | place: Denmark | collected 2008
TGTTTAACTTTTTAGTACGGTATATTTTTACCGAAGTATTGAAAATAAAAACTTTTGTAACTTCTGATGGGTCTAATAAAGGAGGCGTTATAATACCCAACATAATATAGTCTACTTGAGTTAGGAAAATAGACATAACTTTTTCTGGTTATTCGCCCATTCTGTTCCACATCATCAATTACATTTCTTTGATCAGTATTATAGTAGTTTGTGCCATATCCCATAGAACTGATTTCATTACCGATGTCTATGCCAGGATGAGAATGAACCGTGGCATTAGGCTTATTCTTGGCATAATCCTCCCACGAAGACGCACTATATGAATTATGTCCTGTTCCAATTGTGTATGTGTCACCGTTACGATGAACAGCCCACTCGACTTTTGTTTTGTCAGACGCGAATTTGAACACCTTGAATATGTCATTGATTCCGGTCTTTGAGGTATGGCTGCTTACCTTCGCCCCTCCATCCACCTTGGCCTCTGTTTTGGTCAGATCGTCAAGGATGCTCCGGTCAGAGACCGAGACATAGTCATCAGACAATAGGCCATCATTATTCATATAATAAAGCCGGTGGTCATCACTTCCCTTTACCCATACCACATTTCCTTTTTCATCCATTGTCCAGATGTCCATCCCGTTAGGGTCGATGATACTTATCGGATTGCCGAGGCAGTAGGCATACGGACTGATGCCGTGATACTTCTCGGACAGAGGGTCGGAAGCTGTCCAGCGGGCGATGACAGGGTTGTACATCCTGGCACCAAAGTCAAGGAGAGGGATGCTGGCGTTCAGGAAGGACTGGGACTCCTTGCTGGAGAAGAGCCAGCGATCTGGAGAGGTTGCGGATTGAGTGGTCGCTTCGACGGGCTCAGCGACCGAATTTGTGACCGGAATACGCTTGCCGAACGGGTAGTAGTCATTGGTCTCTATGACCGTACCAGTGTCGCCATCGATGACGGAACGGACACTGCCAAGGTGATCGCGGAGATAGTGCTGAACCTTATAGGTGGACGAACCATCATCGGTGTTCTCTCGTACGATCCTGCCGGCGGAGGTCAAGGCGCAGTCAAGGGTTATAACCGGAGTGCCCGATTGACCAGCGGTCTGGGTGTATATCAAGGAACCTCTGTACTGATAGCCGTTACCACTGCCGTCCACAGCACGCAACTTCGTGCCATCAGCAAGATATTCATACTCCGCCAAAGTGGCCCCGCCGGATGAAATGCGGCTTGTTAGGTTCCGGTCATTGTAATCGATGTCGAGCATAGAGAGGCCGTCACGGGTCAGGTTGCCGTTAGTGTCGTGGGTAAAGGAGCCTCCGCCACCGGACGCGCCGGTGTTGGAGATGCCACTCAACAAGTTGCCGTCGTACGAATACGCCAATATCTCCTCCGGGGTTGCCGCGTTCTCCCCGTATCTGGTCAAGGTCAAGGCATTACTGTTCCTGTCATATGTGATGGACCGCTCACTGAATGAATTAGTTTGCACGCCACTGACAAATCTCCGCGCGTCCGTCAAGCGGCCAACGCCATCGTATGATAACGACCAGGCGTTTGTCTCAGCTCCCGCACCGTGATTCCATTCCCACTCGGAAATGCCCCCATTATACTTCGGGACGGATCCAAGTGTCGGCTCCTGATACCGGAGAGTCATGCTGAACACACTGGAATTCAATCCGGTCAACTGGTCACGAATATTATAGGACAGGGTCTCAGTCAATGTTGACGGATTAGCCTCTGTGCCATATATCCGCCCTGTCATCCGGCCTATCTCATCATACCCATAGGACACGGACTGCGACCTGCCGTTCAGCGATGTCGTCTCCGAGACCAGTCTCTCCTGTCCGTCATAAGACCTCACTGTGACCAGCGAATCAATGCGGCCATCCGGAAGCGCGACCGTTTCCCTTGTCATAGACGGCTTGCCCGTGAAAGTAAGGGACTGATGAATATGCCCGGCCCCGCCAAGCGCCTCCTTGCGGTGGCTCTGGATCAGGCGGCCCTGGTAGTCGTAATAGAATGACGATACCGTCTTGGACGTCGGGTCGGTCAGGGAATAGACGGCGGTGCCTGTCAGAAACCCTTTGCACCTGTCAGATCCGACGACAGGTATCCCGTAGTTGGACAGCGTGTCACACGCCAGGACGCGCCTTGCGTCAGACGGGACGAGGTCGTCCATGAACGAGTGGTCGTCATAATAGCTGACGGACAGGGGTTTGCAGTCGGACGGAACTGGGGTGTTGACCGAATAGCCGCCGAGCGGGGAGGCTCCGTCATACGTGGCCACAACCGGCACGGCAGGAGACGGGGCCTGAGCCGAAGGCCAGACACCGCTTACCGCGTCACGGCCCAGGGCGTCACGGAACGAGAACATCCACTTTCCTCTCTTCCTCATCTCTCCGTCTTGAGAAAATATAGGCACATCGCCCTTGTCGTACCTGTAAAGGATGGGAGCACAGCCAGGCAGCCTCTTGCTGACGCACCGGCCTTTGCCGTCATACTTGTAGACATAGGCCTGCGCAGACAACGGAGACGAGGAATCACCGAACGTTCCTGACGAAGACATCACGGCTGAAGCCTCCGGGGTTAGTACATAACGAAGCAGTCCCAAATCATCATACACGTAATAGATGTCCTGATACCGTTCCCCATCAACTGTCCTTTCCAGAGCCTTACGTCCGAGTTTGTCAGTAAACGTCAACGAGACATTTCCGTCTTCATCAGTCACCTTCACGACATTGAGGTTTCCAGAAGGCAAAGTCCCGACGCAGGTCAAAGATGTGTCGGATTCCACAAGATAACCAGAACACGAAAGAAGTCCCGAGTCCTCGTTCACAAGATACGCAGTCTTCACGGACTTTCCTCTTGTGTGCCAAGGAGAGCCGGGGCCATACTCCTCCACGGGACGATCAAGTGGAGAGGCCTCGTAGAGCGTCTTGGAGAAGGCGTAAACCTCCCAGTTATAGAAACTGTTAGCGGCCCTGATCCTTGACGGATCGGCATAGTCCCCGGCAGATGTCGCCACCGGCACCGGACGGTACTTACTGTACGGCCTGCCGAAGTCATCATATTCATTCAAAAAGACAATGTCCTTGCCAGCAGGAGAAGCCGCTGTCATCACCGTCTCTACCGGCCTGCCAAGGAGATCGTGATAGGTGTTGGTCTCCTTGAAGGATGCCGCATCGGCACCGAGGTAGTCTCTTGTCCGGATGCGGTTGCCGCCGGCTGATGGCCCGTAGCTATAGGAATAGGATGAGAGAAGCTCTTTCTCGTGCGTTGTTCCGTTCCTCACAAATGTCCGACAGAGTCTGCCGAGGCCGTCATATTCGTAATCAAATATCCTTTTTGACTGATCCTGGATATAATCCAGACCAACCAAAGGTTTGTATTCATAAGTGTTGATAAACATATCTGGCACGTCCTTGCATTTCAACCTGAATGAGACCAGTTTCTTTCGAATCTGCATAAAGTCACCATCATTGAGACCGGATGTGTCCACCTTATTCTTGACACTATTCCAGTCGCTGCCCTTAACCATAGCCACAGGGTAATACCCATTATACCCCCACAGATAGACCGTCTTCCGCCCCTCCGTATCCTCTGTCTCAAGAGGATTTCCCCTGCGGTCATATTCATTGAACAGGATCTTCCGCTCTGAGGAACTTGCTCCGCGAATCATAAGGGACTTGGCCGAAGGGGCGAAAAACGTCCCGGAGGCGCAAGGGTAGGATCCGTAACTTATGGAAAGGGTTGTCAGCAGATTTGCGTCATTAACTGAATTTTTATATACACTCGTTTCGACTGGAACACCAGTCATTCCGGCGGCGGACATCGCTGAATATACACCCCCTGCCTTGTCCTGAGGATAGGTGTATGTGGTAATCCTGTTCGAATATTCCGGCAGGCCAACATTTTCTTTCTTTTCACGGACATTGCCACGAGCGTCATAAGTAAATGTCGTAGTTTTTGTAACAGAGCCATTGTCTCCAATGACCGTTTCATTCACCAATCGAGGCCGTCTACGTCCCTGACTAAGCGTGGTGGTTATATAACTTATCTCTTTGTATTGTTCAGGTACGTGGAAATCATCGAGTCCATACGGCCTCCAGGAACGATAAACATACCTCTGCCTGATCGCAGTGCTGTCAGATCCGAAGTCATAATCATTGCTATAGTCAGATTGAACTTCAGACACTTTCTGAAGCATCCCGTCTGTTCCATGTTTGTACACAGTCTCACCAGTCTTTACTCCACTTCGCCATTCCTGCCTGGCATCATAGATGAGATTTGTCTTCTTGACCTGCATCGGGCGATCAGGCACAATGACATAAGCGTGAACTGTCAAACCAATTGTATGATTACCTGCCGCATCACTAGATCTTGTCTCAAAAACATACGGATAGTTCACACTGGATCCAGCATCTGAGATCAGACTTACCATCATGTTGTCCATCCATACCCTTTCTTTATAGGTTGCCAAAAGACTTGGAAGTGTGCCTCCAAACTCAGCACAGTTCGTTTCTCTGTAATAGAGAGCCATCGTGTCAGGAGGATACGATGAATCCTGAGGGATTACAGTGCGGACTCCGCCTCCATTAATAGTTGATGAATATGTACTGTAGCTAAAATTACGGTATAATATCTTTCCGTCTCCTGCAATGTCACGGATCTGTTTTATCCTCAAGCCTCCAGCCATGCGTGATTTGCCATTATCATCAATGTAGCGATGCGCCTCATAACTAAACTCTGTTCGACCACCTGTTGGGTATGTCACAGATGTCAAGATTCCTCTCTGCATCGCTTCTTCATCAGGATTGCGATCGCCGCCTGGGACAGTCACCAAAGCACTATAGCCAATTAACGGATAATTCCTTACCGACACATATGTTGTCACCGTAGGGACAAGTGTTGAGTTATTTCGTCCATTATAATACCCCCATTTGTCAATGGAGCGGGTATCACGTGGGGGACAGTCTCCCTTGTATGTGAATGAATATGTCTCAGAAGCATTACCATTAGGAGACTCTATCTCAAGTGACTCTAGCCTTAAAGAAAAATTGGTTTCACAATATGTCTGAACAAACTTAACCCTTTTGACTTGTTTCCCAGACAAATCATAGACCTCTATGGATTCCAGACCCTTATCTTTGTCTGCGTTCATATTGAACAAGATGTGACCACCGCTAAAGTCTATTCTCTGGACATAGGAATTTTCCTGTATAATTTTCTGTCTCGCCGGCATTGGAAACGTGTAACCAACAGGATACTGCACTACTCCCAGATCCGCCTCAACAAGTCCCTTTTTGTTACGATCATAGACATACAGTTTACGTTCATTGCTCTGACAATTGGACACGTCAACAAGAGGGATAGTACAGGTAGACTGACCGACATACTCATCAAGAATCGTAAGGGCATCTACATACCTCATGCAGAATATCTCCTCTATGTTTGATGTGTACTTAAACGATACGGTCCTGCCAGTCGTGGCCGAACGTATCTCACGAATCTTCCATGCAGATGAAGCGAGGGATGACGAAGGCCCCGTCCCATATTCATAATAAACGTAGTCGTAATAACTTCTATCAGTGCCACCGAAACTGTACGTCATCCCGAAATTGTCCTTTACACAAAACTCCCGTAATGATTTTCCTCCCGAAAACGTCACAATGATGTCATCACGGGGAATCGTGACCGGTGTGACAGTTCCATCAATATCCCGTCTGAGATAAAGCCTGCCACTGCTTCCCGGAAGGGAGTAATGGAATTCGTCCAACGCCACGTCCACCGCTTGGGTGTATATCGCATTCAGCTGCTCGTAGGACAGGGAGTCGCGCAACGCAAGTTTGGGCAAGTATTTTATCTCGTCCGCCACACCATTGATTGTCCGTGACAGCGACGGTCCTGTGGACAGGCTCCAACCGTCACCGAGCCAGTGACTTGAGCGCATATTAGGCTTAAGCCCTGATGCGTGATAATTCAAGGTTATCGGTATCCGTATGTCGCCGTCAACAATCTCATATAGCGGAATGCTTGTCTTTACCAGGCCGTTACACAAATCCACAGGGTAGGTGATGTACTTGGTAAGCTCAGATGCGACGGGAGAAGGTGGAATAACGTTCGAATGCGTGAGCTCCGGAATCTGGGCAAAGGCTTGTGCGAAGACAAGCAACAGATGTGACACGATGATGAGAATGGCCTTTTTCATGATGTTAGTTTTATGTTTCCTGGTTATCGTTTGTCGCTTTGATGGTGAACTGGCTACAAGATACGAATTATTTCAATACTACATACGACAGTTTATGAAAAATTTCCCATTCTGCAATAGGTGGAAATCGGAAGGGGTCCTCAACAATATCATGGCACATAAGTATCTGACAGTGTGAGACATCGCACACTATACTGGTATTCAAATCCGCACTGGGACATACTATCATATCCCTAATTATCAGCAAGTTATCCGCCACGGAGATTCAGACGGGGAACCAGACGGGGAGCCTGACGGGGGAGCCATCCTAAGGCAACCTGACACCTTATGCGAAATACTCATCCTTGAAGTTGACGAGGTAAACCTTGGCGGTGGCGCGGGTGAGGGCGGTGTAGAGCCATTTGAGGTCATCGACTGTGAGTTCGTCCTGCCAGAAGGGGTTGTCGATGAAGACGCAGCTCCACTGGCCGCCCTGGCTTTTGTGGCAGGTGATGGCGTTGGCGTACTTGAGCTGGAGGGCGTTGTAGTAAGGATCCTCGCGTACGGCCTCGTAGCGTTTTTTCTTGGTCGGGATGTCGGCGTAGTCTGCGTTCACACCGTTATAAAGCTGGTTCTGCTGCTCGTAACTCAAGGATGCGGACTCGGACTCAAGGGTGTCCAGACAGACCTTCGCGACGATCTCGGTGTCATCGTAGTCCGGGAATGAAAGGCGGGCATCGGCGAAATGAAGGCCGTAACGCTCCTCGAAATTCTTGATTGACACGAGTTTGGCGATGTCGCCGTTGGCTATATAATCCATACACTTGACACCTTTCAGGAACTGGTAGCAGTTCTTCACTATCATCAGTTTCTCGCCACGGACCAAGCGCTCCTCATCATAGAAGACCTGGGCCCGGATGCCGGCATTGTAGCGGTTCGCGCGCTTGTTGGAACGGCAAAGAACCACCGCGTCGTCTTTTGAATATTCAGAAAAATACGCTGAGTTAAGGGTGTCGATGAGCTCGCCGCCGGTTATCCTCACGATGTCATCGAAACCGTCAACGGTCAGACCCAACTCATCAGGAGTGTACATCCCGTCACCGTAGAGATCCGAGGCGATCAACTCACGTAATTTCGTGGCGTTGAACAAGATACCTGATTCTTTTTGCTGGCGGACGACCTCGGTCAGGCTACTGTAACAGACTCCACCGAAACCGTCCATATATTCCTTCGCCAAAGCGGGTGAGGCGTCCATTCCGACAGGAGGCAGCTGGGCTGAATCGCCGATCATTATCAAGCGGCAGTCGTTGCCGGCGCGGACATATTCAATCAAATCCTTCAGAAGGTCTCCGGTACCAAATTGGGTCGTGCCTTGCCTTTGGGCATCGTCTATGCCTATCAAGGAGACCTCATCCACGATGAAGAGTTTGTGGGAGAGCTTGTTAGGGGCTAATGAGAACTGGCCGAAGCCGTCATCGCCGATAGATTTCTGGCGGTAGATGCATTTGTGGATCGTGCGGGCAGGCTTGCCAGCGTACAGGGATAGGACTTTCGCGGCGCGGCCAGTGGGGGCGAGGAGGTAGCATATTTCCTCATATTCATCGGACGCTTCCGACACAGTCGCTTCGACAGTATGTACCTTAGGTCTCAAATCATCAAACGCCCTGATCACCGCCGCGATCGCCGAAGTCTTTCCCGTACCAGCATACCCGTTAACCACCAGAATATCAGCGTCATCACAAGTAACAAAATCCGCAATCTCCCGGAACAACCGATCCTGATCCTCCGTCCCATCATAAGGAAAATTATCCTTGAAACGCTTATAGAAAAACTCCCCCCTGTACATAGCCTCTACTTGTTTCTCCGGCTGAAAATCATCATCACAACAGCCAGAATCGGATAGATCTCGACACGTCCGAGGAACATGTCAAGCGTGTAGATGAACTTGAGGGAGGATGGCTCGCCGTTATAGCTGTAGATTGAGCCGAGCTGGTCCACCGAAAGTCCAACATTGCCAAGGGACGAGAGTATCGCCGTGAATGACTGGTTGTTGTCAGGGTCGAGCGTGAGGCAGGCCGCGAGCGAGATGATCACCACAAGGCCGTAGAGGGCGATGTAGAGGATGTGCGGGGCGATGTCGTTCTGCCGGATCACCCTGCCATTCACCCTTATATCTTTGACGGACGCAGGATGCAGAACCATCCTCAACTGGTACTTAACCTCTTTGCACAGAAACATCATCCTGTCGGACTTGATGCCGCCGGTGGTGGAGCCGGCCATGCCGCAACATACTCCCATAAGCACCAGTATGGTGTCCGAAAGAACAGGCCAGGAGCTGTTGTCAGCGATGCTGAACCCTGTCGTCGAGGCAAAGCTCATGACGTGGAAGAAGCCGGAGAGAAAGGAGCGCCCCCAGGCCTCCTCGAACCCGTGTGCCTTGATCGAGATCGACACGATCACCCCCGCCACAACCATCATGGAAAGATAGAACTTGAATATCTCGTTCTTGAACGGCTTGAGGGATCTTGTCACGACAGCCACGAAGATCATTCCGAAATGGACGGATGAGAGTACCATGAAGAGCATCGTGATAAGGTCGATCGTGATCGAGTCATAGGCACCGATGGAGGCGTTCCTGGTGCTGAAGCCGCCTGTCGCCACGACGCTCATCGCATGGTTGATCGCGTCGAAAGGACTCATCCCGGCCAGCACATAAAGCAGGAACGAGGCTGCGGTCAATCCAAAATAGACATAAGTGAAGATATAGACTGTCTTGTTCGCGCCGGATCTGTACTCCCTCTTGGACAAGGACGAAAGCTCAAGGGTAGTCAGCCTCAACCTCATCTGAGACGAACTCGGGATGATCAGCAGCAGGAAGACCACGACTCCCAAGCCTCCGATGAAGTGCGTCGAGGAACGCCAGAACAGCAGGCTGTTCGGCAGCGCCTCAACGTTGTCAAGGATTGTCGAGCCGGTCGTCGTGAATCCGGAAACACTTTCAAACCAGGCGTTTATAATCGTGAACGGCCCGCCCCAAAGCGCATACGGAAGCATGCCGAAGATGAAGGACAGCAGCCAGGACAGCGCGATGATCATGTAGCCGTCCTTAAGGGTGATGCCAGCCGATTTCCTTACGAATATGAACGGGAACACACCGACGGTGAAGGTGATCGTGAAGCTGATCATCAGGGCGGCGAGGGCACTGTCATTGCCGTTCGCCACAGAGACCAGAATGGACAGGAACATGAACAGCGCACTGACAAGCAGAGCGTAGCCAACGTTTCTGGATATCACCTTGATGTTCATTTGGATATTCTTTAATTATTATTATGAGCGGAGCCTGTCGAAGCGACCTTGGCCCGCAGGTTGGCCACCCTCTTGCGCAGCATCTGGTTCTCCCCTGTCAGTTCCGTGATGCCGTCGTTAAGTTCCGCCAGCTGGTCATCACCCTCGAAGGAGTAGGAGTATTTCTTGTTGTAGGATCTGTAGTTGTTCAGCCCGGAAAGCATCCTGTAGATAGGATTCACATAGAACACCAGCAGGAAGAACAACAGCATCAGCACAAGCAGCAGCCCGACACCCACAGCCACCGCTCCGGGGATGATGCTCCTGTAGAACCCCCTCTGGAACGTCAGGGAGTTCTTCTTCAGGTCATCGTAGATTGCCTCGTTGAGCACATCAATGTAGTGGTTCAGCCTCCTGAACTTGGGCTGAAGCCTGTCGAAGTACCAAGCCCTGGTGTCGATGAAGTCCGACAGCATCACGTCGTTCAGTTCCAGCGAAGTCAGCATGTAAGCTGAATACGCATAGACAACAGAATCAGTCAGCGGGACCATCTTGTCGGAAGTCAAGGAGTTGCGAAGCGAGTCGCAATGCCCCATGAACTCCTTCTGATGGAAGTCCGGAAGAGTGTTGACCGAGTTGTCACCGATCAGGGCCAGAAGATCCAGATTGTACTTGTTCGTGACTTCGGACAATTTCTGCGCGACATTGACGCTCCTGATGTTGTCCGCGATGAGATCCGACACATAGTTGCTCATCCTGTAGTATTCCATGATGGAGATCACACTGGAGACAAGCAGTGTCACGGCTATCGCGCTGAGGCTCAGCGTCAGCTTCATCCTCATCGTGAGCTTGAACTCCTTCATTCTGTCCGCAAGTTTCCTAAACATTTCCTGACTGTCTGTTTAACCTGCAAACTTACACAAAAATCACGACAAAAGAAAAGTCCTGCGCCAAGCACATTGCCGGCAGAGTGTGAAACAATATTACATTGTAAAACATTGAAGGGTTACCCCTTGACAATCTGAAAAAATTTCTTTATCCTTGCGATGGTAATATATTATTGAAAGAAAGAAGTAAAAGCAAGCATCTTTTCCCTAAAAGGGATGCTTGCTTTTTGCTTTTTTTTGTCCTATACCGAGGGGGTACTACAAACAAGAACGGCTTGTTCTCTGTTTTTATTCACATTCTACGGAACGGCCAAAGGAGCATAAACAGGCAATATCGTTCTCGTCGCAGTGAAATTTCATCATGGCAAGAGCATTATGGCGCAAAAACAGACTTCTCGCCAACTAACCGCTCCTGCGTAGTGGAGGCTTCGTATGCGCAATTCTACACAGACAGATAGCCTTTTTCAAATGCCGCCGGATAATGGAACTTGGACTCGCGATCCGGGAATCTCACTGTCAGGTAATTGACGTCAAGAAATATGACGGTACCACTGCCGAGGCTTTTGTGGGTGACGGTGTCACCGGGATGAAGGTTCTCCCACGGCTTACGGGAAAAGGTCTCGCCACACCCAAGGGGATCTTCGACATATTCTGAGTTATTGTCCACGACTCTGTCTTTAACCGGCCCGGTCTTAGAGGTGTCGATGGCGGTGTCCCAAAGGCCGACAACGGCGCCGGTGTGTCTGTCGATGCCGGTATATTCAAGGGAAGAGTCCTCGTAGCGCTTGAACTTGTAAACGGCATCGTTCATCAGTTCGCTGTTGAAGACTCCAAGGCTTACCAACAGGCTGAAATCCTTGAGCGTAAGACCCGTGACCTTACGGAAGAGAGTGGGTTCAAGCTGTTCGATGACATCCCTTAGGCAATATTCCCGAAAGTCCGTGAGGTACATAAAGACAGGGATGCGGGTCGCGAATTTGATGAGCTTGTCCTGAATTTCCTTGCGCTTGCTCTTGAACTCCTTCTCCTCTTCTGTCAACCGCTTCTTTTCCGAGGCTGAAAGGTCATCGCCTTTTTCCTTCTTGGTTTTCTTGACGTGCTCGGACTTGTTGATGATGGTCTCGATGTCCGAATTGAGGTTGCGGAAGCCCTCGATATTCATCAATGCCTTCATTGCCTCCGGATTGTTCATCAGGCGCTGGAGCGTGGCGTTATCCACATTGACCAGCACGGCGCTCTCCCAACGGCGGGCCAGCAAGGTCGCCGTAGTGCCGCTCATCGCCATATCCAGCACTCCCGCGGCATCGATCTCCTTCATCGACGAGCCGTCGAAAGCAAGTATGGGAAGGAACTTTATGAAATCCTCCACCTTCCTCTCCGGATTGGACTCATGGACGTTGAGTTGGCAGCTATATTCCTGCACCTGCCTCAGCGCACGGTTGGGCGCGAAATCAAAGATATAGCAGAAAGGCTTGAGTATGATCTCCTCCCCATGTTCGTCCTTTGCCGTCCACGGGGACTGGACACGGAACGCGGCCTGGAAATATGTCTCCGGGGAAGTCGTGTTGCGTAGCATCAGTATGCCTGTCCACGGCTTGACGGTCACACCGGTGGAAAGTTTGCCGCACGAGAGCGTGATGGTTTTCGTCCGCTGTGGATCTTCCATCGCATTATAGACAGGCTCCACGGCCTGCGCTCCCATTCCGGCCTCGTTCCCGGCCGCCACAATCACCTTGTAATCATCGAAGAAACGGTTGGAGCGTTTTCTCAGGAGCACAGACATGGCCCGGCAGGCGGCCACGGAAGGCAGAAACCAGTAGGTGTGCTGGAGGTAACTGAGAAGACGGCTGTCGGAGAAAGGCATAGGCGGTTTCTCCTTGCCCAGTTTGAGTTCCGTCACGATGTTCTCGGTGTAGGCACCGCGGATGAGATCCAGCCATTTCTGGACATATTCCTCGTGCAGGAAGCGGTCGTCCTCAGCACGGAAGAACTCGTTCAGGTCGAACTCATCGAACTCACCCCGGGAGGCAATCTCGCTGATGCTGTCTGGCAGCTGGTATGTAAGCATCACCATCTTGGGAAGCTGCGCGTAGGGGTTATGCTCTCCCTGCCACGCTTCCTTAGCGGCCTGTTCGTCCGAATATGTCCAGTTGAATATCTGCTCTTCGATAAACTCACCCGTGGAGATGGCGCGGAACGGTGTTCCGGAAAGATAGAGGTATGCACCCGTACGCAGCGGCATCAATCCTTCGTCATACATCTCGCGGGCCTCCAGCTCCCGAGCCGAGGAAGCGTCCTCGGTGAGAATCTCGCCGACCTCTTCCGCACGGCGCAGGGCAGGGTCTTTCCTGTCATAGAAGTTCTTGGCGTTCCTGCCCCACGCTCCGTAGTGATACTCGTCCAGAACTATGCAGTCCCATCCGACGGTCTGGATCCACTCGTTCGTGGCCTTGATGCCCCCGACGGAGTTCCTCCCCAGAACATCCTGAAAGGAGGCGAAGCAGATGAAAGGCCGGCGTTCGTCCACACGGTTGAACTCACGGTCATCCTGCTTCTGGCAGAACTGCCAGCCTTCAAAATCCTTATGGGTCAGAAGGTCTTCTTCCCAAGCGGTCTTGACAGCAGGTTTGAAAGTGAGAATCAACAACTTCTTCCAACCCATCCTGAGAGCCAGTTGATATGCGGTGAAGGTCTTGCCGAAGCGCATCTTCGCATTCCAAAGGAAGTGTGGGATAAGTCCCCGGTTGGACGGATCTTTCCTGAAGGCGTTGAAATATGCGGAGGTTTTCTCAACGGCTCGTTTCTGCTCAGGGCGCATCTCGAAGTCCTCGGTTCTTTCCATCATGTTGTCCTTCCCTGCCACAGCCGCCGCGATCGCCTTCTCAACTTCCCTCACACCGCAGACGCACCATTCCCCTTCAGGATTGGGAATATGATCCTTTCTGAGAATGTCTCGGACAAGTCGGTCATCAAACGTGGACCCGTCCTTGCGCATAGCCGACCGCTCCAGAACTATCTTGAATTTCACGTGACTTGTCTGATTCTGTTCCCGCACGCGGATCTCTGCGGTGCGTGTGGTGTAGCCAACCTTAAGCCACCCCTTGTGGGCCGGATAGTCAATATGCTCGTAGGCATATATGGTCGGGGTCGCGGTGACCCTGCCGCGAAGTAGATCTTGAGCTGACATTTATTCAATTATATTCGTACGTCAAACATAGATACTATTCCATCGGACGGATCATAGAGTCGATGAACGCAATCTCCTCATCATCAAGTCCGTACTTCTTGTACAGCATCTCATCGGTCCAAGGGTGCGAGAAGTCTTGAATGGGAACATACTTATAAACCTTGTTTGTAGCATGTTGCGTATTCTTGCGCAGCAAAACCAAAAAACGGAAGAATTTAGTCCTCATATATTCCATTACATTTCTACATATAGCCTCTGATGAAAAAGGCCCAATCATAAGATAAGTCTCGGAGCAACAAGAATTTGGTTCTCCATAGAAAGGCTTTCCAATCACAAGGTATGGGAAGTTTCCTCTTTCTCCATAGGCATAAGAAATATACACCTTATGTTCTTTTATCGCCTTGTTATTAACAGTTATACGATTCTTAGGAATATATCCAATGCTTGGATATGCATAAATCCTCACACTGTCAGACTCTTTTGTTGCAGATATTCTATCATTCGTAGCCACCCCAAACGGTTTACGGGGACTGACTATTGTCGAAAAAGACTTCTCATTCAAGGCTTTCACTTTACGTATGATATTGATTGCGGCATTAAAGCGAACAAAGGTGTCATCGCCTTTCTCAAGCAAGAACCGTGTGGCGATTGTCTCTTTACCATTAATGTTTGAAAGAATATGGCAAGGTCCTAAGTAATCGCGGTCCCATAAAAAGAAACAAACACCGCCAGATAGGTCCACACCTGGGAAACACTCTGTAGAATCAAAATAATCAACAAGATGACTAATATGTTTACTCAAGTTTCGCAAGTGAAAAATAATTGAAATAAAAAAGG
>UMHM01063193.1_pt1 | contig 14370 bp, 10 predicted proteins | sample 1965501 | NCBI WGS metagenome assembly UMHM01 (sample SAMEA4836095, study PRJEB28245) | human gut metagenome | biome: gut microbiome; material: fecal sample | place: Denmark | collected 2008
CGGTCGGACATAATCCGACCGCTTTTTACGCATGCAAAAATATGCTAAATGCAGAAAATCTTTAATCGTTACCAACGAGAAAACTCAACACGCATATAAAAGCCGCATTAAAAGACATCTTTGCAGACAAAATACTAATCGTTTTTCTTTGACAAAATCCGTTAGATTTCGTAATCGAAACAACTGCGCACCGCCGCAAAAGGGCGAACGTACGTATCGGCAACGGCAACGTGCCTTGGATGTACCGAGTAGCCTTTAAGTGCGTTTTCGTCTGCAAACGTACTGTCCAGCATAAGGTCAACCGTCGACGAACCGAGTCCGCAAACGTTAACCCTGATGTCGACAAGTCCGTCGATTTGTCCGGCAAGCCCTTCAAGACCTTTTTTGATGTCGTTCTTGATGCTTTCCTTTTGTTCTGCCGTGTACTCATCCTTGAGTTTCCACAAAATGATATGTTTTACCATAATTTCACCTGCCTGATTTTAATCTATTTATTATTCTTCCGCGCCGTCACTGCTCTGTTCGTCGATCTCGCCTGCAAGTTTTTGTTTATGTTCCTCAATCAGGACTGCGGCGTAATGCACTATACTGCGCACCGCCACTGTTGCAAGCATAAGCCCCATACCGATGTAGAAGGTGCTTGTTTGCGACATAAAAAACGCCGCGATTACAATAAACACAACCGACGGAATCAACGCGCCAAGCCAAAAGCCGCCAATCGTCTTAAACTGTCTCCCGAAACCGCCGAGAGCGTCGCTTTTTGCCACAAAACCGACAACGGTCACGACTATTGCAATTATAACCCAGCATATTGCAAGCAGCAACGCCGTGCGCCCGATGTTAAGGAAATAGTTTATCCACACCGCATTCGTGTTGGCTTTGTACAGGCTCGTCACCAGTTTGTCGGCGTTTTCGATGTTTTTGCCGTCAATCTGCATACCGTCGCCGTTGTAGTACCCCGTTACACTCACAAGCAGTCCGTCATTCGTGCGCCAGTCAAAGAACGCAATGTCGCGCAAAATAATCACGTAGTTTTCGTAGCGGCTGCCGCCTTTTCCGTCGCTTGCAAGGTAGGTCAAAATGTAGTAATTGCGCATTGTTGGTGCCCTGCTGAAAGATGTCCCGAAACCGCCATACTTTGTAGAGTAGTACAGTTTGTACATGTCGGCGTATTTTTCCGCAGGCACAACGTCGTTCTGTTTGAGTTCTGCAAGACTCGCTTTTGCCTTTTCGTCGCCGTTTGCCGCAACGAAATCGGCGTAATCCGCAATCTTTTCCGCAGTAAATTCAAGGGCGTTCTCACTCATTTTAAGGGTCGCGCTGTAGTTGCCTGCGTCGGTGGACGACAACGCCTTGTACTCTTCATAGGTCAACACGTCATCGGCATTTTTGGTATTTGTAAACTCAACCGTGCAATCGTTGTACAGATTTGTGATGTCGCGAGTGTCGACAATAAGGTTGTACTTGCCGTCGGAATACACTCTCCTGTCAACGTCCGACGTGTACGTGTTAATCTGCACAGTGTCGGCTGCTTTGTTGCCAATGCTTGCCGACATCACACCGCCGTTCAGACTTAGCGACAGCGCATTGTCGCCGTCAAATAATCCGTGGTAGTAGGCGTGAAACTCGCCCGACTTGTTGTAATGCGACGGAAACGCAATCGTAGTTGCCGACGAAAATGTTACCAGAAGCAACAACATTGCCAACAAAAACGCCAGCAGACAGTTGCCGTAACTTCGGTTTGCGCTTTGGTCGGCGTACTTTTTGTTGAAGAAATTGCCGAAAAAGTATTTGAGCCATTCAGTCATCGATTCTCCTTGCTGCAAAATACCCGACTGTCCATAAAAGGATTTTGCAGTGTAGTTGTATTTTCCAAACTCGTTTTCATTATATCACAAAATAAACCTTAGTTCAATTCAAACAAGCACAAATTTACGCGTGACTTAATTCAGCCTATTTTCATTTATTTCAATGTCTACAAAAAACTGTTATAAGGTCTTTCATAGCAAGCACATTTTTTGAGCATAGAAAAAGCCGAGCGGTCTGAAACGCGCCCCAAAAGTCATACAGAAACTAATAACTTTTGGAGTACACTTTCGCTTGAACGCCCGGCTGTTTCTTCTTTTTGCCGTCTAAATCGACTTTTATGCCGAAGTATTCGACTGAAAAGAAAAATACGCACTCTGACTTTTCATTAGGGTGCGTACAGCTCGCTTGTGGCGGAAGTGGAGGGATTCGAACCCCCGTGGGCTTGCACCCAAACGGTTTTCAAGACCGCCTCGTTGTGACCGCTTCGATACACTTCCGTATTAAATTTTGTGGGTATTTTATCTGCGTTTGCCGCGCGCACGACTTCTGCAGAGGTAAAGTACCACCGATTGAATTTATTATAGCAAGTTTTACAGGCGGTGTCAAACAAATTTTAAGTAAGTACGGCAAGTGCCGTTCAACAAATGATTAGCCGAAGCATTGACTGCAAAAAATATCAGTGACATCCAAATTAACCATAAAACTTGATTTTTGACGTAAACGCCATTATAATCAAGTATATCGAAATAAAAGGAACCCACTATGTTTTACACCACTTTTTACTCTTCGCCGCTCGGACGAATGACCCTCGCAAGCGACGGCACAAACCTTGTCGGCGCGTGGTTCGAGGCGCAGAAACACTACGAAGCGCACATGCCGCAGCACACCGCTTTTACCGACGATTTGTTTGTATTCCGTCAGGCAAAGCACTGGCTGGACGTCTACTTCGGCGGAGATTGTCCCGATTTTTCCTTGCCTCTTAATCCGGTCGGAAGTTCACCGTTTCGCACATACGTATGGCAAATTTTGCAACAAATTCCCTACGGTCAGACAATAACTTACGGGGATATTGCAAAAAAGTTGCAGCTGCAGACAGGCAAACGCGTATCGGCGCAGGCGGTCGGCGGTGCGGTCGGTCACAACCCGATTTCCGTAATAGTCCCTTGCCACAGGGTAATGGGCGCAAACGGCAATCTTACGGGTTACGCAGGCGGATTGGAACTAAAAATAGCACTGCTTAAACTGGAAGGCGTAAACACCGACAAACTTCATATGCCGAAAAAGCCTTTCGACAAGTAATTACGCCACTTTTCCGTCCGGCATCGCAAACAATCAATGGGATATCCTCTTTAATTTTTTCCTGTGAACGTTTGCCAAGTGTGTTCACACAGAACGAATTTTGTCGCAAAATTTCTTAGGGTTAATTTAGCCATCACTAATAATTTTTGCGAGTGTGACGGCAGCTAATTATGTGTTAAACGACACTCACTGTACGTCCGGTACAGTTTCGGTCGTTTGCCTGTAATTTTCTCGCCGTCACGCACGCAAAAACACTACGTGCCTTGGGGATTGGATTTTTTCGATTATTTCGGGTGATAGTGAGCGAGAGTGTACTGGATGTACGCTGAGCGAACGTCCACACGAAAGAACGGAAAAGGACATCCCCAAGGTTGTTAGCGATGGCTAAATTAACCCTATACGTATCAACTTTTTGTAAACAATTTATCAAAAGCAAAGGACCGTCGCAGTGCCGTGTAATCGAAACGCAAAACGTTTCAGAACACTTCGCCTGCGGCAGTCCATTTTATTTTATTTTTCAAGTCACCGCTTCACACATAAATTTCGTGCAAGACGGAAACAGCCTTTCCGCCGCGTCGCCTAAACGCCGACAAAAAAAATCACATATATGCTTTTTCGTCAAGTACGCACACGTCGTCAAGACCGCGGTAACGTTCGTCGAAGTCCAGACCATAGCCAACTACAAACTTGTCGGGAATTTCGAAACCAATATACTTCACGTCTACGTCGATTTTGCGGCGTGCAGGCTTACTGAGCAACGTAGAAATCTCCACGCTTGCCGCGCCGCGCGACAGCAGCATATCCTTAAGACGTGACAGCGTAATGCCGGTGTCCACAATGTCCTCAACAATCAGCACGTGACGCCCTTTGCAATCCACGCTGAGATCCTTTACCACCGTCAGACTGCCGCTACTTACCGTGCCGCCGTTGTAACTGCTTACCGACATAAAATCCACTTCCACATTGTTGTCGATGTGACGCACAAGGTCGGCGAGATACACCCACGCGCCCTTAAGCACACCTATGACAAGCAAATCCTTGCCTGCGTAATCCTTGCTGATTTGCCTGCCAACCGCCGCAACTCTGTCGGCAATCTGCTGTTTGTCAAACAGTACTTCCTTAATCATGTTGTCGTGCCTCATTTTTAGTCCTCCCAAAACTTAATGTACATTTTTTGCGAATTGTCGCACACCCGAACTTTGTCGGAAATTTCCACACCACACACGGCGAGAACGTCACTGCCTATCGCCACAAGGGGCAATCGCGCACGTTTCCGTTGCGGAATTTTTTTGTCAATAAGATATTTTCTCAGCAGCTTTGTACCGCCGCCGAATTTTGTAAACATGTCGCCGCTTTTGGCAAAACGCACTACTGCCTGCGACGGAATTTTGTTTTTGTCCACTGTAAGCGCGCCGTCAATCGGGGTTTCACTTACGACAATGCAGCCATACGGCGTTTGTATTTTTCCCGGAACAAACGGTACGCAAAACTCGCTTTCAGTGTCGTTTTCGTCACGCTTAATGTCATTAAACGTACCACTTCCGGTTGCTAAATTGCTGTTGTTGGTACGTTCGAGCGTAATGTATGTGTAATCGTTGTAGGCAACGAAACCATTGCTGAGGTCACGCTTCTTTCCGCCGTTGTTTTTGCTGAGCGCAAGCAATGCCTTGACGTGCACATATTCCACATCTGCAAATATGCCCAGTCGTGCAAACGTCTTGCGCAGTACGCGCGTTGCAATCGGCTGTGGCTGCTGTAGCAACGTGATCGGTATTTTTGCGCCCCCGTCGACAAACTCAACGTCGGAAATATCGGCAAGATCATTCAAAAAATCGTTATCTGCTGCAATATTTTCGGCAAAGCGCGCTATGCTTCGTTCCACCCGAGGAAACACCGTTTCAATGCTTGGCATAACAATGCGCCGCACATAATTGCGTGTGTAATCGGTGTTTTGATTGGTACAGTCGTTTACAAAAGGCACATCGTGAACAAACGCGTAATGCTCAATGTCGCTTCTCGTCATGTCAAGCAATGGTCGCACGTAACGTCCGTTTACGCTGCGCATACCTTCCGCGCCTGCCGCACCGCTTCCGCGGAAAATATGCATAAGCACCGTTTCGGCCTGGTCGGTCATCTGATGAGCGAGGCACACAAAATCCGCATCGATGCCATCAAGCACCTTGTAACGCAAAATGCGCGCGGCGGTTTCTTCAGACAGTTTGTTTTGCCCGGCATAGGTAGGTACGTCAACCGTCTCAACCTTGCACGGCACGCCGAGTTTTGCGCAGTATCCCGCGACAAACTCGCAATCGTTTGCGGCTTCTGCCCTGATACCGTGGTTGACCGTCACTACAAAAAAATCGGGACGCGGCGCAAACGAAGCGAACATGTGCAACATACACATGCTGTCCACTCCGCCGGAAACCGCCAGCGCGTATTTTTTTGTATAATCGGGTTTGAATGTCATTTTTGTCAACCTACAAAATCGATGTGAAATCAATTCAGTAATTATATCACGCAATGCAAGCCTTTTCAACCAAATAAGGCTGTCAGACTAATTAACCGTCACATCGTTACTTTTGCGTTACCTCGGCAAGTACCTTGTACAGCGCGACAAACTGTTCGGTCGAAAGTTCCTCACCGCGGCAACCTACGGCAAGGTCGGCTCGGGCAAGTACATTTTCGGCGTCGGCGCGCGACAGCGAAAAACCCACCATAAGATTGTTGACAAGCGTTTTGCGACGCATGGCAAACGCTGCCTTGACGGTGCGGCGAAACAGCGCATGGTCGGCAATGTCGTACTTGGTTCGGTCGATGTCGATACGCACCACCGCGCTGTCAACGTTTGGCGCAGGGTAAAACAGCGTGCGCGGCAACACTCTCGTTGTTGTGACGTTTGCAACGGCGTCCACGGCAACGGTAATCGCGCCGTAATCCTTGGTGCATGGGCGCGCGGACAGGCGATCGGCAACTTCCTTCTGGATAGTCAGCGTCAGCGACGTCACAAGGCTGCTATGCTCGACAAATTCCATCAGCAGCGGTGTGGTAATATAATACGGAATATTTGCCACCACACGGAACGGCTTGTTGTCGCACAAAGCCTCGACGTCGGACATTTTGTAACGCATGATGTCACCGATTTCCACCCTTACGTTGGGGCAGTCGGCAAGCGTTACAGCAAGTACAGGTTCAAGATTGCGGTCGATTTCGAAGGCAATCACCTTGCCTGCATGACGGCTCAACGCGCGGGTAAGAGTGCCTGCGCCTGCGCCGACTTCCACCACTGTGCCTCCGTCAATGCCTGCGTCCGCGCAGATGTCGTTAAGTAAATTTTCGTCGGTCAAAAAGTTTTGCCCGAACTGTTTGTTGAAGCGGAAACCTCTGTCCCGCAGTAATTGTTTAATATCCATTTTTTTATTATTGTAGGGGATGGCGTTTTACGGGGAAAACCCTTTTTACAAAAGGTGTTTTCCCCGTACCCCTTTCCTAAAATTTGTACGAGAGTGACGGACTAAAAGTTGCAGCAGCCTTTTATTATTTCGATTACAACAACCACTACATTTATAAAATGCTCAACCTTTTCTTTCAATAAAGTTTTTGCAAACTAACGCCAAGTATTTAAGCACATTTCAGCAAAGCAATCTTCATCAAAGCCATATTAGATTAAACCGTCCTTGACCATGAGGGGTGGGCGGTCGGGGTAGCGGCGCTGTGGGGGTACTACACAAATTCCGACGTTTGAAACGGCACTATACAAGCATCTGCAATTAAGTTCCGCCGAAGTTAACTTGCTTGAAGTTGGCAAGCAAGTCACAAACCGTCAGTAAGCATTATCAGGGGTGGAGAGGTGTTGACAATTAGGGACATCACCGCGAGCCTGCGGCTGGGAAGGCAACATACCAATATGCCCTAATAGGCGAAGCGGCGCGAGGCATCAGCCGCTCCCATATTGGCAATTCCTCGACAGGCCCCCTTACATAGTCTGCTTCACTTCGGCGACAACACATTACACTTGCTAATTCTCTTCGGCACTAACAAGTGCCGATTTCAGCACGTCGGCAAGCGCATCCGCGCCCATTTCGAGCGGCACAGGATACAACGGATTTGCTTCCTTGTCGGCGTGGGCGGCAAGCGCAGGAATGTCCTCTTCCTTAAGGTCTGTCAGTTTGTTTGGCAAACCGAGTTCCGCATTAAGGCTGTCTATGCTTTCAACAAACGCTTTTGCTGCGGCTTCGTCGCCGTCATCGCCATTTGCAACGCCTGTTATTCGCGCAAGTTTTGCAAGCGGCTTATACGCAGACTTGCCGTATGATTCAAGTACCCTTGGCAACAGTACCGCATTAGCCAAGCCGTGCGCCGTACCATAAGTGCCGCCCATAGCATGTGCAAGCGCGTGTACGTAACCTACATACGCACGGGTGAAAGCCAAGCCGGCAAGGTACGCAGCATGTTGCATGTTTTGCCGCGCGACAAGATTTGTGCCGTTTGCGGTTGCTTCGGCAAGGTTGCCATAGATCAGTTTGACGGCTTCTTCCGCATGCCTGCGTGTGGCGCGAGTATTCGACTTGCCTATGTACGCTTCAACGGCGTGCGTCAGTGCGTCCATACCCGTCGTCGCCGTCAGAAACGGCGGCAAACCGACGGTAAGCGTCGGGTCCAGCACAGCGTAATGCGGCACAAGGCAAAAGTCATTGATTGCATACTTGTCATGTGCGTCGGTGTCGGTAATGACGGCACACACAGTGCACTCACTGCCCGTACCTGCCGTTGTAGGCACCGCGACAAACGGCGGCAATTTTTTGCCTACTTTCAGTTGACCCTTCATTCGGTTTACACTTTTTTTCGGGCGGACAACGCGCGCGCCGATTGCCTTGGCGCAGTCCATTGGCGAGCCTCCGCCAAACGCGACAATTCCGTCACACTTGTTGTCAATGTAAAGCTGCCGTCCTTTCTCAACCTGTTTCACGGTAGGGTTGGGTAACACGCCGTCGTACACGGTCAATTCCAGTTTGCCGTTTGCGCCTTCAAAAAAGACATCGAGCGAATGCCGCGCGACAGCAGTCTTACTGCATACGACAAGCGGACGAATAACGCCTTTTTCCGCCAGGAAATCGGCAAGGTTTGCGAAACTGCCGTCGCCGCTCAGTATCTGCGGCTCTCGCCACGGCATAAAAGCCATTGCGACATACAGCGTTTTTTGACAAATTCGACACCATGCTCTGCGCAAAAAATTCATTTTCACCTCCGTCATATAACGAAAAAGTGTATACGTATACGTTTTTCGCCGACAAAAACAGGTTTTATTCCGTAGGCAAGTTTCCTTTTCCCGGACTACTCAATCATACCTGCAACAACGCATAAAGCACAAAAGAAACATCGTCGAGCGCGTATGCACGCACAAAAGTGACATTTCAATGCAGTCGAAACGTTGTCGTTACCGCACAAAAATATATATTTATTTTACCACAACAACGCCGCATTGTAAATAAAATGCGCCAAAGCAAGCAAAAACGTCCTGTCGAAGTAACGACAGGGCGTTTATTTTAATTAAAATCGCGGGTTAATTCAGCCGTCACTGACAACCTTGGGGACGTCCATTCCGTAACAACGGCTTAAACAATTCCGATTTCAAGTCGTTGCACTAACTTCTTTTAATTACGTCGACAATTTCTCCGTTGCGGAATTCTGCAACAGCCCATTCGCCGTTTCCGAAGTGCGCCGTGCCGCGACCGTTGCGCTTGTCGTTTGCCCATTCGCCGTCGTACCAGTCGCCGTCACCCATATACAGGCAACCGTGTCCGTGAAACTCGACATGTTCGTTAAGTTCGCCGACATACGCGTCGTCGCCTACAATCATAAGCGCAACACCGCTGACCTTACCTCCGCGGAAATTGCCGTAAAGCCGCATTTTCTTGTTTTCGTACAGACCGTAGCCGCATTGTTCGTTGTCACGGAAATTACCCGAATAGCGGCTGCCGTCGCCACAATTGAATTTGCCAAAACCGTCGGCAACGTAGTGCGTTTCTTTTTTCGTACCGAACAGACCGCTCTTTTGGACCTCTTCCCTGTGCTGACCGACGTAAACGCCGTCATTGAAAGTGATTTCGTCCATGATGTTTGCCGAAACGGCTTTCTCTATGTCGTCGCTATCAAGAAACGTGCGCACGACTTCGCCGTCGCGATACTCGTTGAAACGCCAACTTCCGTCTGCATAGTGGTACACGCCCAGTCCGTTGCGCTTGTCCTTGCGGTACTCGCCTTCAAACCAGTCGCCGTCATGCCAGTAGTATTTTCCGTAGCCCTCGAAGTTGCTGTCCACAAAATCGCCCACGTATTTGTCGCCGTCGGCATAGCGGTACACACCGTGTCCGTTGCGCACGCCGTTTACAAAGTTGCCTTCAAAACTTGCGCCGCTGTTGAAACGGTAAATGCCCTTGCCGTGACGTTTCCCGTTGGCGCCAAACTCGCCCGTGTAGGTGCCGTTGTCATATGTTTCGGTGCGGATTTTGCCGCTTGTTTGCGTAGACTGCGATGAAGTTGACCTGCTACCGCTGTTGCCGCTATTGCCGCTGCTACCGCTGTTACTGTTCCTACTGCTGTTACTGTTGCTACTGCTGTTGCCGCTGCTTGCGTCTTCCGAACTGCGTATACGGCGCACCAGTTTGCTGTCGGCAAACTCGCCGTAGACCCAACTTCCGTCGGCATAGTGATAGGTACCCAATCCGTTTCGTTCGTCGTTGTGCCACTCGCCCTCGTACCAATCGCCGCTCGTCCAGTAGTAGTTACCTCTTCCCTCAAAATTGCCGTCGACAAAGTCCCCTACGTACCTGGCACCGCTTGCGTAGTAGTAGGTACCTTTACCGGTACGCTTGTTGTTGCGATATTCGCCTTCGTAGCGAGTACCGTCGCTGTAAGTGAACACGGCAAAACCTTCGCGGTTGTCGTGATTGAAGTCGCCGCGGTACACCGAACCGTCGTTGTAGTAGTACGTACCCTGTCCGTGCATATCGTTATGGTACCAGTCGCCTTCGTAACGCGCACCGGAGTCCCAGCAATATGTTCCCTTGCCGTGGCGTTCGTCCAGATCGTTGACATCACCTATATAGTATCCGTTTTTGTAATTTTGTCTTGCCATTTACGTCCGCCTCCAAGCCAATATTTATCTTTTGTTATATTATATACTACCCCATCGCGTTTGTAAATAGTTTTCAACAGCCTTTGACTTGTACGTCGGTAATTATTTTTTTGCAGGTCAACCATTGCGCTTTTCATCGGCAACATCAATTATCTTCGGCAGTAAACTACGGGTTTGCAATCAGTTGTCTGTCGGTGCCATCGCGACAATTAACATTTTACGTTCTTTTCGCCCGCATGTTACTTTACCGAACTATTTTTAACAAGCCGTGTCAAAGCAATGTACATTTTTGCCGAAAAATGCTACAATATAATGTGTTGTAAAATATAACCCGAAAATAAGCCAAAAAAAATGACCCATTCGGAGGAAGTTATGAACGAAGCGAAACAAAATTACCTGAACTGGCTGGACAACGTAACCGACGAGGCTACTCTTGCCACGCTTAAACAAATGACCGAGGTTCAAATTACCGACGCATTCTACAAAGACCTCGAATTCGGCACAGGCGGCATGCGCGGCAAAATGGGTCCGGGGACAAACTGTCTTAACGAATACACCATTGCCAAGGCAACACAAGGCTTGGCAAACTACATGAAGGCGCACGGGCTGAAAACCGCCGCAATCACATACGACTCGCGCCTTAACTCGCGTGAATTCAGCAAAAAGGCGGCGGCTGTACTTGCGACAAACGGCATTGTCGTACACATCACCGACGACTGCATGCCCACGCCGTTTCTGTCCTACGCAATACGCACACTCGGCGCGGACATGGGCGTAAACGTGACCGCCAGCCACAACCCAAAGGAATACAACGGCTACAAAGTGTACGACAACACGGGCTGTCAGGTGCTTGATGACGTAGCCAACGAAATTACGTCCTACATCGAGGAAGTAAACCCATTTGAAGTGGACTGTGACAACTACGACGACCTTGTTGCCGACGGTTTCATCTGCCCCGTAGAAGAAAAGTTGATTACCGCCTACACAGACAGAGTGTTGCAGGAAAGTCTTGGCTCGGCAGAGGGCGTAAATGTCGTATATACGCCGCTTAACGGTGCAGGTTACGCCGTAGTACCTGCAGTTTTGCGCAAAATAGGTGTCGGTGAGTTGCACATCGTGCAGGAGCAGTCAATGCCCGACGGCAACTTTACTACCTGTCCCTACCCCAACCCCGAAAAGATTGCCGCGTTGGAACTTGCAATCAGACTTGCAAACGAAACAAACGCAGACGTTGTCGTAGCCAATGACCCCGACTGCGATCGCCTGGGAGTTGCCGTCAAAAAGGAAAACGGCTTCGACGCGCTGACAGGCAACGAAGTGGCAATACTGTTTGCCGACTACATTCTGTCGTCGCGCAAGGCAAACGGCACACTGCCGACAAAGTCCGTAATCGTAACCACCATTGTTTCCACCCCGATGGTAAAAGCCATTGCCGCAGACTACAACGCAAAAATTGCCGAAGTGCTGACAGGTTTCAAGTACATCGGCAACGTAATTAACGCCCTTACAGCAATCGGCAAAGAAGACAACTTCGTATTCGGTTTCGAGGAAAGTTGCGGCTACCTCAAGGGCACATACGCGCGCGACAAGGACGGCGTCGTGGCAAGCATGCTTGTTTGCGAAATGACCGCCCACTACAAAAAACTCGGCGTAACTCTTTACGAACGTTTGCAACAACTTTACGCACAGTACGGCTACTACGAGCAACGCCTTGTAAGTTACCGCTTCGAGGGTGCGGACGGCGCGGCACGCAAGCAGCAGCTGCTTGACGAAATCCGCAATTCGCCACTTAACGACCTTGCCGGCAGCCCTGTCGTCGGCGTACGCGATTTGCTTAAGCCTACCGACCTGCCCAAAGCCGACGTACTGATTATGACGTCGGAGGACGACTGCAAATTGGTAATTCGTCCCAGCGGCACCGAACCGCTTATCAAGTGCTACCTCATGGCGCACGGTGACCCGTCGGACAACGACCGCAGACTTGCGGCAATGCAGAAACAATTGGATGAGATTCTGAAGTAAGTAATAATATATGGGGAAGGGGGAACTTGTTGTAACAAGTTCCCCCTTCCCCATACCCCAACCCCTTCAAAAACTTTGGTTAGTGGCAGATATTTTGTTTGTTTAATGTTTGGTATGTTTACCTTTATTTAATTTTAATGTAGTTGTACAGTTTGCACGGTTGCACTGTAAAAATGGCGTTAACGTTTTATTCAAAATAAAACTTTTTCAAATCACATTAAAAGTCGAATGGAATAAGCCTTTTTATGGGCGCCGAAGTACGGAAGTTTATGTAAGGGGTCCTGACGAGGAATTACCCTACGTGCGAACGCGTGCTCGCTCGCTTCACTTCGGGCATTGTGTCTTGTGGTAGGTAGCCTACCCAGCCGCGCCCTCGTTCAGATGTCGCTGTAGGGTAACACCTCGCCACCCCTGATGTAGTTGACGAACTGTTTGTAACTTGCTTGCCTACTTCAAGCGTACTGACTTCGGCGGACGTAGTTGCAATATCAATATAAAATTGTTTGCAAGATTTTTATGAATGTGAGCTGAACAGAGTAAATTGCTTTATGGCGGTATATACAAATAATGTCATACCGACCGAAGCGACTGTTTTTGTCGCGTAGCGGAGCGTATCCCCGCGGAAGCGCCTATATAAACGCCCCTTCCTCGCCACACACCTTGGGTGAGCCTGCAGATGCGTGCGCAGGGCGACAACCGGCGATACTCTTAACACACTCGCAATGCGGTTGAGGGCACCGGGTGCAAAGAGTGGCACCGGTTGACTGTCCCACGACAGGAACATAATCGCAACCGATTACAGAGAAAACCGACAGCCAATAGTCGCCCCACCGGCGAGGTGCGTAGTCGTTATGTGTGCACCTATATGACCTCACCCGAACAGGATGAAGTCGCCGTCCTTACCAATTTCTATAGTCCCGATTCGCTTGTCAAGTCCTACAAGCCTTGCAGGGTTTACCGTCCACAATTTGATTGCCGTATGCAGCGGCAGGTTGCAGAACGTCACCACATTTGCCAAACCCTCGTATGCGTCCAATATGCTGCCCGCGCGGTTGTCGGTGCCCGTTACAAACGCGTCGCCGTGCTGTACGGTCACCTGCTGTTTGCCAAGCGTGTAATTGCCGTCGGGCATACCTGCCGCCATCATACTGTCGGTAATACCGACAACACGATCGGTGCCCTTGACGTCAACAAGCAGTTTCAGCACGTCGCGGTTGACGTGTTTGCCGTCGCAAATAACCTCGGAATAGGCGTTGCTTGCAAGAGCAGTACCCATCATGTTGAGGTCCAGTCTGTCCATCTGCGACATGGCGTTGCCCCAGTGTGTAAAGGAACGCGCGCCTGCTTCCAGCCCTGCTTTGACGTCCGCTGCATGCGCGGCACTGTGTCCAAGCGACACCACCACGCCGTTTGCCGTTGCCTCTGCGATAAATTCCTTTGCGCTGGGCAGTTCGGGCGCGACGGTCACAAGGCGAATAAAACCGTTTGCCGCACGCTGATAGGTAAGAAACTTTTCGTAACTTGGCGTTTGCAGACACTCTACGGGCATTGCGCCGTGTTTGGCAGGTGACAAAAACGGTCCTTCGAGGTTGATACCTTTCACCTCGGGATATTCCTTTGCCAGCTCGCAGATAAGCGCAACCTGACGGCAAATGACCTCGTCGCTGTCTGTCATCACCGTCGGCAACACCGTGCCCACACCGTGCGCAATGTAAAATTCCATTATTTTGCGCATGCCGGCAAGGTCGGCGGTGTTGAAGTCGTAGCCGTTTGCACCGTGTGTGTGAATGTCAACAAGCGCAGGCAAAATGTATCTGTTTGTGCAATCGACAACTTCCGTCTGTTCGTCGGCAACGATTTCCAGCGCGATTTCGATTATTTTTCCGTGGTTTACAACAATGTCTGTGCGCACCAGTTTGTCCCCGATAAGCGCAGAGCCGTTTCTGTACAAAGTCATACTTTTTACTTCCTTTGTTTTGGTTGATTAAATTGTACGTCCGTGACGGCAAATTGTCAAGTCATTGGCAAAGTACCGAAACCTTGACAGCCGTCTTTTTTATTATTGGCAAAATGCCAAAGGAAAAGCCGATGCTCAACGCATCGAC
>UMHM01007651.1_pt1 | contig 14362 bp, 13 predicted proteins | sample 1965501 | NCBI WGS metagenome assembly UMHM01 (sample SAMEA4836095, study PRJEB28245) | human gut metagenome | biome: gut microbiome; material: fecal sample | place: Denmark | collected 2008
GAGACTAAATGAGACTAAATGAGACTAAATGAGACTAAATGAGGCGGCAAAGGCCGCCATACCACGGATCCGCTCGCCCCTGAGACCTTCGAAAGCGGAGGGGTTACTCCCCCGGCTCCGAGAGAACCCACGAACCTCCTCGGCGGCCGCCCTCGCGGCGCAACAGCCCTCCCTCTTGCATCCTTTTCATCGTGCGTTTGATGCGGATCACGGGTTCAGCAAGCTGCTCGGCAAGCGCCTTTTGGGTCATGGTCGGGCTCTTGGAGAGTTCGCGGAGGATGGCCTGCTCCAAACGGCCTTTCGGCTCGGTCTGAGGCGACTTGCCCGATGATGCTCCCGGTGTCGGCTGATCGGAGAAGCGCTTGATGGTGACGCGGAGCGAGCTGCGATACCCGGCGACATGGTTGTCATAGATGGCATCCGGCAAGTTGCTTTCCCGAAGGGCATCACGGATGCGCCCGATGCCGCTGCCCCATTTCTCAATCAGCCCGAGATATTTAAAGGCTTCTGCCAGCGAAGGATTGCAGGGCAAAGAGAGACCTTCGTGCAGATGAGCGGTGTCAATGCCCGAGGGAAGAGCACCCGGGGAATCGATCTCGAGGCGGTCGGAAAAGACAGACACGTTGATTTCTCGGCAGATGCTGTAGTCTCGGTGGACGACGGCGTTGGCGAGCGCCTCGCGGATGGCCACCTCCGGGATTTCCGGGGAGTCCGTGCGAACCAGTCGGTCAATTTGTGTATTGTAACTTAATTGATTTAAAATGAATTGATAAGCTTGGTCAATCTGCTCGTGGACGGGTCCGTCGATATCTTGACTCTTCATGGCGACGGCCTTGTCCCTCCCCTGATAGGAGACGCAGCAGATCTTGGCATGGGGGAAGGCCCAATGCCCGACGAGCCAGCAGTAGGCATTCGTGGCCCACAGAGCCTTTTTGCGTTTGATGACTAATTTCCTGCTGATCAGTTGAGGAAGCCCCAGGGGCTTTGCGCTCGCTTCAGGCCTGTGCGAAAGAGCAAAATCATTGAGAGCCTTGCACGTCTCTCGAGCCTGTTGCTCCGTAATTTCAGCGTCCTCACCATCGATTTCCGCCATCTGCTGGTCATAGTGTGTGTTGTTCCCTTCTCTGATGAGCCGCTGCAGGGTGTTCGGATCCGCTTGCTGGGTCGTTGCTCCGTATCGGACGTAGGTGCCCTTGTCGATGCCCTCTTTCTTGATATAATAAGGCCTTTGCGGGCCTCGTGATACTTCTGCGATGACAACGGTTTGCTCGTCGAAGACTTGACTGACAACGCGAAGGGGAAGGGGGCTGCTCACGGTCTCGTGAACTGCGTTGGCAATGGCGTCCTTCATGGTGGCCACATCGTCTTCCGGAACACCGACGATGGCCCTGTCATTGTCTCTGACCCCGATCACGAGAAGACCGCCCTCCTGGTTGGCAAAGGCCACCAAGGTTTTGATGTATTTTTTGTGGTCATCCGGGAGCTGTTCCTTAAACTCCAGTGTTTCGGATTCTCCCGCATTGATTTCGTCACGTGTCATGCTCAAGTTCGTGCAGCCGCTTCCTAGTTATCAGATTCTCAAGGCTATGTCAAGGAATTATGGAAGAGATGGAAGCACCGCGTCACAAGCCCCTCCCCGCCTGCTCCGTGCGGAGCGAGAGCCGCGACAAAACCACAGCCCCCGACCCCCGCGCGGGCGCTGCCGTGTGGCGCCTGAGTGCGGGGCGCATCCTGAGTACCTGCGGCACCGGCGACATCACGGATCGCACGGTGCCCGCGCTGAGCGCTTCCGAAGCCGCCGCACTCTTGGGGAGCGACGCCTGCGCAAGCCCGCTGCACGAGGCCGCCTTTCAAGGCCGGGTCGATGAGGTTCGGCGCTTGCCGGAGGCCGGGGCCGACCCCAATTCCCGGAGCTTCACGGGCGAGACACCGCTCCATCTGGCAGCGCTGGCCGGCCGGGCCGACGTCGTGCGCCTGCTGCTCGACAAGGGGGCGGATCCCCGGGCCGACAGCAGCCGCGGCACGCCGCTGCACCGAGCTGCGGAGGGGGGAGCGGCGGAGGTCCTCGAGCTGCTGCTGAACGCCGGTGCAAGCGTGCAGGCCCCGGCGACAGGGGATGAGACGCCCCTGCACACGGCGGCCCGCATGGGGCAGGCGGAAGCAGCCCGCCTGCTGCTGGAGCACGGTGCAGATCCGAACGTGCGAGACAGTTGCCGCAATACTCCCCTGCACGCAGCCGCCGCTTACAAGGACAGCGAGCTTGCCGGGATGCTGCTCGCCGCGGGGGCTGACGTCAACGCCCGCAACGAGGAAGGCGACACCCCGCTGAGTCTCGCCGAGAGAGCCGGCGCCGCGGATACCGCGGCCTTGCTGCGCGCTCGCGGCGCCAAGGCGACGTCCGCAGCACCGCGGCGAACGCCGAACGAAGCAGAGGACGAAGGCGGGAACGAAGCTGAGGGCGGCTGCGGCTTTGCTCGGGGCGAGTCCGATGCGGCCGCAGAGGCGGAGGAGCCTGAGGAGGACGTGGGCGAGGTGCTCGAAGCGTATCCGGGGGCTCGGGAGTTGTATGGCACGGACAGCTATGCGCACCTGAAACAGGCGGTGGCCGTGAGAGTCTGCTGGCAATGGAGCCGCGAGGACACTTGGACTCCGCTGCCGTCCGCCTGCGTCTGCCTGGATGGCAGCGAAGCCCGCTTCTTCATCGACTCGCTCCTGCGCCACGCGGTGTATCACGCTGAGTCCTACGGCCGCATCATCCCGGTGGTTGAGTCGGATGACTATTACTGCGATGATGCTTGTACCGACCAATTCCCGACCCTGATCTTCTACGACGCGGCGGGACGCCCCGTCTGCTGGCTGGATTGGAAAGACTTTTACCCGCCGCTCGAGGGTAAATACCCGAATCTCTTTGCCCTGCCGCCGAGCGTTTTCTCTGCGCTGGATTCTCTGATCATCCGCCGCCTGCCGGCCGCCGCCCGACCGAGCGAGGGCCGGGCGAAGAGCTGAGCTCAGGCCTGTATGCGATTTGCCCCTGCGGTTTCCGCGCTCTGACTCGGATGAAAACAGAGCCCTTCCCGCGTTGCGTGGTGAAAGGGCTCTTTTTATGTGACCCGCTCTCAGCAGATTTCCGCAAGCACAAAACGCATGCTGACCCGCTTGGTGACGCCGCTCTGTCTCATGGGCGAGATCCGAAAAAGATCCCCGCGCCGAAAACCCGATTCACCGCGCCGAGGATGCCGCAGCCGGGCCGCTGGAGGGCGGATTTTGTCTGGACGCAAGCCCGCCCCTCCTCATCGAGATCAGGGCGGCCTCCGGAAGCGTGGGCGGCACCTGACGCCCCAGGGCTTCGCCGCCGATGCCGAGACCTGCGCCGCACGGACTCACAAAGAGCTTGCTGCTGGCTGCCCGGCGTGATATAAAATAGAGAAACCCTATGCCGCATCCCATGAATCAACTTGTCATCGCATCCCTCTGCCTCGCCTTCGCCGTATGCCAAAGCCCGGAAGCGAGCCCGGCCTCCTGCGAAGAGCGCCGGGGTAACCCGCCTTCGGAAAGGAAAGAGCCCGGCTCGCTCTGGAAGTTCAACAAAGTATCAGCGGCAGAATGGGCAGCCATTCAGAAAAAACTCGCCCGTGTCGAGCAGCGCGCGGAGTACGTCCGCATTACAAAGAAGGAAGTACGTTCCCGAGGGGAGGTTGAGACTTATACCTACCCCCTCAGCCCGGACACCAAACGAGCCCTCTTGGAGGAATGGAGAAGTGCCGGCCCTTGGTCCGAGCGCTACAGCGACCGCATCATCATCAATCCGGCTGTGTTTTACCTCCTCGAGTTCTTGGATGAGCATCAGGAAATTGTCGCGGCGATGCCGATGAATTCCTGGAATGCCGGCTGGTATCAACCCAAGGGCCAATCGGACTACATCCATGTGAGCGACAAGATCTTCTCCTTGTTTCCCGATGCGAAGTAGGATCGCAAGGTCCGCCGCCGGCCCGCCTCAAAAAGCGTACACCCTGTCATGAAAAAGGAAGCTCTGATCCTGTTGGCCGGGGCGCTCGCAGCTCCCTTGTTTTCGTCCCCCCTGCACGCCGCGCCCGAAGCGGCGCGGGAGGCCCGTAGCGAGAAAGCCCCTGCCTCCCCCGTCCCACCTGCCGCCGCCGCGCCGACCTGTGCCCTCGCCGACGCTCCGGGCGCGGGCGTCGATGCCGCAGCGCTTGAGGAAGCCAAGCCGTGGATCCGCCGCGCGGCGGATCAGGGAAGCGCCGAGGCGCAGTTCATGCTCGGCATCCTCAGCCTGCAGGAAGCGGATGAGGAGTGCGCTCGCCGGATGCTTCAGGCCTGTCAGTACCTCGACGGCTACTTCGCGCAGCGGGGGGATGAAGAGGCGCGGCAGGCCCTGCACGTCATCAGCGGGACATACGAAGAAAAGCGCCGGCTCACGGCGGAGCTCGATCGCGCCGCCGTCCTCTTCCGCCAAGCCGCGGAGAAGGGAGGGGCGGCGTACCTGCTCGGCTGCCTCTTTCGCGATGGCCGGGGCGTGCTGCCGTCGCGCATCGAGGCGGCCCGCTGGTTCCGCAAGGCCGCGGAACAGGGCGATGAGCGGGCGCAGAGCGCACTGGCGCGCCTCGCGGCCGAGGGAGAAGTGCGAGACGAGCCGATCCGCTTGCCCGAAGGCGAGGAGGACCCCGTCGAGCTCGGCGATCTCGACGACCCGGTCGGTAGTTTTTGGGCCACCTCCGCCGAGCTGGAGGAGGCGAGGCTGTGGGTGCACCGGGCGGCGGATCAAGGGATGGAGGAAGCACAGGTTCTGCTGGGCATCATCCGCTCGAGGCAATGGGAGATGGAGGCCGTCTCGCAATACCATGGCGCGGTCTATGGCGCGCACCGGGTCGTATCTCAGCGATGCGATGCGGCGGAGAAGGACAGCTCCGACGGCCGACCGGTCGATGAGAAAGCGCTGGCGGCTCTGCGCGTGATCCGTGAGCAATCTGCCGCGATGGCTGAGCGGGGGGCGGATGTCGGCGTCCTCTGCCTGCCGATCCTGTTCCGTCGATACGTCGAGCAGGGAGGCGCGGCGCGGGCACCGTATTTCATCGGCCGCCTCCTCGGCGACGGAACCCTCGTGTTGTCCTCCCCCGCCGAGGCGGCTCGCTGGATCCGCAAGTCCGCGGAAGGAGGCTGTGTCGAGGCGCAGTGCAAGTTGGGTCTGCTGTACCATGAGGGCCTCGGCGTCGAGAAATCCGCGGAAGAGGCGGTGAAGTGGTTCCGCCGCGCGGCAGAGCAGGGCTACGGCGTGGCGCAGCTGTACTTGGGGGTGATCTATTACAACGGGCTCGGCGTGGAGAAATCCCCGGCGGAGGCCGTGAAGTGGTTCCGCCTCGCAACCGAGCAGGGCAGTCCTGCGGCGCGGTACAATCTGGGTCTCTGCTATCGGGACGGCTTTGGCGTGGAGAAATCCCCGGCGGAGGCGGTGCAGTGCTTCCGCCGCGCGGCAGAGCAGGACTGCGCCGAGGCGCAGTGCAATCTGGGCCTGTGCTACCAGCAAGGCTTCGGCGTGGAGAAATCTCTCGAAGAGGCGGTGAAGTGGTACGAGCGTGCGGCAAGTCAGGGCTGTGTCGAGGCGCAGTGCAACTTGGGCCTGTGCTATCTGCAAGGCCTCGGCGTGGAGAAATCGCTGCGGACGGCAGAGCAGTGGCTCCGTCTGGCAGCCGACCGGGGCTGTGAACCGGCGCGAGAATACCTCCGCGAGTTGGAGGAAGACCTGAAGACTGAGCCTGCCCCGGAGGCCGAGGCGAAACCGTGAGCGCGCCCGGCCGCTTGCCGACGGCTGCCCGGTGTATGAGACAGGAAGGGCGGGAGGAGGATTTCAAGCTGTACATCCGGTGCCAATCTGCTAAAATCCCATACGCACCTCGCCAGAAACAGCCTGCGACCAGCCTTTTATGATAGAGTATATTGAAGGAGATATATTCGAAAGTCCTGCTCAAGTGATCGTGAATACGGTCAATACCGTGGGCGTCATGGGAAAGGGAATAGCCCTTTCCTTCAAGAGGCGTTACCCGAAGATGTATGAGCGCTACAGGGCTGTGTGCGAACAGGGATTGCTGAAGATCGGCACCCTGATGTTATTTTACGAGGATGATTATTGGGTTCTCCTCTTCCCCACAAAGGAGAATTGGCGCCGACCTTCCAAATTGGAGTACATCGAGGCAGGGCTCAAAAAGTTTGTCCAAACCTATGCGGAGAAGGGTATAACATCCATCGCCTTCCCTCGTCTGGGCTGCGGAAACGGTGAGTTGGAGTGGAGCGACGTCAAGCAGCTCATGGAGAAGTATCTCAAGAATCTTCCGATCCCGATTTATATCTATCTGGGCAAGCATCCGGACCAAAAGCCCGAACACAGGGATCAGCGGAAAACGAGCGAGTGGTTGAAGAGCCATGCCAAGGATATGTCCTTCATCGGTGTGAGGGATGATTTGAGGGATGTCAGCTCGATGTTTCCGTATGGGTTTCAATGGGGCAATAAGTCGGTCTCCATGAGGTATGCGGATGGCGCCTTCCATTTCACAGGGGTGGATCCGTCGGCAAGTATTGTCCTATCGGAGGATGAATTGTATCGGGTATGGGATCATCTCCGCACGTCAAGCGTTGTTTCGCTTGAGAGCCTGACGGAGCAGGAGTCACTATTGTGTGCTCTTTTGCGTTCGGCAGGTTATTTATCTGAAATCAAGGTGTATGATCCGGGCATTCAACAGATGAGAGACGGTTACCAGCTCAATGCCGGAGTGGGGAGAATGTCTGTCTACGGGAACAAGTGACACGCATGGACTATCGCGACATCATTCGGCAAAACGTGCATCGCGGCATCCGCCCGTCATGGTGGTGTAAGTATGCGTTTCATTTCACGGATGTGTGCAACGCCGCCAGCATCTTGGGAAGCGGGAAGCTGCACAGCCGCAGCCGGGCTCTCAGCAACCGTCTCATGCGGAATGATAATGCAAGCCGACAGGTTATAGATATCACGGATCGTGAGGTCATATCGAATGTTCGGCTGTATTTCAGGCCGCAAACCCCTACGCAGTATTATAACGAAGGCTACAAACACCCTGCGTTGCGTTATCACGGAGATGCGAATGCCAATGTTCCGGTTCCGGTGTTTTTTCTGTTTGATTTGGAAAAATTGCTGACGCATCCCGACGTGGAGTTTTCAGAGCGTTCACAGGCTGGGCACCGGGCGAGGACATTCAAGACCATCGAGGAGTTCTCACGCTTGAATTTCGAATACATCTATGATAACACATACAAAAATCTCTTAAAGACAAAGAACTATCGCCATGCGGAAATCTTGATACCCGATTCTTTGGATATCGATCAATATCTCAGCTATGTCTTGTGCAGAAACAGTATAGAACAGATGACACTGCTCAATCTGCTTGAGAAGGAATCCGCCGACGCGTTAGAGCAATACAAATACCGTATCAAAGTATACAAGAAGGATGTCTTCTACGATAATGGCATTCACATCAGCGGATGTGAATGCCGCCAAGGCACGATTTATGTGACCCTGTCGGACTCTCATCCCAGCGTTCTTTACAACGAGCGCGCGAAGAGAAAGCGAGGGCTGGCGGCGCTGAGTCCCATAGACGTATGCCTTGAGGTGGAATGGATAGCTGATTCCGGGCGCACGCTGAAAAAAGCTCCTACCGTGTTTCGAGCGGATATCGAAACAAAGAGAGAACTTTTTGTGAGCTCGTTGCCCGTGGTGCCGGGTGCGACCAAACTGGGCATCCGCATCTTTTTTGAGGGTAAGCTCATGTGCTATCTCATTCGCTCTCTCGCGTCATCCGAATTGCTGGAATAAGACGGGAATGCCTGCTGCCCGGCGCGCCTGAGGAGATTCGCCGCCCGGCGCCCGGCCCCGCCGCTCGGCGCCCGTCAGCGGAAGCGGTGGCGGAGCTCATCCGGCAGCCGGTCCCCCTGCTCTCGCAGCTCATAGACATTCACCTCGGGGCCGCGCTGCGCCGTCACCGTGATGCGATCCGCGTACGCCGTCACCGTGATGTAGCCGGGCTCGGCCTCATAGTACAAGCGCACATGCCCCGGCCGCGCCAGCGAAGGGAAGAGCGCGTGAATCCTCCCGAACTCCTCGCGGATCGCCTGCACATCCGGCACCTCCGCCTCCGTGAAGCGGCGCTCGGCCTCCAGACGCCTGGCATTCTTCCTCCGAAGCTCAACCGCCCCGTTGCGCAGGCAGCGCAGCGTGTACGGAGCGATCGCCTCGATCGGCACCCGCCCCGACGCAATCGCCTCGGCCACCCGTCGCATCACCTCGGCCAGCAGCAGCTCAACATCCGTCATGCCGTCCGCGTGCCGGAGGGCATAGCTCAGCAGGCCATGCCGGGACGCCAGAAACCACTCGCGGCATCTCTGCCGGAGTTCCGAAGCGTTGTTTCTGTGAAAGAAGCCCGATAGCATAAGCCTGTCGCTTAGTATAAGGGATGAGACGGGCCCCTTCCGCCGCTTTTCGGAAAAAAACAGCCAAAAAAATTCGCCTCCCGGCCCCTTTCGCCCCTTCGGAGAGCCAAAAAACGCGCCGAGCGCCGCGGAAGAAGCGTGAAAAGCGCCGCAGGGGAGCCCCACCGCCGAGCCCCACCCTCCGAGCCCCTTCGCCGAGCCCCTTCGCCGAGCCCCGCCGCCGCCTCACACGGCTCGCCCCGCCGCCCGCGGCCTGTTCCCTCCCCCAAAAACGGGGCTTGCCTTGCATCGCGCGGCGTGATATAAGGTATACACACCGCCGCGAAGGCTCGGGAGAGCGCCAAGCTGCCTCCCTGAATGCCGAAGGCGGGAACCGCTTCCCCACACTCCCATGAAAAAACTCAACAAAGTATGCCTCGGCGCCTCCGGAGAGAAGAGAGAGGCCCTCCACATCTTCATGCCGGCGCCGGCCCCCTTCATCGACAGCCGGGGGCGGAAATTCCTGAGCGTCCTCGAAATCCTCTTCAGCTGCTTGATCGTGCTCTTTGTAGCCTACTTCCAGCTGTTCATCACGGCCATGGGCAAATTCGACACCCTCTACGAGATCCCGAGCGGTGCTCAGGCCAGCTTGGGACTGGGCATGGTCGCGCTCATCCCGCTCCTGTTCCTGCTTGCCCTTTGGAAAAAAAGCATCCCCTACGTCAAGTACGGCTTCCTGGGGCTCGGCATCCTCGCCCTGGTATCCATCTTGCCGATGCTGTTCATCGCCGCCGTCTTCCCCGATGAACCGTTCAAACGATGCCGCCCCACGGACGGCTTGATGATGCTGCAGGTCCTCCGAGGGTTCTCCCTCATACCCCTGTTGGGGCTGGGCTGCCTCTGGCGGTACAGGTGCCTGCGGCGCTATGCCTGCACCTCGTATCTGACCATGCTCCTGCTGCAACACCGCGCCGAGCCCGGCACCGCGCGCCGCACCCTCGCGCTGCTCCTCCTCTACATCGCTCTCTACGTCATCCTGATTCCGCTGACGGGGGTTTAGCGCCGATTCCCGGGAGCGCGCGTCCCCCTGAACCGCAGCGAAAAGCCCTCCCGCCAACTCGCCGCATCATGCGCGAGCCTGTTGCGCGAAGCCATGGCCGCGCGGAAGAGATAGCGGGAGTTCCGCTCGCGGCACAAGCCGCGGCTGAGCTCCCCGACACCACGAGAACCCCTCATCATGAACGAATCACAGACCTCGGCCGCTCGCGGCCACTTGCTCCGCCATGCCCTCCTCCTCTTCGTGGCGGGAATCCTTTGCCCCTTCTTCGTGAGCGCTTGCCAGCAGCGTGCCGCCACCGACACGCCGCCGCATGCAAGCGAAAGGCCCGCTCAGGCCGAAGGGCCCGATGCGGGCAGCGGAAAGGAGAAACAATCACTTTGGACGATCGAGGATCCGAACGAATGGCGGGATTGCCTCATGTCCAAAATGGACGCCGAGTCAGGGGCTGAAGGGGCCTCTGAGAAGGGCGAGAGCTCGCAGCCTCCGCTCGTGAAGAACGAAGCTGCGCCGGAATGGATCTTTAAGCCCTGTCCCCTGAAGGTGGAGGCCAGCGCGAGCGACAAGAAGGAGCTTGCACATGCTCTGGTGAATCTGTATGATTGGAGAGGCTTTTTTCTCCGTGAATCCCGCGAGTCGGCGGCCCCGATCGCCTCGCCCGAAGTCAAGATTCCGGATTCCGTCCGGTCCCCCGATGGGCTCATCGCGGAAAGCTCGCTCGACCTGCCGAACAACCGCCTGCTTTCGGAACTCCGAGCACGTTACAAGAAAGCTGATCAAGTTGAGCGCCTCGATCTCGGGTGTGGTCTTCTGACTCTGGTCATCGATGAGTGCATCCTCTCCGGGAACTCGGAAGATGCCGCCCGTGCATGGGCATTCGTTGACTTCTATGCGCTTCACGAAGAATGCGAATATCCCTACGCTTCCTACATTTGCGGATATTTGACTCGGAGCAAAATAGCGGATACCGACCGTTGTAAACCCTACTGCCTCTATGAGAAGGATCAGCATTACAAGCAGTATAGAAAGTTTATTTTGAGCCTGAGGGCCCTGCACGAATAAGGGGAGGGGTGCAGGGCGGGCCGGGCACGGCGTGCATCCCTGCGCCGTTGACGCAGACTTCAGTCAGGCGCAAAAGAGGACGCCTTCCCGAGTCCCGCAGGAGGGGGCCGATTTATAGCCGGATAGGGCGCTATGGTGAAGATTAAATGCAAAAACGGCATTTTTTATGCCTGTTTACGCTTCACATATTGACGTATCGCCATTTTGGAATTACAATATCCTCGGCTATGGAAACGAAAGTGCGGATATGCTCTTTAGAGATGAGCAATATCAAAAATGTCAGGCATGGAAAAATCGATATGCCGAATCGACTCCCGGGCTATGAGCCCGAAAGAGGGGAGTTGCTGGGTATTTACGGACAGAACGGATCGGGTAAGACATCCGTAGTCAATGCCTTCAGTCTGCTGAAGCGCCTCATCTGCGGCCTGCCGTTGGAAGCAGACGCGGCTTCTTTGATTACTTGCGGGGAAAAGGAAGCCACGGTTTCCGTCCAATTCAGCGTCGAGAGCGATACCTGCAACCTCGTTGCCCAATACGCAGTCTCGATTGGCCATGACGCCGATGGAGCGAGAGTCAGGAAAGAGAGATTTGCCGTCAAGGCCCATGCACCCAAAGCCCGAACCAACACCGTTGCAGAGTTTGCGGAACCGTCATTGCCGACGGATGCCGAGTTCGTGCCGAACGCATCGTTCAGTAAAGTCTTAGGCAGCAGCTCAAGGCAAGATTTGCTCATCAATAAGGTGTTGGCATATGAGGGTCGCACCTCCTATATTTTCAACCGGCGGATGTATCCTTTGTTGATGAAGCTGGGAACGGAAGGCAGCGAGGCTCTGCATGCCGTGCGGTGCTATGCGAAGCAGAATCTTTTCATCATTGACCACACCAAATCCGGCTTGGTCAACATCAACTTGCAGCCCATACCCGTTTCTCACAAGGATTCAACCTGCGATTGTCCCGCAGTGGGCACCTGCCTGATGAATTTGAACGAACCGTCGACGTTGCCGCTTAGCGATTACCGGGGGTTCCAACAATCCCTTGCGAACATCAATCAGGTGATGTGCAAGATTATTCCCGGCTTTCACTTGCAGGTTCGGGAACTGGGGCGTGAACTGAGTGCCCACAATGAGGAACTGATGCGCATGGAGATTTTAGCTTCCCGTCATGGTGTGGAGATACCGCTGAAGTTCGAGTCCGACGGCATCAAAAAAATCATCTCGATTCTGCTGTATTGGATCATCGTCTCCAACGATCCGAGCTCATGCCTGATTGTGGATGAACTGGATGCGAGCATATTTGAATATCTTTTGGGCGAGCTGCTTTCGGTGTGGGAGGAAAACGCCCAAGGGCAGCTTATCTTCACGGCGCACAACCTGCACCCTCTGGAAATGCTCGACAGGCGCAGCGTGGTGTTTACCACGGTCGATCCGAATCGGCGCTTCATTCGCATGAAGAACATCAAGGCAAGCAATAACTTGCGAGATGTCTATCTGCGGTCCATCTTCATCGGAGGCCAGGAAGTGGAGCTGTATGAAGAAACCAATAAAACGGAAATTGCTCGCGCTATCCGCAAGACAATCCCCGGAGAATACGGAGAATAAGGACCATGGCAGCAAGAAAGGTGTTATTATTCATCGTGGAGGGGCAGTCGGATGCCGCTGCACTGGAGGGGGTGCTGTCCGAATTGCTCAGTAATGAGAAAATTCGTTTCCACGTGGTCGGTGCTGATGTGACAACGCAGGAGAGACGGGGAACAACCAGCGTGAAGACGGCGGTCAATGACTTGGTGCGAAAATTCGTGACCTCCTATCGCCTGCAACCTAAGGACCTGTTGCAGGTTGCCCACCTGATGGACACAGATGGCGCGTTTGTCCCGGAATCGGCCATTCGGGAAGATCATGCGGCAAGTGGATTTCAATACACGACGACAACTATTACCGCCCCTGCAAAGGATGATGTGAGAAAACGCAATGCCGTCAAGAGCAGGAACATGCTTCTGCTTGCCGGAATGAGAACGACATACAAAAGCATTCCCTACGAAGCATACTATTGCTCTCGCAACTTGGAACACGTTCTGCACAATATCGAGAATGACTGCACAACGAGGGAAAAGCTCAAACTCTCTGACCAATTCGATGAGCTGTACAGGGGAAGATCGGCAGATTTCCTCAACTTCATTTCAACGGTTCCCCCTGCGGTTCCGACCAATGAATATGCCGACTCGTGGGAATACATTAAGAAACAGGGCGAGCTGCGTTCTCTGGAAAGAGGATGCAATCTGCACATTCTGCTGCACAAGATATTGAGCCAATACCGTTCGATCATACCGTAAAGCCTGAGAAGCCGCCTCTCGCTCCCCATTTTCTCCAAAAAAGGCGCTTGCGCGGCGCCGCCCGGCGTGATATAAAATATCCACGCAGCTACCCCGTTCGGCGTCAAAGGGCGCCTTTCCGAGTCCCGCAGGAGGGGTGCCGATGAACAACAAAAAAAACAACAAAAACACGATGAATACTCGAGTCCTGAGAAATGCCGTTGCTGCAGGCGCGTGTGCCGTCCTGAGTTGGGGAGGGGTGGCGCTGGCTGCGAAGCCGGATCCATTCCCCATCGTGGAAAAGTTCTACAAGGTGTTTTGGGGGAAGGATGATGCAGAGTTGGTGGTCAATCTCTATCGCTATAGGGCGTATGATCCCGAACAAGAGATCGTGACACTGAGCTATCTGTCAGGCCCCACTCCCGAGGAGGCGAAAGAGGTCGTGAAGCACCTGAGTATTCTGTTTCTCAGTACGGAGGACAAGGACAAGCTGACGGCACTGGCGAAAGCTCCCAAGATCCAAGGCATCGTTAAGCTATGCGGATACTTTGATGTGGAATACCAGTGCTTTGTTTGCATGGGTGTTATCCATTACGACGATCCGAACCTTTCTTGGTAACCCCTTTAACAGGCCTTGTAACCGGGCACCCGAGCATCGCAGGGGAGGCCGGCCCCGGCAATACGCACCAAGTTTATGAAGATCCGCCTGATTCTTTTATTCGGAACCGTCGCATGGGTCATGATCTTGATTTCGATCATCTTTTTATTGATGATGAGTCTGCCTACGGTTTTGACATTCATCCCGGAGCACATTGAACACGGCAGCCGGACCGAGATGCTTGATTATTTCGGCGGGCAGATCAACGCCGTTTTCGATGCCGTTTTGCGTTATCTGGCGTATATGGTGATAGCTTTGATATGTCAGGTTCTCCTCTTGTTTTCCGTGATCCTGAAACTGAGACGAGAAAAAAAGGCCCTTGCAGAAGAGCAAAGAGGGCATGCCGGCCCCGGCAGTTCAGACACGGCGGCATCCTGTGTTTCGCTTCCCTCTGATTAAGCCGGCACCCTTTCTGCGACACCATCATGCACCCAACACCTCCATACAAAAAATGGTATAACGGCGTCGCCCCGGCCGCCGAGAGCGAACCATCAACTGCGGCTCCGGGGGCAGAGGCCGGCCTCCGGCTCAGTTTATGGAGACGGATAGGGGTATTCATGGCATTGCTGTTCATGGTTTCATGTAGCGGGGGGAATATGTCAACGGGCGAGCTTCCGTTCTCTCAACATGCTCCCGCGCCCCGTTATAGCCCGGAAGAGGCTTTCTCCTTGCTGCGCGATCAGTACAAACTGGATCGTGATCGGTACATATGCATCGTTGTCGATGATCGGTATTTCTTTCCCCTGGACCAAAAAAGCTTTTCGTGGAGGAAGTTGGGCTACTGGCGGAGCAAGTTTTTTTCTGTAAAATCTCTGTCATCGGAGCA
>UMHM01083311.1_pt1 | contig 14343 bp, 10 predicted proteins | sample 1965501 | NCBI WGS metagenome assembly UMHM01 (sample SAMEA4836095, study PRJEB28245) | human gut metagenome | biome: gut microbiome; material: fecal sample | place: Denmark | collected 2008
GGAGAATTATGCGTGCCGGATTTATTGCGACCGTGACGGTCGCGTGCGTGCTGTTCGTCGTGTTCATGGCGCTGAGGCTTACGGTGGCGACCAAGAGCGAGAGGGGAGGGGTCGTCGCGATGTTCGCAAAGACGGCGGCGAGCCTCGGGTTCATCTCCATCGCCGTTGCGGGGCTTTACGAAGGGGCTTCGCGCGCCGCGCTCTTTGTGCTGTTCGGGCTGGTGTTCGGACTCATCGGCGATATGGTGCTGGACCTCAAGGTGGTCTATCTCGAAAAACCGGAGGAAGGGGTGTATCTCACGGGCGGGATGGCGTCGTTCGGCATAGGGCACATCATGTTCCTGACGGCGATCTGCCTGTTCGTGGGCGAGGCGGTGACGGGGACGGTCATCGGCGTGTCGGCGGCGATCGCCGCCGTGATGGCGTGCGGGACGGTGTTCCTCGGCGGCAAACTGCTCAAGCTCGACTTCGGCAAATTCACGGTGCACTCCCTGCTTTACGCCTTCATCCTCATCTTCATGAGCGCGTTCTCCATAGGGCTTTGCGTGTCCATGCGCAGCACCAAACTGTTGCTCTTTGCGGTGGGCATGGTGCTCTTCCTGCTCTCCGACCTTGTGCTCACTCAGATGTACTTCGGCGGCAAACCGCGCGACAAAGTGCTGTGCACGGTCAACCACGTGCTCTATTACGCGGCGCAGATCTGCATCGCCTGCTACGTCTTCTTCATGTGAGAGTGGAAGAGGAGTGAGTGTCAAAACAAAAGTTTGAAATGCACAAAAGCGCGCGCGAACGCGCGTTTTTGTCATTTGATGGGTTTTGGGGTGTGCGGCAAAGCGAGCCCGCGCGAAAGAGTGAATGCGGCGCGGATGTGCCGGTCCGGCATCCCCGGCAGCAACAAAAACGAGCCCGCGAAGGGCTCGTTTTGTGTGTCGGAGAAAGGGGCGGGAGCGGATCCTGCCCGTCACAGACTGCCGAGATATTTGATGGCGCTTTCCGCTGCGATGGCGCCGTCCGCGGTGGCGGTGACGATCTGGCGCAGGGTTTTCTTCCTGACGTCGCCCGCGGCGAACACCCCCGGGAGGGATGTCCTCATCTCGTCGTCCGTGACGATGTAGCCGCCGTCCAGTTCCACGCCTTCGATGCCTTCGGTGGCGGGCTTTTGTCCCACGGCGACAAAGACGCCGCTCACGGGCAGGGAGGAGAGTTCGTTCGTCTTGACGTTTTTGAGGGTGAGGGACTGCAATTTGTGCTCGCCGACGAGCTCGGTGACCACGCTGTCCCAAATGATCTTCACCTTGCTCGCTTTCACTCTTTCTGAAAGAAGCGCGTCCGCGCGAAGAGCGTCGCGGCGATGGATGAGATAGACCTCGGAGGCGAATTTTTCAAGATACAGCGCGTCCTCGACGGCGGTGTTGCCGCCGCCCACCACGGCGACGGGTTTGCCGCGGAAGAAGGCGCCGTCGCAGGTGGCGCAATAGGACACTCCGCCGCCCATCAGCGCGCTCTCGTTGGGCAGTCCCAGCGTGCGGGGAACGGCACCCGTGGCGAGGATGACGGCGCGGGCTTCGATGCTGCCGGAATAAGCCGTCTCCACGCGCTTCACGTCGCCGTCAAGCGACACATTCACGGGGTTGTCATATACAAAAGTGACGCCTAAACGTTCGCATTGTGCCTGCATACGGGAAACGAGCTCAAAGCCGTTCACGGTCTCGAAGCCGGGATAGTTCTCGATCTCGGCGGTGAGGGCGGCTTGTCCGCCCACGGCTTTGGACTCCACGATGACGGCGTCGATGCCGCCGCGCGCGGCGTAGATGCCCGCAGTGAGCCCCGCGGGACCCGCGCCGAGAATGATCAGATCGTGCATAATTACCTCGCCAAGGGGAAATAAATCGCTATCAGTATATCCCGAGGCAAGTCAATAGTCAATCGGAAAACGCTTTACAAAAGACGGAATCCTCATTATAATGGTAACTCATAAGAGTTTTATATATTGCACGGGGCACGCGCCCGTGCGGGAAGGACAAGATGAGTTATACCGACATTTCCGAGATCGTGCTGCACGGCGAGAAGCTCGAAGGCAGCCGGGTCAAAGTCGCAGGCTGGGTGCGCACCGCGCGCGACAGCAAGACGATGGCGTTCATCGCCCTCAACGACGGCACTTGCCTCAAACACCTGCAGCTTGTCATCAACAAGGCGGAGTTCCCGGAGGAGGCTCTCTCCCCCTGCCTCAAAAACGGCGTTTCGCTGGAGGCGGAGGGCGTGGTCGTCCCCGCGGTGGCGGCGGGCGGCGGACACGAGGTCAACGTCACCTCTCTTTCTCTCATCGGGGACTGCCCGCAGGACTATCCTTTGCAGAAGAAACATCACAGCATGGAGTTTCTGCGCACCATACCCCACCTCCGCGTGAGGACGAACACCTTCAACGCGATGCTGCGCGTGAGGAGCAAGGTGAGTTTCGCGCTGCACCGCTTCTTCCAGGAGAGGGGATACACCTATATCCACACCCCCATCATCACGGGCAGCGACTGCGAGGGCGCGGGGGAGATCTTCCGCGTGACCACCAACGGCTATGAGGACGCCAGGCTCGCAAAGGACGAGGCGGAGTATATCGCGAAGGACTTTTTCAAAAGAAAGGCGGGGCTCACGGTGTCCGGGCAGCTCGAAGGGGAGGTCGCGGCGATGGCGATGGGCAAGATCTACACCTTCGGACCCACCTTCCGCGCGGAGAACAGCAACACCCCGAGGCACGCGGCGGAGTTCTGGCAGATAGAGCCCGAGGTGGCGTTCGCAAAGCTCCCCGACATCATCAAGGTGGCGGAGAGCATGATCAAGTTCGTCATCTCCGCGGTGCTCGAGGAGTGCTCCGACGAAGTGGATTTCTTCGAGCGAGCGTTCGAGAAGGGGCTGAGGGCGAAGCTGGAGAGCGTGGTGGCGAGCGACTTTGCGGTGCTCGATTACACCGACGCCATCGACATCCTGAAAAAGGCGGACGTCGAGTTTGCCTACCCCGTGGAATGGGGGCTGGACCTTCAGACGGAGCATGAGCGCTATCTCACCGAGCAGGTGCTGGGCAAGCCCGTCTTCGTCACCAACTATCCCAAGAAGATCAAGAGTTTTTATATGAAGCAGAACGACGACGGCAAGACTGTCGCGGCGACGGATCTGCTCGTCCCCGGCGTCGGGGAGATTATAGGCTGCAGCGAGAGAGAGGCGGACTATGACAAGCTGCTCTCGGCGATGACCGAGAGGGGGATGAACCTCGACGATTACAAGGGCTATATGGAGCTGAGAAAGTACGGCACCGTCCCCCACAGCGGGTTCGGTCTGGGGCTGGAGCGCATCCTCATGTACGTCACGGGCATCGGCAACATCCGTGACGTCCAGCTTTACAGCCGCACCACGGGCGATCTGATGGCGTAAGGAGAGAGAAGATGTACAAGCTGACGATACCGGAAGGTTACGCATCCCGCCTGACCGTGAGAGAGACGGAGAAGGCGATCAAGTTCGTGAAGGACGCCTTCCAGCGCAATTTTGTCAAGAATTTCGGGTTTGAAAGGGTGTCCGCGCCCCTCTTCGTGGCGGCGGGCACGGGCGTCAACGACGACCTCAACGGCGTCGAGCGCTCGGTGAAGTTCGATGTGTCCGAGCAGGGCGGCGTCATTGCGGAGATCGTGCATTCCCTCGCCAAGTGGAAGCGCATAGCGCTGAAACGCTACGGTTTCAAGGGCGGGGAGGGCATCTATACGGACATGAACGCCATCCGCCGCGACGACAAGTGCGACAACACCCACTCCATCTACGTCGATCAGTGGGACTGGGAGATGGTCATCTCCAAGGAACAGCGCACGCAGGAGTTTTTGCGCATGGCGGTCTCCCGCATCGTGGGCGCCATCGTCGACACCCTCGAGGAGACGAAAAAGCAGTTCCCCCTCATCGACCTTACGCTCAAGAGAGAAGTGACCTTCGTCACCACGCAGGAGCTTCTGGACCGCTATCCCGGCCTCTCCGCGCACGAGAGAGAGAGGATGGCGGCAAAGGAGTACGGCACGGTGTTCCTCACGGGCATCGGCGGCGCGCTCTCGGACGGCAAACCGCACGACGGCAGAGCTCCCGACTACGACGATTGGTCGCTTAACGGCGACATCCTCTTCTATGACGAGGTGCTGGATGACAGCCTGGAGATCTCCTCCATGGGCATCCGCGTGGACGCGGACAGCCTTGTCGCGCAGCTCAGGGCTGCGGGCGCGGAGGCGAGGCTCGGGTTCGACTATCACAAGGAGATCGTTGCGGGCGAGCTCCCGCTCACCATCGGCGGCGGCATCGGGCAGTCCAGGCTGTGCATGCTGCTGCTGCAAAAGGCGCACATCGGCGAGGTGCAGGCGAGCCTGTGGCCTGACGAGATGAGAGAAAAATGCGAGGCGGCGGGCATCCACCTGCTGTAGGAGAGGATATGGAATTCAGGACACACACTTGCGGAGAGCTCCGCGAGAGCAACATAGGTCAAAACGTCAAACTTTCCGGATGGCTTTCCGGCACGCGCGATCTCGGCGCGGTCATCTTCTTCGTGCTGCGCGACTTCTACGGCAGCACGCAGGCGGTGGCGACCACCGAGGAGATGAAGGCGCTGGTGCGTTCCATCCCCCGCGAGTCCACCGTCTCGGTGGAGGGCAAGGTCATCCGCCGCAGTTCTCCCAACCCCGACATGCCCACAGGCATGATCGAGATAGAGCCCGAAAAGGTGGAAGTGCTGGGCAGGTGCTATGAGCAGCTCCCCTTCGAGATCGCGACCAGCACGCAATCGAGAGAGGATACGAGGCTGCGCTACCGCTTCCTCGACCTGCGCAACCCCGAGGTGAAGGACAAGATCGTCTTCCGCGCCAAGGTGGTGAGCTGGCTCAGGCGCAAGATGACCGATCTCGGGTTTTTGGAGATCACCACCCCCATCCTCACCAGTTCTTCTCCGGAGGGAGCGCGCGACTTCATCGTGCCTTCCCGCCTGCATCCCGGCAAGTTCTACGCTCTGCCGCAGGCGCCTCAGCAATACAAGCAGCTGCTGATGGCTTCGGGCTTTGACAGATATTTCCAGATCGCGCCCTGCTTCCGCGATGAGGACGCACGCGCCGACCGCAGCCCCGGCGAGTTCTATCAGCTCGACACCGAGATGTGCTTTGCCACCCAGGACGACGTCTTCGCCGTCATGGAAGAGGTGCTCACGGGCGTGTTCACGGAGTTTAGCAAGGGCAAGAAGGTGGACAAGGGACCCTACCGCAGGATAAGCTACCGCGACGCCATGCGCGACTACGGCACGGACAAGCCCGACCTCCGCAACCCCCTCATCATCAAGGACGTGACGGACATCCTCACGGGCGCCGCCCCCTTCTTCACGGAGGACAAGACGATAAAGGCGGTCGCGGTGAAGGGACACGCTCCCGGCAGGAAGTTCATCGACGCCCTCGCGGAGAAGTGCAAGCTCAACGGCGCGGAGAACATGTATTGGTTCAAGCTGGACGAAAGCGGTGCGCTCGCGGGCGGCATAGCCAAGTTCGCGGCCGGGAGAGAGCAGGCTCTCGCTGAGAGGCTGGGACTCGAGCCCGGCGCGTTCGTCGCGCTCGTCGCCGAGACCAAGGACGCCGAAAAACAAGCGGGCTTCCTCCGCACCGAGCTCGGCACCGGTCTCGACCTCATCGAAAAGGATGCCTTCCGTTTCTGCTGGATCGTGGACTTCCCGATGTACGAGTATGACGACGAGGGCAACCTCACCTTCTGCCACAATCCTTTCAGCATGCCGCAGGGCGGGCTGGAAGCGCTCAACACCATGCAGCCCACCGACATCCTCGCCTATCAGTACGACAGCGTGGTCAACGGAGTGGAGCTGAGCTCCGGCGCCGTCCGCAATCACGAGCCCGCCATCATGGAGCGCGCGTTCGAGATCGTGGGCTACGGCAAGGACGTCATCGAGCAGAAGTTCTCGGCGCTTTACAACGCGTTCAAGTTCGGAGCGCCCCCTCACGCGGGCATCGCTCCCGGCGTGGACAGGATCGTCATGCTTCTTGCGGAGGAGCCCAACATCCGCGAGATCATCACCTTCCCGATGGACCGCAACGCCCGCGACATCCTGATGGGCGCGCCGTCCGAAGTCACCGAAAGGCAGCTGAAGGACGTGCACATCAAGCTCGACCTCGACGAGAAGAGCGCTCCCGCCCCCGCCGTCGAAGGCTGAAAACCCGCGCCTCTCGGCGCAACCGTTGTAAAACCCGCCGTCATCGGCTATAATGTCTCTGCCCGCATCGGACGGGAGAGCGCCGGGGCGGAAGGGGAGCCCCGCGGCGAGCGAACGGCTCGGGCGGGGACGCAGAACAAAGAAAAACAAGAAACATCTCCCAAGGAGACATCAGTCTTATGAAAAGAAACAAAGTGATCGCGCTTATCGCCCTCGTCATCGTGCTCGCAGTCGCGGCGGCGGTGCTTGCGGCGTGCAACGTCTACGAGTGGGACGGCATCGGCATGGGCGACTCCGCCGCCGACGTCGTGTCCAACGGCGGCTACTATGTCGAGCAGGGCAAGTATGTCTACTTCATCAACGGCTACGTCGGCAGCGTGGACAGCAACGAATGGGGCTCCGCCTTCAAGCAGAGCATCATGCGCGCAGAGAAGAACGAGGACGGCACCATCAACAACGACACCGCAAAGGTGGTCGTCCCCCTCAGCATCTACAACAGCTATGCGGACGGCGGCTTTGCCGTGTACGGCGACTGGATCTATTACGCCACGCCCAACACTTCCAAGGACTCCTCCGGCACCGCGTCCACCACTCACACCGACTTCATGCGCACCCGCACGGACGGCGCCGTCACTCAGCGTATAGGCACCGTCGCGAGCCGCAGCAGTCAATATCTCTTCACCCCCACCCGCGTCCTCTACACGACGGACTCCTCCACCGTGTACTACTACGACTTCACGGGCATGAGCTCCGATAAGAGCGTGGACGACGGCAAGGGCGCCTCCTCCGGCGTGCTCATCGAGAATGCGTCGAGCATCCTCTGGGGCTACGACTCCGTGCGGAGTGCGGATCAGGGCATCGCGGTCACGGACTACGTCTTCTACACCGAGACTCCCACCGGCGACGACAGCTACCGCCACTACAACAACCTTTGCGCCGTGAGATACGACGGCTCGGACAGGCAGGTGCTCGCCACCTATGACACCTTCCTCGGCGAGGACGACGGACCGGAGAGCTATGAGAAGATCTTCACCTACACCCTCTCGGAGCGCAGCTACGTCTCCGACAGCGAGGTGACGCTCTACTACACCAAGTCCGTCTACGAAGGCGGCACGTCCGCGGCGCGCGGGCTCTTTGTGAACACCGCGACCGTGAAGGACGGCAAGCTCGTCTTCGACGCTAAGGCGGAGATCAAGGTGCTCGAGACGGCGCCCTCCGCCTACTTCCCCCTCGTCGGCGACAATGGCATCCTCGCCACCAACAACAGCAAGGTCTATCTCATCGCCACCGCGGATGCGGACGGAGACGGCGTCGCGGACAACAGCGGCTACACCGACGTCAACCTCATCATCGACGCGGGCGAGTCGGTCACCGTGCAGGCGGTCATCGACGGCTATGTCTATTACACCGACAGCGACGGCGCGCTCTACCGCATCAACCTCGTTGCAGGGGAGGGCGACAGCTCCAACGTGAGGACGGTCATCGCCTCCGGAGTCAAGACGGACGCCCTTGCGCTCGACTTTGCGGGCAACCGCATCGTGTGGTTCAACGAGGACGATTACAGCTATGTCTATTATCTCGATCTCGGCGCCGCCTCCGACGGCTTCGAGGGCAAGATGATGGGCGTGATGACGGACGCCGACGCGGAAGCGAAGGCGGAAGCCGAAGAGGAAGAATGACAGCAAAATGACAAAAAGGCGGCTTTGTCCGCCTTTTTTGATTTCATAAACACGCTGTTTTGTCATCATCGGGCGTGTTTTGCGGGGCTTTGCCCAAAGGAGAGGAGAGTATGCACACCGCATTCGTGACGGGAGGGAGCAGAGGCATAGGCGCAGCGATAGTGCGCGCTCTTGCGCCGCGTTTCAACGTGGCGTTCACCTTCCGTTCCTCCGAAAGGGAGGCGAGAGCGCTCGAAGAGGAGCTCGCGGCTTACGGCGGGGTGAAGGCTTTCTTCTGCGACGTCACTTCTCCCGACTCCGTCCGTGAGGCGGAGCGCGCGGTGAGAGAGCGCTTCGGCGGCGCCGATATGCTCGTCAACTGCGCGGGGGTGTCCTCGCGAGGGCTTTTGCAGGACGTCACGGACGAGGAATGGCGCAGGCTGTTTGCCGTCAATACGGACGGCGCATTTTACGTCACCCGTGCCTTCATGCCGTGTATGATCGAGAAAAAGCGGGGGAGCATCGTCAACGTCTCTTCCGTATGGGGAGTGAAGGGCGGCGCTTTCGAGGCGGCTTATTCCGCGTCCAAGGCGGCGCTCGTGGGGCTGACGCTCGCGCTTGCGAAGGAGCTCGCGCCGAGCGGCATCACCGTCAACGCCGTGGCGCCCGGCGCCGTGGACACCGATATGATGAAATGTTATTCGGAAGCGGAGCTCGCTTCGCTTGCGGAGGACATCCCTCTCGGCAGGATGGCGCAGCCCGACGAGGTCGCGTCCGCGGTCGCGTTCCTGCTCGAACACGGCTACGTCACGGGGCAGGTGCTGACGGTGGACGGCGGCTTCACTTTGTGAGGAGGGGACGATGGGCGAAGACAACGACTACATCCTTCCGCTTGCAAACGCCGCGTCGGACGCCCTTCCCGATAAGGACGCGCGCGAGCGCGAGCGCGAAAGAGTCAACGAGAAGTGCGAGGAGTTCATCAAGTCCGTCGCCGACTACGCCGACGGTCTCACCGCGACCCCGGAGGAGACCGCCTGCGCGCGCAAGATCCGCGACATCCTTTCTCCACGTGCCGTCACGCGGCTGGAAGCCTTCCGCATCTCGCCGTATGCGGGCAGGAACTGCTGCGGGCTGATCGGTTTGGTCTATACTCTCGCCGCATTCTTTTATTTCGTTTCCTTCGGCGGCGACAGGGGCACGGGGATAGTGCTCGTGCTCGTTGCGCTCGGCATTTTCGTCGCGGGCGGGATAGGCGCGGGAGCGGCGTTCCTCGGGGCGAAAAAGGTCACTGCGCTGCTCCGTCCGAGGAAAGTTTCCTACAACGTATTCAGCGAAAATATGCCCAAAAAGGAGCAGAAAGACGGGAAGGTCGTGCTCATCGCCGCCAACCGCGACGCCGCGCCCGGTTCCTATTTTTCCGACTTTGCGATGGTGAGGAAGGTGGTGTTCGTCGTCGTGCCCGTCTCGGCGGCGCTCTTCGTGCTCTTCTGCCTGGTCAAGATCTTCGTCGGGTCCGACACCGTCCCAAAGATCACCTCGCTCACCGTCATCCCGTTCATCAACGCGGTGGCGGGCATAGCGGCGCTCATCCTGCACTTTTCACCCTTCCAGCGGCACGCGCGCGAGAACAACGGCATAGCGACGGCGGTCTCCCTCGCGGTCTATCTCAAGCTGCTGTCCTCCCCGGAGCTTCTGCCCGAAGGGACGAGGGTGTGCTTCGCGTCCTTCGGCGGCGAAAACTCCGCCCATGCGGGATCGAGGGCGTTTGCCGCCGCGCATCCGGAGCTGAAGGGCGGCGTTGCCCTCGTCTTCGGAGACATCGAGAGCGACAGGATCGCCCTTCTCAAAAAGGACGCGCTGCGCGGGACGACCTTCGCGCACGAAGTGCAGAGTGCCCTCTTCGACGCCGTGGAAAGCACGGGCGTCCCCTGCCTCATGCCCCCCTGCGACGGGGTGAAGAGCAAGCTCGGCGCATTGCACGGCTACGCCGCTTCCGCACTTGCCGAGGCGGGGTGCGAATGCGCGTTTTTCACCGCTAAGGACTACTCATCGCCGGGCGGAGATTTCAGGAGGGGAGACGCGGCAAAGCTCGCCGCGCTCGCCCTCGGCACCGTCGTGGGAATGGCGCGAAAAGGAGAGGAAGACAATGGCTGACATCTTTCGTGACGAGAGTGTTTATCGCCGCGTCCCCCGCGGCACGGAAGGATCGGGCGTGGCGGCAGATGCCGGCATAACAGGCAAAAACGGCGGTTCATCCGCACAAAAAGAGCAGATAAAACCCGAGTTTTCGTGGAAATATATCCTGTACGTCCTCAAAAAAGGGTTTATCAGATATTTAATCGACGCTTTTACGGGCATGTCGCAGGGGCTGTTTTGCACCCTCATCGCGGGCACCATCCTCGGGCAGATAGGCTCGTGGATCACTTCCGCGGGCACGGACGCCGCGCTCATCGTCGGCGGGGGAGTCACCGCCGTTGCCAACATCGCAAAGATGCTCATGGGCGCGGGCATAGGCATCGGCATCGCGCATTCGCTGAAGTCCTCAAAGCTTGTCATGTTCACCGCCGCGGTCGCGGGGTTGGTCGGCGCCTTTGCCGGGTCGGTCACGGACGGTTTCCTCGGCGGGTTCGTCACCGAGTCCGTGGGGGAGGTGCTCTCGGGCATCGCTCCCGCAGCTCCCGGCAACCCCATCGGGGCGTATGTCGTCTCCGTCCTCGCGGTGGAGATAGGACGGCAGGTGGAGGGCAGGACCAAGGTGGACATCGTCATCGTCCCCCTCGTCATGTTCGTCGTGTGTCTCTTTGCGGTGTGGGCGGCATGGCCCTTCATCGCGCTTGTCGACCTCATCGGCGAGGGCGTCGCGCTCGCGACTGCCGCAACTCCCGAGGTCATGGGCATCGTCATCGCGGTGGTCATGGGCATCCTGCTCACATTGCCCACCTCGTCGGCGGCGATATGGCTCGCCGTCGCCACCCCCGTCGTCACGGCGTATGCGGCAGGCGAAGTCTCCTTCGCCACCTACGACGCCATTCTGCTTGCGGGCGGAGCGTCCATGGTCGGATGCGCCGCGCACATGGTCGGCTTCGCCGTCCAGTCCTTCCGTGAGAACCGTTGGGGCGGGCTCATCGCGCAGGGCATCGGCACCAGCATGCTCCAGATCCCAAACCTCATGCGCCGTCCCCAGATCATGCTCCCGCCCATCGTCGCCAGCGTCATAGTCGGACCCCTTTCCACCTGCGTGTTCGCCCTTCGCTGCAACCCCGTCGGCGGCGGCATGGGCACCTCCGGTCTCGTCGGCATCTTCGGCGCCATCGACGCCTCCCTCGAAGTCGGTCTCCCCGAATGGCAGCTCGCCCTCGGCATCGTCTTCTGCTGTTTCGTCATCCCGGCAGTCGTCTGCTTCGTCCTTTCGGAGGTGATGAGGAGGGTGGGGGTCATTCGTTTCGGCGACCAAAAGCTCTGAGGGCGTCATTTGGCGCACAACTTTGTCAGCGCCCTTGTCGTGGATGCTCACGTACGCATTAGTACGCTCCGCCTCCCGACAAGGGCGCTTTCGCGTTCTGCATCCAAATGACGCCCTCAGCGAGTTAGTAGTCGTCACAAGCGGCGCCCCGCCGAGGTCTCGGCGGGGAGAAAAAGTCCGCCGAACATCGTTCGGCGGGTCATAAAGCAACTAAGGCGCGGGGCGGGGGACCGCTCCGCGCGTGTTTTGATTTTAACTTGTCGTCGTTGTCAAGGGCGCGAAAATTTTATCGGGCTTCGCCCGCTAAATTTTTCGGCGCAATACCTTGACAAAACGGGCGCTCGAATGAGCTATAAACAAATAGCGTGGGAGCGCGAGGGTATGACACCATCGCGGGGTCAAGGGGCAGAGCCCCTTGGGTATTTTCGCACTTTCAGCGGCATGTACGGTGAAAGTGCGCCCGCTATGACGCTGCGCGGTGAGCGCGTCAGCGCGGAGCGCAAGGAATGTTCGGGTCCCCGCCGAAAGTATTTTCGGCGGGGTTGATCCGGGGTCCCCGGGTGAAAATCTTTGATTTTCGGCTGGGGTATAATACGGGGTCCCCGCGGGAAAAATCTTTGATTTTTCTCGTGGGGTAAATAAGTCGCCGCTTCATCGCAGGCGCAGCCGAGATGAACGCTTGGCGGCGAAAATTTCAGTAACTAAAATGCCCGCGCGGGAAAGTGCATAGGCGCTTGACTAATTTTGATGTATCGTTTATATTATATGAAAAATAATAGTAATTCACGGGGACAGCGGCTTCGGAGGCATCCGAGGACGCTGTTTCGGCGGCATAGGCGGGACGGCGACGTCCTGAACGGAGGCATCATGAAAAAGAACATCGAAAAGATCCTGGCGTCCGCTGGGCTGATCATTGCTGTGGTGCTCATCATCATCCTGGTGGTGACGGCGTTCGGCGGCATCGAGCAGAGCGAGTTCGACAATCAGCTTGTCAAGGGGCTCATCATCACGCTCAGCGTGCTCTATCTGCTGCTGGCGATAAGCTCGCTGGTCATGTTGTTCATGAACAACGACGCGGTGAAGGAGATCACTCTGCGCAGCGAGCAGGGCGGGAGCTGCAAGGCGACGCTCGGCGTCATTCGCAAGCTGGTGAAGGAGACCTTCTACGGCTTGGAGGGCGTCAAGACGGGCAAAGTCGCGCTCATCGTCAACGAGTACGGCGTCAAGCTGAAAGTCTCCGTGCGCATCACCGACCGCGACGTTTTCGAGACGGAGACCTATATGAGGACGCTGCTCGAAGAGGTGTTCAAGGGAGCGCTCGGCTTCAAGTTCCACACCATCGAGTTCAAGATCGTGGCATTGCAGGCGAAGTTCAAGCCCGACAAGGCGAAGGTGGCGGAAGAGGTGGCTGAGAAGGTCGCCGACCACACCGCGAACTATGCCGCGCTGCCCAACATGGTGGAGACGTCCGTGTCTCCCGTCACGGAGACGGAGAGCGCGGAGGAGGAGAGCGTCGTCGCGGCGGAAGAGGCTGCTAAGAGCGCGTCCGCGCCCGAGCAGCTTGACGAAGAGGCGGCAGCCCCTGCCGTCGGCGCGGAAGAAGAAGCCGAAGAGGAGGCAGTCCCTGCCGAAGCAGAGGCGGAGGAATATCAGGAAGAAACGGCAACGGAGGTTGAGGCGGAGGAGGAAGAGCCTGCCGCCGAAGACGAGAAATGAACGAAGTCCACATCACCAAAGAAGGGCTTGAAGAACTGAAAAAGAGACACGAGTATCTCGTCGTCGTCAAGCGCAAGGAAGTTGCGGAAAGGATCAAGGTCGCCCGCGAGTTCGGCGACCTCAGTGAGAACGCGGAGTACGACGCCGCCAAGGAAGAGCAGTCCTTTGTCGAGAGCGAGATCAAGGAGCTCGAGGAAAAGATCGACAACGCCGTCGTCATCGACGAGGAGTCTCTCTCCAAGGATATAGTGTCCATCGGCAGCACGGTGGTGGTCGCGTTCCTCTTCGAAGGCGAGGAGGACGACCCGGAGACCTATCAGATCGTGGGCACGACGGAAGCGAACGCCGAGGACAACCGCATCAGCAACGAGTCTCCTCTCGGCGCCGCGCTCATCGGCAGGAAGAAAGGGGAGGTCGTCGAGATGGACGCCCCCGGCGGCAGGAAGATCCGGTATAGGATCAAGGAGATCAAGTGAGCGACAACGCAAGAGAAACCATCGGCGCCGCTGCGCCCGAACAGGAGATAAGCGAAGTCCGCAAGGTCAGGCTCGACAAGCTCGCCGCTCTCGAAGAGGCGGGCAAGGATCCTTTTGAGCTCACGACCTACGAGCGCACCGCGACGGCGGGTGCCATCCGCGCGGACTACGACGCATACGAAGGAAAGAGCGTGTCCGTCGCGGGCAGGCTGATGTCCAAGCGCGTGATGGGCAAGGCGAGTTTCGGGCACATCGCGGACAGCGACGGCGAGCTGCAGCTCTATTTCAGCCGCGACGACATGGGCGCGGAGAACTATCAGGAGTTCAAAAAGCTGGACGTCGGCGACATCATCGGCGTGAAGGGCACCGTCTTCAAGACTAAGACGGGGGAGGTCACCGTGCATGTTGCGGAGTACACCCTGCTCGTGAAATCCCTGCTCCCTCTTCCCGAGAAGTTCCACGGGCTGAAGGATCCGGAGCTTCGCTATCGCCAGCGCTATGTCGACCTCATCGCCAACCCCGGCGTGAAGGACATCTTCGTCAAGCGCAGCAAGATCGTCTCCGCCATCCGCGAATATCTGGACGGAGAGGGTTTCTTTGAAGTGGAGACCCCCGTGCTCAACACCCTTGCGGGCGGCGCGAACGCGCGTCCCTTCGTCACCCATCACAACACTCTTGACGTGGACATGTATCTGCGCATCGCCACCGAGCTCTATCTCAAACGCTGCATCGTCGGCGGGTTCGAGAAGGTTTACGAGGTGGGCAGGATCTTCCGCAACGAGGGCATGGACCCCAAGCACAACCCCGAGT
>UMHM01093942.1_pt1 | contig 14313 bp, 14 predicted proteins | sample 1965501 | NCBI WGS metagenome assembly UMHM01 (sample SAMEA4836095, study PRJEB28245) | human gut metagenome | biome: gut microbiome; material: fecal sample | place: Denmark | collected 2008
CTCGCCGGGGCGGCGGCCTAAATCACTTGCGAAACTTGAGTTAGGGAAGAGAAAGAGGATAAGAATGAGAATAGTGAACATATAGGAGTAAGCGAACTATCCGAATTATCTGGTATCAAGCGTATTACGCAGAATATTTCAGCGCGTCAAAAATTAGGGTATTACGCCGGCCTCAAATACGAAATCGAAGCCCTTGACGACTGCTTAACGATGTCCGACCTCCAGCACCTCGCAAGTGTCAACACGGTCCCGGCTTTCAAGGATGACGGCAAACTGTATTCCCGTCTCGCGAACCTCAGGAAGCCGATCAGAAAGCACATCACCTACGGGGGACACAGGATAGTCGAGGTCTCGGACATCCATTGCGCTCATTTCACGATGCTGCCGGTGATATTCAGAAGAAACGGCGTTGACATCCCTGAGCAGGAACTTCTGCGGTTCATAGACCTGACGCAGAAGAAAGACCTGTACGCCGAGATAGCCCAATGCGCCGACGGATTCGGCAGGGATGACATCAAGCCCGTGATGCAGCCGTTCTTCTCAATAAAAGACGAGGGGCAGTTCCTGTTCGACGCGGAAAGGGGCAGGCACATCGTGCTTGACTTCTTCAAGCGGAACTATCCACACATTCTGCAAGGGCTGCTGGACTGGCACGACAGGTTTCCGGGCGTCTCGATAAAGAGCGTCGCCAACAAGGTCGAGAGCGACATAATGAACCCGATATGCGACAGGCTGAGGAATATATGCCTTCATCCGTTCCGCATCCACGACGCCGTCTATCTTCCCGAGGACGAGACCTGCAAGGTGGACTTTGACATCAACAAGGCGGTGTTTGACTACATAAACAGGAACGGGACGGCGTCGTCACCGCTCTGCTAAGCAAGCGGAAAAAGAAGTCTATAATTTTAAGGATCGCCAAACTGAATGAAATCGTGTGATTCCGCATATAATATACAAAGACAACGTGAATCACCATGAACGACACATTCAAGGACGAAGGCGGGAAAATACTCTACACCAACAAGGAGATGCTTGAGCTTCTCCGGGTCAACAACGCCACCCTGAAAAAGTACAGGGACGGCGGGTATCTCGGATATTCAAAGATCGGCGACAAGTACTTCTACTCAATGTCGGACATCCAGGCTTTCCTGAGGAACACACACAACGAACCTTATCTATTCAGTTAAACGACAATTCAGCAGGCGGCAGGTTATTTCTTAACGATTATTAATATGGGCAGACAGACATCAACGATACCGAAATCCACCTTCTTCATAAAGAACAAGACGAAGGGACGGGAATCAATCCTCTACATCAGATACTTCGTGTGCGGCAAATATGTCGAGCACAGCACCGGGATAAAACTTCCGGCGGCTGACTGGGATGCCGACACCAGGCAGGTGAGAAGATCAAGCCCCAATTACAAAAGGCTGTCGGCTCAGATCGACGTGTTCCGCTCGAAAACCGACTCGCAGATCCTGGCGTGCGAGGAACGGCTCACGCCCAAAATAGTCTCGGACATCCTTAACGGGGAATACGCGCCGGACCCGAAGAAGACCGGAAAGGTGGACTTCATCGAATACGCCGCCACCTACAACAGGCAGCAGTACGACCTCGGAAGGCTGGGATACTCGACCTACTGCAACGCCGACCTGAACATAAAGAAGTTCGGGAAGTTCCTGGAAGACAGGATTGGGATCGGGACATTGTACATTAGAGACCTCAGCGTCGATATGTTCAACAACTACATCCTGTACAGGAAGGACACGCTCGGGAACACAAGCAACGAGGGGATCAACAAGGCCCTGGTCCCGCTGTACAAGGCCGTCAAATACGCCGCCGACAACGGCCTGATGGAAAAGGGGCTGGCCACGTCGATCTCCACGAACTACATAGAGAAAAAGACGCGGTCCTACAGCGGCGAGACCGACGAGGAAAAGGTGCGCTACCTGACGGACACCCAGTTCCGCGACCTGCTCGATGTCTATGACAGGACAAGGAACGAGGCGACAAGAAAGATAATGGACATGTTCCTGTTCTCGTACTACGTATGCGGTCTGAGATATTCAGACCTGCTGACGCTGGAATGGCGGCACATAGACTTCGGGAACAGGACACTTACCAAGAACGTCTACAAGACAAAGCGCTCGATATCCCTGCCGCTCGTGGACAAGGCCATAGAAATCCTGCTCAGGTGGCGGAAGACCGGCGGCAACAGCCGTTTCGTGTTCAACCTGCTCGACGAGGGATTCGACCTGTCGGACATCGTCAAGCTGAACAACGCAAGATTGACAAAGAACAGGAACATCCAGCAGTCGCTCAGAAGCGTCGGGATAAAGATGGGGTTAAAATTCAACCTGACGATACACGTGGCCAGACACACATTCGCCGTACAGGCCTTGAAGAACGGGATGGACGCGCACACGATAAGCCACTTGATGGGGCCATTCGTCAAGCCTTGTCACCGAGAAGGTCTATGCCGAGTTCCTGCCGGACACAATCAACACGACCGTCCGCGAGCAGCTTGAAAGGAACGTCATAGAGTACTCTTCTTCCTAACATTGGAGGAATAGCTCCCGCTCAAAAATAAGACAACTAATTACCCCGTGACATACCTTAAAACGGCACAAAACGACAGTAGCCGACCTCGAAAGTCAGCTACTGGCATATTTACAAAAGATTGAAAATCAATCAGATATTTCAGAAATCAAGACTAATACTCTTCTTCGTTAAATTGGTCAAAAGTAAATTATAAATACTTGATTTATAAATAATTATAACTACTGTTTACTATATTGGATTGAAATTGGATAGTATGTTTCACTTTTGAAATCACTGAAACTTGACAATGACTATCCATTGGCAAATCAACCACTTATCTCAAATTATGAAGTAAGTTCTCGATGTCCTTCTTTGACTTCACAAGAACCGGCTCGCCATTGACATATATACACCCTTGAACACTTGTATCCGGTTCTTTGTCAAACAAGTCATCTACCTCAACTCCAAGAGCTGATGCCACTTGTTGCAATCTGCTCAATGTTGGGTTATTGTTCAAACTCTGCGACAAAGAAATCGGACTTATGCCGATATGCTGTGCAACTTCCGCAAGAGAAATATTCTTCTCCTTGCAGACCTTCTTAATGTTCAGTCCCATTTATAGTATGATTGACAATCTTGCTTGATGCAAATATACACAAATTATGAACATACTCATAATTTTCAATCAAATTATGCAATAATTATGAGTAATCTCTTGCGTAATTATGAATAAAGGCCTATCTTTGCATTAACAATTAAGGATAAATACTTAATACTTTAATAATGAGCCAGAAACATTCATATACAACAGCGGACTATCTCCCGTGGGATACAATGCTGAACTTGACACATAGGTTATACAAGGATGGCAAATACAGAATGAGCCTTCTTGTTGCTTGTGGCTGCTTCTTTGGTCTTCGCATCAGTGATCTTCTCTCTCTTTCGTGGGAACAAATACTCGGTGAGAGTTTTACCATCAACGAGAAGAAGACTGGAAAACATCGTGAGATAAAGGTCAATGCTGGTGTGCAAGAGCATATCAGGGAGTGTTATAAGGCTCTGGACATCAAAGACCCTCACGAGAAATGTTTTCTCAACCGCTACGGTGATGTCATTTCAATTCAGCGCATCAATGTTGTCTTGAAAGAGATAAAGGTAAAGTATATGCTGAAAGATATTCAGCACTTCTCCACGCACTCCTTCCGTAAGACATTTGGGAGAAAGGTTGTTGAAATGGCCGGAGAAAACAGTGAGATGGCTCTTATCAAGCTCGGTGAAATCTTCAACCACACAAGCACCTCCATCACCAGAAGATATCTGGGATTAAGGCAGCAAGAGCTAAGAGAGGTGTATGACACATTGCAATTTTAGAAAAACACAAAATATGAACAGACACGAGTTATACGATTATTTTCTTTCTTTGCCGAGAAAACAGAAAGAAATAGTTTATTCTTGGGGCTTCAACAATGAGACTGCAACAGAGGATGGCATTCTGTTTAATGTGCGTGGCTTCTTCTTTACTGGCATTGTTAGAATTATAGTCAATGAAATAAATGACACCTGTTTAATAAGATTAGAAAATAGTGATGGCAGTTTCAGTCAAGAAAGGGCAAATATTCATTTTCACAATCTTATACGTGCTATTGATAACCTTGTAGAGAAAAACTGCACTCAAAAACGTTATGCAGATATGGTGAAGAACAAATATGAATTACAGCAACAAATCGGTTCAATAACATCTTCTGCAAAATAATTATACCGCGTGAGTTATAAATTTCTTAAATTTGTAAGATTTAAGAGTATTATGAGAGGGACACAAACAATAAAAACAATATCCTTGTTCTCTGGTGCAGGTGGTCTTGATACTGGTGCGATTTCAGCTGGCGCTGATGTCGTATGGGCAAATGATATGATGAAAGAAGCCTGTGAAACATACAGAACAAACATCGGTAATCATATAGTTCAAGGAGACATAAACGAACATCTTGATGAATTGAGGAATTTTGAAGATGTAGATTTAGTGATAGGTGGGCCACCATGTCAAGGGTTTTCTGTGGCGGGAAAGATGGACGCCCATGACAAAAGAAGTCAATTGATATGGAGTTACGCTCAGGTTATTTCAATCATCAAGCCGCGTGCGTTTATAATGGAAAATGTAAAAGCCCTAGGGCAGATTGAAAGATGGCAGAATGTGCGAATGTCCCTTCTTGAACGCTTCAAAGAGCTTGGGTATTCGGTAAATTTTATTGTTTTAAATGCAAGTGATTTCGATGTTCCACAGGCGAGAGAGCGGGTATTCTTTATCGGATTTAGAGGAGACCCTTCTGTGGAGCCCGATTTGGAAAAAATGATTTCCCCATATCGACACAAATCCATTACAGTCCGTGAAGCGCTGAGCACCTTGGACAAAGCCGGAACTGGGAATAATGCTAGTGTGTGCAAAGCGAAAATAACCTTGGCGTCAAACCCGATATTGCGAAAATCCCCTTATGCGGGAATGCTTTTTAATGGACTGGGCCGCCCGACGAAAATTGACGGATACTCGGCTACTCTTCCTGCGTCAATGGGTGGAAACAAAACCCCCATCATTGACGAGAATGAGTTGTATAATGGAGAGAAACCTTGGATTGAGTCATATCATAAAATGGTGTGTGATGATATATCATACGCATCTTTCAAACCGGCTCCATCATTTCTTAGAAGAATGACACCAGCTGAGGCTGCCATATTACAAACATTTCCGTTGGAATACAGATTTTGTGGGTCCCAATCACGTGTTTACACTCAAATCGGCAATGCGGTTCCGTGCAACTTGGGGAAGGCTGTGTCGAATATGGTTATTGACATATTGGTTGGTAAGACATCTGTGAAATACAATGAGTCTGAGCCTCAACTTTTTAATTCTATTTAATTAAATATGAGCGTTGATGTGAATAAAGATACGGCTATGACCGTTTTGCTTGAAGCCCTCGCAAATCCAGCGAAAGCAACTGATTCAATAGGTAGAGTTATTGCTGAGATACTGAGAGGCTCTCATAAGACATATAAATATATTCTCTTTACAGCTCTTTTGGCGAAAGCGACAAACGAAGACATTGATGTTTTAAGCATTCAGGCAGGAGATAATTCAAGTGGTGCTTATGATGCCAGAAGTCTTTGTCATAAGGTCGTAGTCCCTTTTGAGCGGGAATATGTCCCGCATAGTTTAGGTGATTCAAACGAGCCATATCTTAATAAGCCTGCACGATTTGAAAGGTTATCGCTTAACAATGCTGTTCGTAGTGGAAATGATAAGGATATTTTATCCCATCTAGTAGAGATTCTTCCCCAGATAAAGACAAAAGAAGAAGCTTTCAAGTATCTTTCTTCTGCTATTGATGTCCTTCAACAGATTAGTCGTGAATATGAGCAAAAGTTCGAGATAAAAGGCGTTCAAGTGCCAGATGAGAATACTCAGGTAATTCTAGATTATATAGACCGAGCAACCGAAAAGGCTTGTGAAGGAGAAACCTGTCCGTTAATAGTCTCGAGTCTTGAATCCTTGTGCTTCCCAAATAACGAAGTGGTAGCACACAATGTAAATGAATGTGGAGCTTCTTCAAAGGAAGTTGGAGACATCGACATTTATAGCAAATCTTCTTCAAGCGATGATGGTTTGGTCTTGACTTCTGCAATAGAGGTTAAAGATAAAGATTTTTCTGAACAGGATTTACAGCACGCCATATCAAAATTCAGTTCTGCAAATATTCTTCATTCGCTTTTTGTTTATGGTAAAAAGGCAAATTTCGACAGCGTGGCAATCAATCAGCTTGCGGCAAGATATGGCCGATTAGGAACATATTGTGCGGTAATATCCATAATGGATTATTCGAAGCTTAGGCTTTATAATTCACCTCACAGTCTTACACTTGCTGTTTTCATTGATTCGTTGTTTAAATACGCAAAAATGATAAATGCAAAAGAGGAAACAATAGTATGGTTGAAATCCTGCCTTAATCAGTAGAAATATCAAGACTTCTCATAATTCACTTTTATAATTAGTGAAACATATAAATGACTGAAAATCAGCTATAATGTCATTTTGAGTCCATTTTGACCAACCAGCAGCATTCACTTTTGTTATAGCCCGCGCAAAACTGAAACGGAAAAAGGACGGATTGAAGTCCGCCCCGTTATGAAGTGTATGTTTGATTGTGTGTGGTCAGTCAGTTAATCACCCATGGCTCGATGATGTTGTAGAGATCATCCGTGTCGGCAATGATGCCAATGACATAACTGTCATTACGGAATAGTTCATCGCGCCATTTACAGGTAATGGCAAGGAAGTCTTTCTCCACAGGTTCTTTCGGCTTGAAGGAGATTACACTCAATGCACCGGAATACTCTCCGGGATGAACTATGTTCTCATCGGTTTTCATCTCCTCATAAGTGGCAGTCAAGGGGTATGTCATAAGGGTTCCTTTCATATCTGCCATACAAAGCCCTCTGTTTATCCATGCCTGCAGGTCATCGGTATAATTTGTCCTTACGACTGATGGTCTTGCTTGACCATAGAAGTATCTCAATATCTTCTGTATCTCTGGTGATGCCATAAGCTTGCCCCCGTCAAGGATGTGCTCAAATGTGATGAGGGACTGCCAGCTCTCAACCCTTCCGTCCTCGATAAGTGGAAGGCACAAGTCCTTTTGCAGGGTTATATTACTCAGCCTCCTCATAAACAAACTTCTCCTTTATATCCTTTACCATCTGTAAGATGAACAATTTCTCGGCGGTGCGATATACTTGAAGGTCATTATCATTGACGGTCTCATCATCAATCTCCTTGTCCTGAACCTTTATCTTCTCGCCTTGCAGATGCTGCTTTACGAGATCATATAAGAACTTGTCAATGCTGTCGTATTCGTTATCGATGCCGGTCTTATTCCTTGCCAATGCGAGGATATCGGTATATTTCAGTCCGGGAGCATCCTTTTCAATGTCATTCAGGCATTGGTCAAAGACTTCATTGTAGTGGTCAAATTTCAAATTACATACGGCTTCATTCACATGCCCGTTATACTCGACAAAGCCATATACGTGATTGTCCCATAGTTCGATGTTCTCTGTCTTGTTCTCATTGAGTTTTCATTGTGTCAGCCATTCCTTGAACGGACTGATACGATTGATTTTTACATTGTCCATATTATTATAATCAGTTTGTGTATAGTGTGGAAGCGGATGCTTTCACATAAGTATTTATGGGCATAAGAAGAGGACAGGGTGCTGCCACTCTGTCCTTAAATTGCATTCAAATTTCACTTCACATTGTCTTGAGATGAGTTCTCAATCTTGATTGAAATCTTCTCACCATACATTTCTTGACTGACCTGCTCCATAACAGCCTTGACTATGTTTCCATCACTCTCCTTGACACATATGGCATCATGGATGGTGAAGAACTTCATATCAGCAGGAAGACCTGCAAGACAGGTTTTGATATACTCAACCTCTGTCTTCTGCATCTCAACTGGGAGGGTGCTGCACCACTTGCCTTTTCTCTTCTTCTTCCAGCTGTCTGTCCAAGTCTTGTCTGTCCAGACTGGGTTTCTCTTGTGATGTTCAATAAGGTTATATATCTCTGGCTCATTGTCTTTGAGATAAGATGTCAGCTTCTGCTCAAATTTTCGATAACCCCTCTTGTATTCCTTGATGTCAGGAGATAGATGTTCCCTTTGATAGTCCTTTGGAAGACCAGAGCCATAACAGGAAAACAGATACCTCATAATGTATGTCTTCACCTTTGCACGCTCCACCTTGACACCAGTCAAATCTTTCACCCATTCATAGAAATCACCATCCAGACAGTGCTGCAACCATTCAGTTGTCTTGCCAGTATCCTTCTTTATTTTCAGGCCGATAAGGGTAGGTTGAGATGAGGATACATCAACCTCAACAATTCTTTCTCCATCCAGTTGAAGACAAGCCCTGCGATAATCTTTCCCCATACAGACCATCATAGTGTAATATCTGCCACCCTTGTCATCCACCTTGCTGCATCCCACATCCCCATTGTGGAGGTTAATGATCCATTGACAGTTCCTATATCTTCCGCGTAGGTCTTTCTTCTTGTCCTTGTCTTTGACCGCATCAAGCATCTTATAAGTGCAGGTGCTGATGAATTGACAGGCTCTCACATAGCATTCTGGGATAACAGAAATAGAGGAGATAGTCTCATATTGTCTCATTGAGAACCAGTCATCATAAAGAGACCAGCTCAACAGGCTCACTTCATCATTCTTCTCAATAAAAGAGTAGTCAAAATCACTATCAGCCGATGAGGATTGAACCCATACATCATCCATAGATGAGACTGTTTCACTGAAATATTCTGCTGGCTCAATAGAAGTGGAAGTCCATTCCTTCAACCTGTCAATATCAACATTATACTCCCTTCCATGATCCTTTGTCTTATCATTCAAGTGAAGATAATTGGTCTTCAATCTGGTAAAGATACCCATCATTCCTAGAGCCAGAATTACCCGTTGAGGATATACTTTGTTCCCTTTGACCTTTGTTCCTTGCCAGCGAGGATTATTCAAGTAGTGAGAGTATGAGGTTTGACCGAGAGTATATGGACTGAGTGAATATGCACAAACCACCATAAACCATTCCTTGAACTTTGACCTGAAAGTATTTACCCGAGGGTCATTGCCCTTGATCAAAGGTTCAAGAGTAGGGGTTTCACAACCAGAAGAGAACATCCACTTATAACCATCATACAATTTCTTTCTTTCTTCTTCACTCATTAAAGAAAGATCATTATCAATGAAGGACATACAATGACAATATAGTCCTTCCACATTTATCAATTCCAACATATAACATACACTTCATATATATCATTTACAGTATCTTACAGATACAAGTAGGCTGTTTCTCTCCTAGAAACAGCTTCTTATATCCACATTCACCATCACATCTCCATATATGTATTTATATCTCTTCAAATTGTCCGTTTATAAGAGGTCATAATTTCCACTATTATTGGTGTGATAGCTCATAAAAAATATAACAAAGGGCAGAGTTTCTTACAGGACACATTTGATCCAGAGCAATTTTTCTGCGAAACCCCCACCCGTTTATTTACGCAGGAGAATGACAAAAACCCACCAGGGCATCACGATTTGGACTTCGTGAGCTTCCGCACCATCCGTAAGACTTCATAAATACCAGAAGAATACGGATGTCCAGTTTGCATAATCAGTATCACTTCTGGCGGTAAGGGTTTAGGTCTCTTGCCGCCTTTCTTCTTTCTTTCCCGCGAGGTTTGGTCTGTCGATATGTCTTAACAGCGCGCATCGGCGCATAAGCTGCTGCAAACTCCCATATAAGAATAAGTATATGAACGAGACATCACAACACATTGAAGAGAGAAGTCTCTTCTCCGCCATCATCCTTGCCGGGCTTTGTGCAAATTACCATAATCCCGTGCCATCATCTTTCAAGGCAGAAGATGCAGTCAATCTTGTCGACCGTCTTATCAAGATTTTGAAGAAAAATGAGACGAAAGAGTAAGTTTTCCGTCTCATCGGGAAAAACTTTGTTATGTTTTTGTCAAAAGGATTTTGATATGAAAGAAGAAACAGATATGAATTCAAAATTTGAAGCCATCCTTGCAGCTCTGGAGGAGATAAGGACTGGCAGTAATAGTGTGGAGAAGGTGTATGACACAAAGGGACTATGTGATTACTTGAAGATAGGCAAGTCTGCTATTGAGAAGTTGAGACAGGATGGAGAACTGGCTTATTCAAAGATAGGCAGGACAATAGTTTATACCCAGAGTGATGTGGATGCACTGATACAAAAAAACCATGTGAATTATGTTAGATTTAGATAGAGACAAGTATGGAAGGTAAGTATTTATTGAGGAAAGACAGTAAGCCAAATGAGTATGGGGAGTATAAGATTGCCTTGCAGTATTGCACACAGGGAGTGCCAGTTAAAAAATCAACTGGCATCTCCATTAAACCTGACTTGTGGCTGGGAGACAATGGAGACAACAAGTATATCCGCACAGGTAAGGATGGGCACCAGAAGGCTTATATACTCAACCAGAGACTGACAAATCTCAAAAGGGAGGTGGATAGCAGGATAAACAGTCTGCTGGCAGAGAAGAACCAGATTATTCCAGTGCCAGTGCTCAGGAGCATATTGAGTGGTGAGTATGACAGAGAGAAAGACAGAGACAAAGGGCAGGTTCCATTTGTGGAGTTTGTTCTTGCAGAGAACCAAGAGATATACAATCTGGGCAAGATCAGCTATTCTGTCTGGTCAAACATCAAGTGCAATATGGGCACTTTCAGTGATTTTCTGCACAAGGTAAAGCATCAAGACATAAGTGAAAGGACAACTTTGTATTGCAGAGACATAACTGTCAAATTGTTCCAAGACTATATCAAGTATAGACAGGATCGTGGCAACACAAATGAGACAATCAACAAGGCATTGACACCCATTATCAAGGCAGTGAAGATTATGCACAGAAGGAACTGGATAGACAGAGACACCTGTGATGAGATCTGTAATTTATACCTTCCTGCAAATGCAAAGGTGCTGGGGGCTGACACCACCACACATTACCTCACCAGTGAGCAGGTGAGGCAACTGATTGAAGCAGTGAAGTCAGCAAAGTATGAAAGAACAAGGGACATCTTCGATATGTTTATGTTCTCCCTTCACACATGTGGATTGAGGTTCAGTGATGTAGCCACATTGAGATGGGCTGAGATTGATATGGACAAGAGGACTATCCGCCACATACAGGTGAAAAACCATACCAAAAATGCAAAGATGCTGAACTTGTCCATTCCAGATGAAGGTATGAAGATCTTGCAGAGATGGCAAGGACGCAATGATAATTTTGTGTTTGGCCTGCTTGATGATGAGTTTGATCTCAGCAATTGTGAGAACTTGAAAGAGGCACTGAACTCAAAGAACAGGACCATAAACATTTCTCTTCATACACTGGGAGACAAGATACACTTGCCATTTCCTCTGCATTTTCACACAGCAAGGCACACCTTTGCCACCCTTGCACTTAACAACACAGTGGATATAAAGACAGTATCAACATTGATGGGACATTCATCAGTGCTGACCACAGAAAAGGTATATGCCACCTTACTACCTTCAACCATTGAAAAGACTGTTGAAGAGAAACTCAACTTTCATTTCTAGCACCCACTTTCACAAAGACATCCGGAGAGAAATCTGCCACCCCCTGACAGGCTTCTCTCCGATCTTTTTATGCCTCATTTACTACTCTTATTTCAAGGGGGATTAACAATTTCACTGGATAGTAATTGGATAGTTTGGGCCTGTTTTTACCCTGAAAAACCTGCAATTTAGCACAAAAAAAGCACCGAAACTATCCGGTGCTTAAATCATAAATTATTGAAAATCAATCAATAATATCTCAAAAGTGGGTTAATACTCCTCCTCGTTAAAAAAGAAATCGTCCTTGGTGGGGTAATCGGGCCAGATGTCTTCGATGGATTCGTAGACTTCGCCGTCGTCCTCAAGTTCGGTGAGATTCTCGATGACCTCATCGGGGGCGCCGGAACGGTTGGCATAGTCGATAAGTTCTTCCTTTGATGCTGGCCATGGAGCATCGTCCAGGCTACTGGCAAGTTCAAGTGTCCAATACATATTCTCGAACAATTAAATTGTTAATATTCATTAATATAAATCAAAATGTCGCAAAAAGCGGCTCTATTTGCCCCAAAGATATGCAAAAAATCATAACAATAAGTATTTTTTGCCTAATTTTGTAGGCTTGGAAGCTGTTTCAACAACCGTACCAAAAGAAGAGCTTAGGAATATGTCATACGAGAAAAAGGAAATATACGAGGAAAAGACGACCGCGGAGATCGCTGTCCACGTCAAGGAAATCCTCCGGCTGTTAGGCGAGAATCCTGACAGAGAGGGGCTTGTGAAGACGCCGGAAAGGGTCGCCAAGGCGTTGCAGTTCCTCACGCAGGGATATTCACAGGACGGGGCGAAGATCATCCAGTCCGCCATATTCGATGAAGAGTACCGCCAGATGGTGCTGGTGAAAGACATAGAGCTTTACTCCACCTGCGAGCACCACATGATGCCGTTCCTGGGAAAGTGCCACGTGGCGTATATTCCTAATGGGAAGATCACGGGGTTGAGCAAGGTGGCAAGGGTCGTGGAGACTTTCGCGCGGCGGCTTCAGGTGCAGGAGAGGCTGACGGTCCAGATCAGGGACTGCATCGACAACGCGCTGCATCCGTTGGGAGTGGCGGTGGTCATCGAGGCAATGCACACGTGTATGTCGATCAGAGGGGTGCAAAAGGCCAACGCAACGACCACAACCTCCGCATTCTCAGGAGCTTTCCTGACCTCGGCACGGACGAGGAATGAGTTTCTGAACCTGATTAAATAGAACAATACATATGATTTGGCTGAAAAAGACAAAAAGAGACAATGAATTATTAGGATCAGATTTCAAAACAGGCGAAAAGATAAGACAAAGATTATAATACGAACTAAAAAACATAACGATATGTCAAACAAGATAATACTGACAGGCGACCGTCCGACCGGACGCCTCCACATTGGCCACTACGTCGGCTCCCTGAGGAACAGGGTGGCCATCCAGAATGCCGGCGACTACAAGAAGATGTTTGTCTTCATCGCTGACGCGCAGGCGCTTACCGACAACTTCGACAACCCGGAAAAGGTTCGTCAGAACATCATCGAGGTGGCGCTCGACTACCTGTCAGTCGGCCTCGACCCTGACAAAGTGACAATATTCATCCAGAGCATGATTCCTGAGCTCACCGAGCTGACATTCTACTACATGAACCTTGTCACGGTGGCGCGGCTCCAGCGCAATCCGACCGTCAAGGCGGAGATCCAGATGCGCGGCTTCAGCCAGGACGGCGAGGAGCAGGCGTTCGGAAGCGGGCTTCCTGTGGGCTTCTTCTGCTACCCGATCTCCCAGGCCGCGGACATCACGGCGTTCAAGGCCACCGATGTGCCTGTGGGCGAGGATCAGAAGCCGATGCTTGAGCAGGCGGTCGAGATCGTGCGCAGCTTCAACCGCATCTACGGCGAGACCCTCGTCGAGCCGAAGGCTGTGCTGCCTTCCAACGCGGCGTGCCTCCGCCTCCCTGGAACCGACGGCAAGGCGAAGATGAGCAAATCCCTTGGCAACTGCATCTACCTGGCGGAATCAGCTGACGAGATGCACAAGAAGGTGATGTCGATGTACACCGACCCTCAGCACATCAATGTCAGCGACCCTGGCCACGTGGAGGGCAACACCGTCTTCACCTACCTCGACGCGTTCTGCCGCGACGAGCACTTCGGCCTCTATCTTCCTGAATATGCCAACCTCGACGAGCTGAAGGATCACTATAGAAGAGGCGGCCTCGGCGACGTGAAGGTCAAGAGATTCCTTGAGAAGATCCTCAACGAGGAGCTTGAGCCTATCAGGGCGAGGAGAAAGGAATATGAGAAGGACATCCCTGCCGTGTACGAGATCCTCAAGAAGGGCAGCGAGGCCGCCGAGGAGGTCGCCGCCGCCACTCTCGACGATGTGAAGAAGGCGATGAAGATCGACTACTTCAACGACAAGGCTCTCATCGAGGAGCAGGCCAAAAGGTTCAACCAGTAATTTACGAATATCCGCCGGGCTCTCCCCTTTGCTCCGTGTACAAATAGCCACGTTCCGCGCACGGGAGGGGCCACGGAGAGGGCTTCGTG
>UMHM01044655.1_pt1 | contig 14307 bp, 10 predicted proteins | sample 1965501 | NCBI WGS metagenome assembly UMHM01 (sample SAMEA4836095, study PRJEB28245) | human gut metagenome | biome: gut microbiome; material: fecal sample | place: Denmark | collected 2008
CTGAAAAAATAAAATAGATTTGATATTTTTATACAAATTAATGTATTTCAATAATTTACATTAATCAATATTTTATATAATTTCATAAAAATATTTATTTGCAAAAAAAGGGGTAAACATACCCACGCTCATTCGATATATTATTAAAGACCAAAAAATAACAACCGATCCGGGGAGATCGAACAAGAATTTTGACAACTATGGACGAGAAATTATTATTCAAATATTTTCGGGGCGAAACTACGTCGGACGAAGAAGATGCGATACTGGCATGGGTCGAGGAGACCCCAGCCAACCGTAAGGAGTTCAAGACCGCTTTCATGATTTTCTCCGGTCTGGCGGTGTATGCCGCCAAGCCGAACGCTATGCCGACAGCCGCGCCGCAGCGCCGCCGAATCTGGAGACAAGTCGTCCGTTATAGTCTGCGTTCGGCAGCTGCCGTCATACTGATGATCGGAGCCGCGTATACGGGTAAAACGCTTTATCGGAATGCGTTGTCGCAGCAGAATATGTCGATTGTCGTTCCTGCCGGACAGCAGATGTCTCTCACGCTTCCGGACAATTCACAGGTACAGCTCAATTCGGGTACTCGACTGGAATATCCGGTCGTCTTCGGCAAGACCCGCAGCGTGAAACTCTCCGGTGAGGCGTTGTTCGATGTTGCACCAGACAGGAAGCATCCGTTCATTGTCCAGACCTTCGCGTCGGATATCCGGGTACTCGGAACGAAATTCAACGTGCTGGCCGATGCCGAGCGTGGTGAATTTACCACCACGCTGATCGAGGGACAAGTACAGGTGACAAACCGCGCCAATTCTAATGAGCGAATCACCATGTATCCGCACGATGTCGTCTCACTCTCTAACGGGCGCCTGTATAAAGAACGTGCCGAAGATTTTGCAGAACTCTGCTGGACGGAAGGGTTAGTTCATCTGAAGAGGATGCCATTCGACGAGTTGATGGCCAAGTTCGAGCGAGCATTCAATGTCGAAATACGCATCGAATGCGAGCGGATGCCGCAGATTAACGTGATGAGCGGAGAAGTCCGCATTTCGGACGGTGTAGATTATGCGCTCCAGATTTTACAGCAGGTATCTACCGGCTTTAGTTATACTCGTGATGAAAAAACGAACGTGATTGTAATTAAATAATAATGTGATTGTAATTGAATTTCGTGCAAGCACTCATGTTTCACTAAAAACTCTAAAATAACTATGAAGAAATGACCGCGTGACTTAATACACTAAAGCGTTGACTATAATAAAGAAAGGTCTGCGAAATCGCCTATTCGCAGACCAGCGATAATAGTCAGCAAAATACTAATCGAGAAAACTATTATCTAAATTTACAAAAGTATGAAAAAAACAGTATTCCACAAAATCAGAAGACTGTTTCGATTTACTTTACTTGTTTGTCTGAGCCTCGGCGTATTATCAGCCAAGGCACAGACTGCTCGTGTGACGCTTAAAGTACAGAATGCGTCGCTTGGACAGGTTATGGACGAGATCAAGAACCAGACCAGATATCTTTTCATCAATCAGGATGTCAAGGATCTCAATAACCACAAAGTAAGTCTGAATGTTTCGGATAAAGCTATTGCCGAGGTGTTAGATCAGATTTTTACCCCTTTCAATATCGGTTATCGCATCGAAAAAACAAGCATTATTATTTTCAACCGACCGAAATCCACATCCAGTTCAGTTCTGATCGGAGGTAAGGTCAGCGATGTCGGCGGCGCACCGATTATCGGCGCCACGGTGCTGGTCAAAGGTACGACGAATGGTGTTTCAACCGATGCCGACGGTCGTTTTACGCTAACGATCGCTTCACCTGCCACTGCACAGCTCGAAATAAGCTACTTGGGCTACGAACCTCAAACTTTAGCTGTCGGCAACCGCACCTCTTTTGAGATTACACTGGCGGAATCGGCTTCGGAAATCGAATCGGTAGTCGTTACTGCCTTAGGTATCAAACGTGAAGAGAAGGCGCTGAGTTATAATGTACAACAAGTTGAAGCTGAAGATATCACGACTGTCAAGGACGCCAACTTCATGAACTCGCTGACAGGTAAAGTCGCTGGCGTTACGATCAATGCTTCGTCGTCAGGTGTCGGCGGTGCATCGAAAGTCGTGCTGCGCGGTAATAAATCCATTTCGCAGTCGTCGAATGCCCTCTATGTGATCGACGGTATTCCGATGTATAACTTCGGCGGTGGTGGCGGTACGGAATTCGATTCGAAGGGTGCTACCGAAGCCATCGCGGACATCAATCCCGAGGATATCGAATCCATCTCGGTGCTGACAGGTGCAGCAGCCGCGGCTCTTTACGGCTCGAATGCTGCCAACGGTGCTGTGATGATCACCACGAAAAAGGGACAGGCTGGAGCTTTGAAAGTGACGCTTTCGAGCAATACGGAGTTTCTGAACCCGTTCGTTCAGCCGGAGTTCCAGAACCGCTATGGCACGGGACTAAACGGTCTTCAGTCCGGGTCGGCCATTTACAGCTGGGGCGAGAAATTGGCACCTGCGGCGCGTCTGGGATATACGCCGGATGATTTTTTCGAGACAGGACACGTCTACACCAACGCCGTGACGGTATCGGGCGGTACGGACAAGAACCAGACTTACTTTTCGGCAGCCTCGGTCAATTCGGACGGTATCATTCCCAATAATGAATACGACCGTTACAACTTCACATTTCGCAATACGTCCTATTTCCTGAAAGACAAGCTGCGTCTGGATGCTTCGGCCAGCTATATTTACCAGCAGGATCAGAACATGACCAATCAGGGTGTCTACTCCAACCCGCTGGTTCCTGCTTATCTTTTTCCCCGCGGGACGAACTTCGACTCCTATCGTATTTTCGAGCGTTACAATCCCGCCTCTAAACTTATGGAACAGTTTTGGTCGGACGACCTTGAGGGCGGTGACCTGCGTATGCAAAATCCTTATTGGATTGCCCACCGCAACCTACGCAATACCGATAAGAAGCGTTACATGCTGTCGTTCTCGGCCTCCTATGACATTCTTCCGTGGTTGAACGTTGCTGGCCGTGTGCGCATCGACAATGCGAACTCGCTCTATACGCAGAAACTTTATGCTTCGTCGAATACGACGATTACCGACGGCGGTAAGAACGGTCACTATACCGAACAGCGCGAATACGATACGCAGACTTATGCTGACATTATGGTGAACATCAACAAGACCTTCGGAGACGATTGGTCGCTGCAAGCCAACGTCGGCGCTTCGATCAACAACGTCAAAATCGACCAATTGTCGTACCGCGGCCCGATTCAGGAAAATGGATTGCCGAACGTGTTCAATGTTTTCGACCTCGACGATTCGAAGAAGCGCGCCGAAAAATACGGCTGGCAGGAACAGACGCAGTCGATATTCGCCTCGGTGGAAGTGGGTTGGAAACAGATGCTCTACCTGACCCTCACGGGCCGTAACGACTGGGCTTCGCAATTGGCCAACTCCCCGCAATCGTCGTTCTTTTACCCGTCGGTGGGTCTTTCGTGGGTGCCGACCTCACTTTGGGATATGGGCAATGCGCTGACATATCTGAAGATTCGCGGTTCGATCGCTTCGGTAGGTATGCCTTTTCCGCGTCACCTGACCGTTCCGACCTACGAGTACGACGCAACGAATAAAGTTTGGACAGCCAAGACACACTATCCGATCGGCGATCTTTATCCCGAACGCACCCGCACTTATGAGTTGGGCCTCGACGCGCGTCTGTGGAAGCACTTCAGTTTGTCGGCTTCGTGGTATTGGGCCGATACCTACAACCAGACGTTCGACCCGCAGATTTCTGTATCATCGGGTTATTCGACGATCTATCTCCAGACGGGCCACGTCCGCAATACGGGTGTCGAAGCGTCGCTCGGCTATCAGAACCAATGGCGCGATTTCGGTTGGTCTACGAACTTTACCTTCTCGTGGAACAAGAACGAGATCGTGGAACTGGTTCACAACTATGTGCATCCCGAGACCGGCGAACTCATCACCAAAGAGCGACTGGAGATCAAGGGGCTGGGTAAGGCCAAATATATCCTTAAACCGGGCGGAACACTGGGTGACCTCTATACCAATTCCGATTTGGTCTATAACGACGACGGGTATATCGAAGTGGACAAGAACGGCAACGTAGCCGTCAAGGACGACTATATGGATGACATTTATCTCGGTTCGGTATTTCCTAAATACAACCTCGCATGGCGTAATGATTTCAACTATAAGGGTATCAATCTCGGCGTACTGTTCACGGCCCGCATCGGCGGTATCTGTTATTCGGCTACGCAAGCCAATATGGATTTGTACGGCGTGTCGGAGGCCTCGGCCGCAGCCCGCGATGCCGGTGGCGTGATGATTAACGGCCGTGACATGATCGACGCACAGAAATGGTATCAAGTAATCGGTTCGCAATCGGGATTACCGCAGTATTACACTTATTCCGCCACGAATGTCCGCTTACAGGAGCTCTCGCTGGGTTACACGCTCCCTTCGAAATGGTTCCGCGACAAGATGCGTATGACCGTTTCGTTCGTAGGCCGTAACCTGTGGATGATCTACTGCAAGGCCCCGTTCGACCCCGAAGCCGTAGCTTCGACAGGCATGAACTATCAGGGTATCGACTACTTTATGATGCCTTCGATGCGTAATCTGGGCTTCAATGTAAAATTCCAATTCTAAAGAACAGCAAAACCATGAAAAAGACAAACAACAAAATGCAGCTACTGCTGCTTTCGGTGGTGCTGCTCGGTACGACTGCCTGTACGGGCGATTTCGCGGACATCAATCGTAATCCGAATGAAGTGACCGACGAACAGTTGCAGGCTAACAACTATAAGATCGGTACGAACCTCAAGACCCTTCAGGGCCTGGTCGTTCCGACGGAAGAGCACCGGTTTCAATTCGTCGAGAGCATCGTCGGATGCCCTTACGCTGGCTACAACGGTAAGACCGTCGATACCTGGCAGGCGACATTCGAAAACTACAATCCCTCGGCTGACTGGCGGAAAGTTCCGTTCGTGGATATGATCTCCGATACCTATCCGGCCTATCGTGCGATTATCAACGGTACGGAGGACGTAGTGGCGCAGGCATTGGCCAAATTGTTCCGCATTGCCATCATGCAGCGCGTCACGGATAGCTACGGCCCGATTCCCTATACGCAGGTCATGGCCAGTAAGACCGAATCGCTGGAGGTAGCCTACGATACACAGGAAGAGGTCTACACGGCGATGTTTACAGAATTAGACGACGTGATCGCTTCGCTTCAGGACAACCTTTCACTACCCTCGGATGCCTTCGGCCGTTACGACGGTGTTTATTCGGGTAATATCTCGCAGTGGCTCAAATTCGCCAATTCGCTCAAGTTACGTATGGCCATGCGTCTAACGGAGGTTAAGCCCGATCTGGCGAAGTCGAAAGCTGCCGAAGCCATTGCCGCCGGGGTCATCACGACCAACGCAGACAATGCCATGATGCACACCTCGGACAACCGAACGACGCTCATTTACAACGACTGGGGCGACCATCGTATTGGTGCCGACATCATCAATTACATGAACGGCTACAACGATCCGCGCCGCGAGAAGATGTTTACGACTGTAACCCTTGTGGAGAACGGACAAGAAATACAGGGATATGCGGGTATTCGCATTGGTATCAACGTGACGAGTAAGGCGCAGGCCGTGTCGTCCTACTCGAACATGCGCGTTACGGGTACGGATCCCTATCTGTGGATGAACGCCGCTGAAGCGACGTTCCTACGTGCCGAATATGAACTGCGCTGGGGCTCGGCCGAAACTGCCGGAACACTCTATGAGCAGGCTGTCACGCTCTCGTTCGAGGAGCGTGGTGCCGATAACGTGAAGGGCTATCTTTCCGATGCGACAAGTACTCCGGCAGCCTACAAAGATCCGTTGAACAAGCACTCCATGGCTTCTCCGCAGAGCACGATCACCGTGGCATGGAACGCCGCGGCGGATTTCGAAACCAACCTCGAACGGATCATTACCCAGAAATGGATTGCCATTTTCCCGCTGGGAACCGAGGCGTGGACAGAACACCGCCGTACGGGTTATCCCCGTCTGCTGCCAGCCGTGGTGGATAACAGCGGTGGCGCCGTGAACGTGGCGCTGGGCGCACGCCGTCTGCCTTATCCGGTCGAAGAGTACACCGAGAACCCGACGAACCTGCAAGCCGCCGTTTCCGCACTGAACGGTGAGTCGGTAAACGGAGCGGGCGATACGCAGGGAACCCGAGTATGGTGGGATCGCAAAAACTTAAATTAGTATGGATATGAAACGAAATAAATTGATCGGGCTTCTCTCCTTATGCCTGCTGGCCGCGACGTTCGCTTCGTGTGAAGACTGGAACGAAACGGAAGCCGTCAAACAAAAAGTCGAACGCCCGGAGGATCAAAATCCGGAATTGTGGGCGGAATATACGGCGGCGTTGCGCGACTACAAGCAGTCGGAACATTTTATCGTCTACGCCCGTCTGTTCAACTCTCCCCAGCCGGGTACCAGTGAAAAGGATTTCATGCGTTGCCTGCCCGACTCGCTCGATATCGTGTCGCTGACCAATGCCGACAACTTCTCGAAGTACGATGCGGAAGATATGCCGGCTATGCGTGAGAAAGGTACGAAAGTGCTCTATCAGGTCGATTATGCAGGCCGCAGCGGGGAACTGACCGATGAAACAAAACTCGGCGCTTACCTCGATAAAGTTATCGCCGCGGTCGAGAAGAATGGACTGGACGGTTACTCGTTTACGGGTATCCCCAATGCGGGCGACGCAGCGACCGCAACGGCGGCTACACTTATCGTCGAACGACTTTCCGCGGCAAAGACCGAAGGACAACTGCTCGTTTTCGAAGGTAATCCGCTTTTCTTGACGGAGGACGCTTTGTCGAAGGTCGATTATGTCGTGCTCGACACCGAGGCTACGGAGAATGTGACCGACCTGAAGATGCAGGTACTCAACGCTACGGGGTATGCCGGCGTTCCGGCTACGAAGTTGCTGCTGGCCGCTGCCGCAGGCGCTCCTCTCTATGACGAGAATGTCGAGGAACATGCCGCTATCACGGAAATGGCCGAGCGGGTTGTATCGCTCGGGCCGCTGGCCGGACTGGGAACCTACGACATTTATAATGACTATTATGATCTGGACATGAACTATAAACTTGTTCGCAATGCCATCCAGACGTTGAACCCCTCAAAATAGTGAGCAATGAGAAGAATTAATAAATACTTATGGCTGATCGCTTCGGCCGCTTTCTGCTCCTGTCAGTCCTATGATGCCGACGACCACAAGTTCGGTAATGTGGTCTACCTCGACGTGGCGGAAACGACTGACGTGCAGACGGCAACGATCAAAAACACGCTCGATGAACTCGATCGGACATTCTCCGCAACGCTGGCTTATCCGTCCGGTAGCGACGTCACGGTCTCCATTGCAGTCGATCCATCGCTTGTCGATACCTACAACGCCCGTCACAACACCTCGTGGCCGATGCTCGATGCGAAATACTATTCGCTTTCCGACGAGCGGGTAACCATCCCGGCCGGCAAGACCGCTTCGGATGCCGTGACGCTCCATCTGCAGGAGTTGCTGGGCGAGGGCGAAGACCAGACAGGTGCGCTGACCCTCGATGCTACCTATCTGCTGCCCGTGACGATCACGAATGCGTCCGTTCCGACGCTGGACAGTTCTTCGACCGTCTGGTATGTTATCAAACGATCGTCGAACATCACTACGGCAGCGCAGCTTACCGACAACTGGATCAATTTCCCGACACTCGACAAGGATACGGAGCAGGCGATGGCCCTCAACAACTTGACGGCCGTGACCTACGAGGCGTTGATCTATATCGACAAGTTCGCCACCTCGGCTCTGAACTCGGCCGGTGTCGCCAACCCCGTCAGCATCTCCACCATCATGGGTGTCGAGGACTACCTGCTTCTGCGTATCGGCGACACGAATTTCGAGCGCCAGCAGCTGCAGTTCGACGGTTCGGGCAGCGGTTCGGCCTTCGGCAAGTTCCCGGGGCGTGATGCCGGCAAGATCCTGAACGAAGGCGTATGGTACCATATCGCATGCACTTATGACCAGGCGACGCGCACGGTACGGATTTTCGTCAATGGCGAGTTGCAGAGCGAGGGCAAGGATATGGGGCTTGCGTCGATGAGCGACGACACGCGCATCAATCTGGCCATGCGTGCTTTCTACGATCGTTACCTCAATAATCCGACGCCGGAGAACGAAGAAAAATACGGCGGTTGGGCCGATGCCCGCCAGTTCTTCATCAGCTATTCCTACGACGCCTACCGCCCGCTGAACGGCAAAATCGCCGAGGCCCGTGTCTGGTCGGTAGCCCGCACGCAAGAGCAGATCCGGGAGAACATGTACGAAATCGCCGATCCCGAAAGCGACCCGACGCTCGTCGGTTATTGGAAGTTCAACGAGGGAGCCGGCAATACGATCAAGGACTATTCGCGCTACCATAACGACGGAGAAGCCGAGTACGATCTGGTATGGCCCGACGGTGTGGAGATTCCGAAAATTAACGAAACGGAGGAGTAAACTATGAAAACAAGGATAAATAATGTAAAGAAGGGAGTAGTGACGCTTCTTTTCGCGGCGGTCATCGCGGGCCTTACGGCCTGCGAGACCGATCCCGTGAAATCGCAGCGCGGAGAACTTCCCGACAAAGATTTGTTGGAGAATACCTATGTCAAAATCCGCAGCATCAAATCCCCGACTGAATTTGCCGTCGTCAATCTGTCGGAGGGAACAACAGTAACAGAAGATCGAATTTACTGCCGGCTGACCCGCCCGGCAGAGAGAGCGATGACTATCACGGCTGCCGTGGACGAATCGCTGGTCGAAGCCTGTAACGAGGAGTACGGTACGGATTTACTCCCGTTCCCGGCAGGGAATGTTACCATTGCCGGGAACGGTACGATTGCCGTAGCGGCGGGAGAGCGTATCTCCGACAAAATTCAGGTATCGTTCAAGTCGGACGGACTGGCTGCCGGAACATACCTGCTGCCGATTGCGATCTCATCGAATGATGCGGCTCTTACGGACGGAGGCAAGGCGGTCTATTACGGCGTGAAAGTCCGCGGGATTGATATAGGCGACTACGAACTGGATACGGAATACTTGAACGTATTCTATCTGAACACGACCGAATACCAGCCGCTGTTGGCTGATATCTGGATGTTGCAGAAGACCGAAGCCATGCCGCCGTTCAATACGCTCTGGGAGCGGACTTACGGCAATATCGTCAATCTGCGCATCGTGCAGATCGGCTACGACGCTGATACGGAGCGCGCCCTGTTGGTACTGAACTCAGACATACGCTATGTGCTGGAACACGCGGACAAGTATATCCGTCCGTTGCAGGACAAGGGGCGCAAGGTCTGCCTTTCGCTGGAAGGAAATGGCTCGGGACTCGGATTCTGCAACCTGACCGACAGCCAGATCGCCGACTTCACGGCGCAGGTGAAAGCCGTCGTCGATGCGTATGAACTCGACGGCATCAATTTCTTCGACCGCAATGCCGGTTACGGACTGGAGGGTATGCCCGCCATGAACACCACCTCGTATCCCAAACTGATAAAGGCCATGCGCGAAGCCATGCCCGACAAACTGCTGACGCTGGCCGATTACGAAGAGCCGACCGAATATTTCTGGGATACCGAGGCGACGGGCGGCATCGAGGTCGGACAGTATCTCGATTATGCATGGTCGGGCTATATGTCGGAGAGCGAGGATATCCAGTTGCTCGATCCGTGGGAAGTAATCGACCTCACACCGGGCGATGCGGCCGATTTGGGCATGATGCTCCCGACGACGAACCATCCGCGCCGGCCGATCGCCGGACTTTCACCCGAAAATTTCGGATATTTCGCCGTTCCGTGGTATCCGGCGGCAAGCGATTTCCTGATGACGGCACAGGGCTTTATGAATGTGGCCATCTGGGATATGATGGGTTATGCGCCGAACAATACGATCGTATGGGCCGACCTTATCTCCAATCAACAAAATGAGTATGAAATGTCTTGGGGCATGGTTCCGGGTATGTTATGGGCCGTATTCGGCGATGAAGCTATGGATGGAATGTATTCCTACAATGTGATTCCATTAACCCCCTTTGGCGAAATGCCCTATGACTATTTGACCAAAGACTGGTAAAAACGATAAAATACGGATTTGCATCGTGCAATCACAAATTACAATCACCATTTTAAAATTATTAACTATGAAAAAGACTTTATTTATTACGACTCTGCTCCTTTCCGCGGGTGCAATGTTTACATCCTGCAACAAAGACGTGGAAAATCCCGACATGCAGGCACAACCGGAAGAAACGGCTCAGGTAACGCGGGCCTACGGCGACAAAACACCGCTGATCGAGGTGTATTACGAGATCAACGACACCAATCCGCTCAACGCGTTGTCGTATGAGATGAACGGCAAGAAATTCATCGATCTCGTACAGCTTTTCGCTTCGAATATCCAGAAAGACGCGAATGGTGATCCCTGCATTTTCTTCAACGACAAGCTGGCTCCGGTGATGGCTGCGAAGGCGACCTATATCGAGCCGTTGCAGAATGCCGGAATCAAGGTGATTCTGAACGTTCTGGGCGATCACAAAGGGATCGGCATCTCGAACCTGACGGATGACCAGATCGAGAAGTTCGCCGCTATTCTCACCTACATCGTGAAGGAATACGACCTGGACGGAATCGGATTCGACGATGAATATGCCGACTATTCGACTCCCATTGATCCCACTTCGGCCAGCAAACTCGTTCTCAAACTGCGTGAAAAATTCAATGCTGAATTCCCCGGCGAACGCAAAATCATCCAGATGTTCCAGTGGAATTATGCGTCTAACATTTCCGCAGCGGCAGGTGCGGAGATCGATTTGGCCGACCACGGAACGTTTAACCCGAATGTTTTCCAGACTTCCAGCGCATTCGCCGGCGTAACGAACGACCGCTGGTGCCCGCAGGCTATCCAGATGGGACAATCGTACAATGCAATTTACCTGAATCAGATCAAGAACCGCTCCTCGCAGGCTGCCAGCGGCAACTACGGCGGTATTATGATGTTTAACGTCCGTAAAGCATCGAATGTCAATCCGCTGCCTGTATTCCAGAAGATCGCAGAAGGTGCATTTGGCGCAACTGTAACTTATACCGGTACGGAGTATTCTCAAGATTGGACATTCAACCCTGCGGGATACACGATTACTTATGCAGATATTCAGTAGCACTCACTCGATGTAAATCCGTATAGGATAGACGTTAGGCGACGTCATCTGGCCCGTGCATCGACCGAAAGGCGGTGTACGGGTTTTTCTTTAAGTTAAATGGAAAATAAATGGATTTTGCAAAGGATGTAACGATAGCGCGATTTAAACACTCGATTACTAAAGAGTAAATTCAAAGTTATTCATACTGCTTTTATCATTTTTCGGTCTATTATTTCGTCATTAGTAACGGTCATATGCATTGATGACATAGGTAAGTGACAATCTCTATTATGTCTGTATCTAAAAAATATTTTAATCGCATATGATTAAGAATATTGCAATGTGACCCTATAGATACGGAATCCTGTCTTATGAAAACGCTTATTCATACCCGTATATACGCGTTGCTAACTCAAAATGAATCGAATCCGTCGGAATTAGCCCATGCATACGAAGAGTTTATCGAGACGATGACCGAGATGGTTGCTAATTTCGATAACCGGGATGATATTTTGAGAATACTGTATTACAGCCGGGTTGAATTCGACGTATTGTCCCATCCATCGTTTAATCGATATTCGAACAATGTTTTAAGGACGACGTTCATCTATAAAATCATGTATATTCTGGATTGTGAAATCAATATCGTCAGCAATAGTACGAAATATAGCTCGAACCAAGACTATTCGTTCCCTTTATCCTATCAGGACGGCGAGTTGCTGTGGACAGGGACGCAGCAAGAGCTGCTGGAGCTTGCCGTTGCCCTTCATAAAAACGGGATTATCATGTACGGCAACCGCAAGGCGCGTTTCATCGAGATCGTCCGTGCCTTGTCTTCTACATTCCATATCACGATCAACGATGTCTATGTCAAGAAAACCAGGATGCTTGACCGCAGCACGGCGGTCACACCTTTTCTGGATAAATTGAAAAAAGCCTATGAGCAAGTCGTCGAAAGACACCTGCGATAGAGAGAGCGGAGACCTGTCAAGGACGAGAAAATCAGAAAGTTTTTCTCCGTTTGCAAAATTTCAACAGGTTATTTTTCAGTTGATTATATTTTCATACTTTACAAAAAACTTTTTGATTTTTCCTGAGAGGCATCCGGAAAAGTGTACTTTTCAGTGATTTTGTATTATACATTTGCAGCAGAAAGCGACGCATAGTGCATCGCTGCATTCAAAATCCAAACAACATGAAAAACATCCTTTTAGCCGTTGCAGTCTTCGCTGCCGCATCCGTTTCCTGCAACAAGGAGACCGAAGTCGTACCTTCCCCCAATTCTTTCACCGATGGGGCACGTATCGCACTTACGCTTACCGATGATGCCGCCGACACCCGCTCCTTCTTCGATTCGACAGCCTCGGCCGAGGCATGAGAGTCTTCGTTGTCGTCACTGTCGATTTTCGTCTTCGATAATGCCGACAACTTCGTTATTCGCCGGGATTTAACATCCAGCGAGCTGGCCGCGAAATCGGCGACATTCTCCCTACCTAAATCTCTTGCCAGCACCCCCTGTTCATTCTACGCCATAGCGAACTACGACGCCTCGTCGGCCAAGACCCGGGCGGCCCTTACGGCCCTTGTGGAGAAGTCGGCCGCCGACTATAACGGCACCTTTGCCGAGGTGTCCACCGCAGCCAAGCGTTCGGGCGGCTTCGTGATGTCGGGCATGAAATCGCAGACCGTCGGGGCCGTGAACTCCACGACCAATGTCGGCATCACGCTCAAACGCACTGTCGCTAAAGTAGCCCTTCAGACGACCATCGACCCGTCGTTCGCCGACAAATATGCAGGAACGCTTACCATCAACTCGGTAAAACTCTCCAAAGCCGCCTCGCAGTCGCTCGTCGTGGCCGGAACGCCGACACCCGGGGCCATGACCTTCAGCCACACGCAGACTCCCGCCACGGCTTCGGGAAAATGCAATGCGCTGTTCTACTGTTTCGAGAATGGAGCTTTGCCCGCGGGCAGCCGCGTTCTGCTGGAAATTAACGCCACATACGATTCGGACGGCAGCACCTCGACTACGGACGACCGCTCGGAGGTGACCTATTCGGTCGAGTTGACGGGTAAGGCCGCGGGCGAGATTCTCCGAAACGGCTACTACCGTGTCGCGGCCAATATCACGGGTCTCGTAGGTCAGGAGTGCGCCGTATCGGTCACCGTCGCCGATTGGGAGACGCCCGTGACGCAGAACGTCGAGCTGGGGGCATAGCCCTCTTGTTTTGGCAGCTCCCGTCCCTCGCGGGCGGGAGCTTTTTTCAATCCCTTTTTCAGATTTTTCCGACTATGAAAAAATATCTGTTGATACTCGCTGCCATCCTGTTGCTGTGGGGCTGTATCGCCGAGGACAGGACAGAATGTACAAATCCCCGCGGTGTCTTCGTCAGCCTGACGGTACGGCCCGAAAGGATGTCCTCCGTAACCCGCTCTGCGGATGAAACGGCCATCCGCGACCTGAACCTCTACCTTTACGACGATAACGGCAATGTTGTCCTGCACCGTTACCAGACCTCTGCGACGCTGCGTTTCGAATGCCTGCCGGGCGACTACCGGATGTGCATTGCCGCCAATCTGGGCCGCGATATGGGCGACAATCTGCTGTGGGAGGATTTCACCGTTACGCACGCCGACAAGTACGATGTATTGCCTATGGCCTATGAAGGCGATATAACGATAATTCCCTCGGCAGACGGGATGCTGACGCTGCCTGCCGTCGAAGTACAACGCTGCGTGTCGAAAATCTCCTATCACATTACCGTTGCTCCGGCCGTTGCCGACATCGAACTGCGTTCCGTGCAGCTTCTTTCCGTACCGCGTTCGGTATCTGTGTTCGATATGGCGGCCGCACCGTCGGATGATCCCGACGACTATACGGATTGTCCGGAGGTGGAACTTTCCGGACAACAGGCCGCGGGCGACTGCTATCTGCTGCCCAATATGCAAGGCGTCGTCGCTACGATTACCGACCAAAAGCAGAAGAACCCGGAGAATGCCCCCGCGAATGCCTCGTATCTGCTGATC
>UMHM01013893.1_pt1 | contig 14305 bp, 8 predicted proteins | sample 1965501 | NCBI WGS metagenome assembly UMHM01 (sample SAMEA4836095, study PRJEB28245) | human gut metagenome | biome: gut microbiome; material: fecal sample | place: Denmark | collected 2008
CGAACCTCTCGACCTCGCGCAACAACTACTACACGATTTCCGAGCAGATGGCGTTCGCGCTGCAAACGCTCTCGACGCTCGACACGAAAGCGGAGGATGACATTTCCGTCATGCTCGTTGTCCGTAACGACGCGGGCAAGCTTGTCAGCTTCGAAGAATCCCAGCGGCAGTGGAACACCATGTGGGAAAAGGATCTGTTCGTCGGTTCGCTTTCCAGCATGCCGCAGAAGGCAGGCACGTACACGCTGGAGATTTACTTCAACCACAAGCTCGTCACAACCAAAGACTTCAATGTCCGCGAATCGTAAAATAATCTCCCCGGTGCTTGCGCACCGGGGAGATTTTTGTCTTAAAAAAGTATCAGGAGGCGCTGTAGCCGACGAGTCTGCCGAGCCAGGCGATGTAATACGAGTTATTGATCATATACGGATAGTTGATCACCAGCAGATCATTCACGCCCTGGTCCTTTGCAAACTGCGTCAGGTCCAGACTCGGCTTTCCGTCGCGGTTGAACTCTCTGGGGTCGACGACGATGATCTTGCTGTAGTGGCTCGTCAGGAACGGTGCAAAGGCGTTGCCGTAGGACTCTTTGAGCATCAGGCACACGGGTCCCTCCACGTCGGTTTCAATGACGCACACGGGCGTGTCGCCGCCGATAAAGCACTGATATTTGTTGCTGACAGAAGCGTCGAGATGCTGATAGACCACACTCACCGGCACGCCGTTCTGCAGATTCCCGTCCGCGTAGTATTTTGCGTGCGTGGTGGCAATCGGAAGATAGTATTCCAGATAATCGGGGTTATCGAGCAGCGTCTGGCTCTGGGGATAATTTGCCGTGAAGGTGTACATCGAGCCGACGAACCGGTCGTAGCGTCCGGTCTCAAACCGGTCGAGCGGCACTGCCTCAAAGCCTGCCGCCTCGCAGAACGCAGTGTAGGCGTAATATGCGCCCAGCTGCGTCCAGTGGTGGTCAGTCCGGAAGAAAATATACTCGTCCGTATGCGCGCGCAGCTTCGAGTAGGCGTCGACGGTCAGGATGTCTTTTCCCATCTTGCCGTAGCAGTAGTCGATCATGTCCTTCTGGGAATTGAGTCCCTGATGCATGCTCTCGGGCGAATAAAACTCGCCGCCGTTCGGCGTGACCAGACTGATGGTCCGCACATCACTGCCCAACGCATCCGCCAAAGCATTGACGGTCTTTGCGTAGCTCTCAATGACGGAGTTTGTTGCCGTCGGAATTTCCATCGCGCGATCGCCCACAATCACGACATTTCCGGCGTACTGCGCCTCGGAGATATCGGGGTTATCCAGCTCCGGCACCGAATCCTCCTCGGTTGGTTCCGGGGTCGGCTCCGTATGAGCTTCGCCGCTCGTCTCCCCTGTCGCCGTTTCCGGCGCAGCCGTTTCTGCTCCGGTTTCCGGATTGGTAATCTCAGCATCGCCGGACGTTTCCTGCGAAGGCTGCGGCTCATTTTCGAGCGTCTGCCCCGTTTTTTCATATTCCTGCCGCGCCAGCGACTCGCCGCCCTGCTCGGCACCGGTGTTGCCGTCGAGGACGAGAATGTTGTCGTCTCCGGCGGAGGAATGGTAGAAGCCGTTGAGCCAGCGGTTCGCCTTCAAAAGCATATCTCGCATGGGGAATGTGTTCGTATACCAGGTTTCCAGCTTGGAGATGAATGTGCCGTCCAGCAGCGCCTGCATGGAAAACTGCGGCTTGCTGGTATCCGCGCCGTCGCTTCCCACGCCGGTTGTAAAGAGTGAGGCAAGCCCGATTGCCAGCAGCAGCGCCAGAATGATGCCTGCCATCGCGCGATAAATCTTTTTCATGCGCCCGCCCTCCTAGAAGCGGAAATACAAAAATGCGTTGTAGCTCGACCCGGCAAGAGAAATCGTTGCCAGCGCCAGCAGTGCCAGATCAAAAACGAACGTCAGCGCTGCGTAGACCTTGTGCCCCACGCCGTCGTCGCGCTTTTCCGCGCACAGAAGCCCAATCACATTTCCCGTGAACTGCGGAATTGCCGTGCAGCCGACCGCGCAGACCAGCAGCAGCGGCAGATTATTGCGCAGCAGCAGATTGGTCGTCTCGTTTGTGAAGCCGGAGCCAGAAAGCCCGAACAGAATCCGGAAGCTTTCCAACAGCCGCGTCAGATCCGTGTGATAGAAAATGTTCCAGCTGAACAGAATCAGAACCAATGTCACAAGATGGCGCACCGGCTTTGGAATTCTGGAAAGCCCATTTCTGAGCAGCCGCTCGATGCACAGCAGCACAAAAAAGTACAGCCCCCACAGCACAAAGTTCCAGCTCGCGCCGTGCCACAGACCCGTCAGCGCCCAGACGACAAACAGGTTCAGATACACGTGTTTCCGGTTGCCGCCGAGCGGTATGTAGACATAATCCCGGAAGAACGAGCTGAGCGAAATGTGCCAGCGCCGCCAGAATTCGGTGATGGATTTTGCCGTATACGGCAGACGGAAGTTCTCCATGAACGTAAAGCCGAGGATTTTCCCGAGACCGATTGCCATGTCGGAGTAGCCGGAAAAATCGAAGTAGATCTGGAACATGTAGGCGAGCATGCCGAGCAGGATGCCCACCGACGTCGCGCCCGCAAATGAGCCGCCCAGCAGCTGGTCAGCCACCTGCCCGATGTGATCGGCAAGCAGCACCTTTTTGCCGAGACCGATGCAAAAGCGCGTCACGCCGCGGAAGATGTTCTCGCTGTCCAGCTCGCGCGCGTCGATCTGCGCCGCAACGTCCACATAGCGGACAATCGGTCCTGCAATGAGCTGCGGAAACATCGAAACATACAGCAGCAGCTTCCAGTAAGACCGCTGCGCCGCAACGTCTTTGCGGTACACGTCGACCGAATACGACAGCGCCTGAAATGTGTAAAACGAGATGCCGATCGGAAGCGATATCTGCGGTACGGCAAACGCGGTTTTGAAAATCGCATTGCAGTTCTCCACCAGAAATCCCGCGTATTTGAATACGATCAGCCCCGACAGATTCAGCGCCACGCACAGCGCCAGCAGCGCCCGGCTCCTCTTTTTTTCAAACGCCAACGAAAAGCCCCAGTTGAGCGCTGCCACCGCCAGCATCAGAAGCACATACACCGGCTCGCCCCAGGCGTAAAACACCAGACTCGCGCAGACCAGGACGATGTTTTTCGCCGTCAAGCTCCGCTGAATAAAGTACAAAAGCAGGCACAGCGGCAGAAAAATATATAAAAAGAACAAGCTTGAAAAAACCATAAACCAGATTCGCTCCGCTCTCAATCGATTTACATAAAAAAATTTACATAACTACCAGCGCTTTCTAATTTATCAGACGGCTTTCGTTTTTTCAAGACGTAAAGCGCAAAATTAAGAAGTATTTTTTCCCAGTGCGCGCTTTTGCGCCGCGTCTGCGATTTTCTTACAGTTATTTCCGTTTTCTACTGGAAGAGCTCTTGCACTTTTCGTGTTTTTATGCTATATTATTTATTATTATGTGGAATTCAGTCCGCTGCGACAAAGATGGCGGACGCGAAAGGACAAACCATGTTAGCAATTGAACGCAAAAACGAAATTCTGCAAAAACTCCGCGCCGAACAGCGCGTTCTGGTCAGCGAGCTTGCTGCCCACTATCAGGTCACGGAGGAAACCATCCGCCGCGACCTCGACAAGCTCGAAAAAGAGGGCTACGCCACCAAAACCTACGGCGGCGCCATCCTCGGCAACAGTACGAAAACCGACCTGTCCCACGCCATCCGCAGCAAGACGAACGTCGAATTCAAAAACCAGATTGCAGACCTCGTCTGCCAGATGGTCGACGATGGGGACCATCTGATGATCGACGACAGCTCGACGGCGCTGTTCTGCGCAAAGAAGCTGCGCGACAAGAAAAACCTTACGATCATTACCAACTCGGTCGAGCTGGTGGTGGAGCTGGCAAACGTGGAAACCTGGTCGATTCTGCTCACGGGCGGCAGACTCAAGGCAGAGTCTCTGGCGCTGGTCGGCAGCCAGTGCGAAAAATATCTCGGCAACTATCATGTGGACAAGGTCTTCGTCTCCTGCAAGGGTCTCGACCGCGAAGCGGGCGTCACTGACTCGAACGAACTCAACGCACAGGCAAAGCAGGCAATGCTCCGCGCTGGGCGGCAGAAGATTCTCGTCGTCGACAGCTCGAAGATCGACAAAGTCTCGTTCGTGAACATCACCCCGGTTTCCGGAATCGAGGCAGTCGTCACCAACGCCCGCCCCAGCGAGGCGTGGCTGCGCTACCTGGAAGATCAGGGCGTGCGCTGCATCTATCCGAAGGATTAAACAGAACCAACTGAAGCAAGCCGCTATCGCGCAGATAGCGGCTTGCTTGTTCTTTTGCCTTCCAGACACACGAAAAGCGACTCCGGGAAATCCCGGAGCCGTTTTCTGCAATTTATTCCACCTATCGAAAAGATGCTGCGATTTTAAGGTAAGTGTTATAATTATGCCGGTTTTTTGTCGAAGAAGTATTCCTTCGTCATCTTGATGACGACAGGCGACAGCGCGATCAGGGCGATGAAGTTCGGGACAGCCATCAGACCGTTGAAGGTATCGGAGATATCCCACACGACGTCGATGGAGGAAACTGCGCCGACGACGATGATGACGACGTACAAAGCCTTGTAGACCGAAGCAGCCTTCAGACCGAACAGATACTGGAAGCAGCGAGATCCGTACAGAGACCAGCCGAGGATCGTCGTGAACGCGAAGAGCGTCAGAGCAACCGCGACGAACGTAGAAGCGATCTTATCGCCGAAGACAGTTGCGAATGCGGCGGTGATGAGCTCAGAGCCGGGCTTGACGCCAAACGGGATCTCAACGCCGGAGCAGATGATGGTAAGAGCAGTCAGAGAGCAAATAACGATGGTATCGGCAAAGCACTCGAAGATACCGTACATACCCTGCTGGACAGGACCCGGGGTGTCAGCCGCGGAGTGCGCGATAGCCGCAGAGCCAAGACCAGCTTCGTTGGAGAACGCCGAGCGGCGAAGACCCCAGACGATGGTTTCCTTCAGGACGATACCGGCAGCCGCGCCGCCGATTGCCTGCGGGTTGAATGCAGTGGAGAAGATCTTGCCGAATGCGGGGATGATGTTGCCTGCGTGGACAACGATAACGGTAAGACCGAAGACAATATAAAGAAGAGCCATGGCCGGGACGAGCTTTTCAGCAACGGCGCCGATACGCTTGATGCCGCCGAAGAGAATGACGCCGACGAGGACAGCCAGAACGATACCGAGGATGAGGTTCAGCGTGCCGCGCTCCGCAGCAGCGGACGGGATGAACGCGTCGACAGCGTTGTTGATGGAGCCGACGATGGAGTTGACCTGCGACATGTTGCCAATGCCGAAGGCGGCGATTGCTGCGAAGATACAGAACAGGATGCCGACCCACTGCCAGCCCTTGCCGAGACCGTTCTTGACGTAGTACATCGGACCGCCGACCCAGTCGCCCCTCGCGTCGCGCTCACGGTACTTGATCGCGAGAAGAACTTCGGAGTACTTGACCATCATGCCCAGCAGAGCTGCCAGCCAGAGCCAGAAGATGGCGCCGTAGCCGCCGAGGGCGATTGCCTGAGAGGTACCGACGATGTTGCCGGTGCCGACGGTAGCCGCCAGCGCCGTGGAAACAGCCTGCATCGGCGTGACTGCGCCTTCGCCTGCTTCCTGTTTCTGGAACATTTTGCCCAGCGTGTTCTTCATCACGTAGCCGAACTTCGTGAACTGAAGACCACGGTTGCGGATGGTCAGATAAAGACCAAAGATGATGGTGCACGGCAGGAAGATGTACAGCCATGCGACAGTGTTAAGGGTGCCGGTGATAAAACTGATGATTGCCTGCATAGATTTTGCCTGCGGACGATCCCCCGATCGTCCATCCTTTCCTGATTATTTCCGCCTTGCGGGACGGGAGTCGCGGAAAGGACGTAGCAAGATTATTGCTCTGTCCTTTTGCCTGAGAGATCGGCGAACCGCCTTACACCTTCGGCGCTCTTGTAAGAGGCTCTCCAGAGAGGAATAACTGCATTTATAATTTACCACAAAAAGGGTTGTGATTGCAAGTGCTTTGCTGTAAAATTTATATAAAAAATTTTTAGGTTTTGGACATCTGTCCGTATTGCGCGGACTCATTTCCAGTTTTTACGTTATGTAAACTTTTTCCCGCCTTTCCTTTTTCAGGTTCCGCTGGCGCCGTAGTTGGACAGCACGCGCGCCGAGGGGTCGTTGACGTCGCAGCCGGGCCAGGTTTTGTTCGGCATCCAGAAATCGACAACCATCTCCGACTGACCGGGATAGTAGCGCTCGAAAATCTCGCGGTACAGCAGCGACTCCTTCGTGAACGGCTGCGCATACGTATACTTTTTCCGGAGCGCTTCAAACTCCTCGTCGGTGTACTGCTTCTGCGCAAATTCCTTCAGATCGTCCACCATCGAGTGACCGACCGCGTCGGAGAACGCCGCCTTTTCGCGGTACAGAATGTCGTGCGGCAGATAGTCGCCTTCAAACGCATGACGAAGCAGGTACTTGCCCTTGCCGTATTTGTTCATCTTCAGCTCCGGGTCCACGCTCATGACGTACTCGACGAAATCGAGGTCGCCGAACGGCACGCGCGCTTCGAGCGAGTTGACACTGATGCAGCGGTCGGCGCGCAGCACATCATACATGTGCAGCTCCCGGATGCGTTTTTCCGCCTCCTTCTGGAACTCCTCGGCGCTGGGCGCGAAGTCGGTGTACTTGTAGCCGAACAGCTCGTCGGAAATCTCGCCGGTCAAAATCACGCGCAGGTCGGTGTTCTCGTGAATCCACTTGCAAAGAAGATACATGCCCATGCTCGCGCGGATGGTCGTAATATCATACGTGCCCAGCATGCGGATGACCTCTTCCAGAGAATCGAGCACCTGCTGCTTTGTCATGTAGACCTCGGTGTGGTCGCTGCCGATGTAGTCTGCCACCTGCTTGGCGTACTTGAGATCGATTGCATCTTCGCTCATGCCGATGGCAAAGGTGCGGATCGGCGCTTTCGACTCGCGCGCGGCAATCGCGCACACCAGAGACGAATCAAGACCGCCCGAGAGCAGGAAGCCAACCTTTGCGTCGGCGACCAGACGCTTCTCTACGCCGCGAATGAGCTTGTCGTGAATCTTGGAACAGACCGTCTCCAGATCGTCGTGGCAGACCGCTGCGGGCTTTGTAATATCGTTATAGCAGGTGAACTTGCCGTCCTTATAGTAATGTCCAGGAGGAAACGGCATGATCTTATCGCACAGCCCGACAAGGTTCTTCGGCTCACTTGCAAAGACGATCACGCCTTTTTTGTCGTAGCCGTAGTACAGCGGGCGAATGCCGATGGGGTCGCGCGCGGCGATATATTCCTTCGTGCGCCCGTCAAACAGGATCAGCGCAAATTCCGCGTCGAGCATTTTGAACATATCCACGCCGTGCTCAAAGTACAGCGGCAGCAGAATCTCGCAGTCCGAGCCGCTGACAAATTCATACTTCTTTTCCAGCTCCTTCTTGAGCTTCTCGAAGCCGTAAATTTCGCCGTTGCAGACGACGTAGCTGCCGTCGCGCTCAAACGGCTGCATGCCGCTGGGCGTCAAGCCCATGATGGAAAGCCGGTGAAAACCGAGCAAGCCCTTGCCGGTGTCTACAATCCGGCTGTCGTCCGGTCCTCTGGACACAGTCTTAAGAAAGCCCTTCTGAAAATCAGAAAAGGCGGCACAGACATCGCAATAACCCATAATCGAACACATGATAAAATCCTCCAAAAATTTTATTCAGCATTCGATAGGGCAAGTGCTGACTCGCTGTGCCACCTATCTTTTGTCTCTGCGGCGTCCTGCAACGCCCAGCTTTTTATAACGGGAAGCAGCCCCGGCGCACCTAGTAAAAAGCCAGCGGCTTTCGTTCAGCTTGCGGCTCGCCGGGTGTTCTTCGCGCGCAACTTACTGCATGGCTTGCACCTGCCCATGCTCTCTGGAAGCAGCCCTGCGCGCTACTTTTCCCGGCTCTGACGCCTTTGAAATCTGTCAAAAAAGCGATCCTTCAGACGTTCTATTTACCTCGTCTTCTGCCCGGCGCGCTTTAGTCCCACGTGCTGGTATCTAGGCAGGAAAGATACAATTCTGCATCGCGTGCGAAGCAGGAATCGAAAAAATCGTGCTGCTCGTGGACGCTTTCCATCAGGAACGAATGTACGGGGTTGATGAACTGATAACAGATTTCTTCATCATAGGAACGGTTCACATTGCGGTTCATAAGGATCCTCCTTCTTAAAATTAAAACAGAATTTGTGTTTTGTTACTGTGTTTGGTTCTCACCGGACGCCGAAGAGCAAATCCCCATAGGTCGGGAAGGGCCAGCAGCGTTCGTCGGTTACGGTCTCCGCCTCGTCGCACACCACGCGAAGCGCCGCCATGCGCGACAAAATCGCGTCTCGGATGTAAAACGCCGACTCGGTGACGCTGGTGATGGTCTTGAGATGCAGCACCGCCTGCTCCAGCTCCCCTGCCTGCGTGTCGATCTGATCGGCAAGCGTCGAAAGCTTCGTAATCGCGCCGGTCTCGTAGCGAGACGGCAGACCCGGAATCACGGCGAGCTTCGCCGCAAGCGTGTCGGAAAGCTCCTTTGTGTAGCGCTCGACGGCGGGAAGGATTTCCCGGCGCGTCATGTCCAACATCGTCTGCGCCTCAATGCTGACGGTCTTGACGTAGTTTTCCATCATGATCTCGTAGCGAGACTCAATTTCTGCCTTCGTGAAGATCTTGAGCCCCGTGAGCATCGAAACGTTCTTTTCTTCGAGAATCGTCGGCATCGCGTCCGGCGTCGTGCGCAGGTTCAGAAGTCCGCGCTTTTCGGTCGCCTCTTTGATCCACGCATCGTCGTAGCCGTTGCCGTTGAAGATGATGCGCTTGTGTTCATGAATCGTGCGGCGAATCAAGTCGTGCAGCGCGCCTTCAAAATCGTCTGCCTTCTCAAGCTCGTCTGCAAAGAGCTTTAACGACTGCGCCACCGCGCCGTTGAGCATGATGTTCGTGCAGGCGATGGAGTTGCTCGAGCCGAGCATGCGGAACTCGAACTTGTTGCCGGTGAAGGCAAAGGGCGAAGTGCGGTTGCGGTCTGTTGTATCGCGGATGAACTTCGGAAGCACATGTACGCCGAGCTTCATAACGGTCTTTTCCGCCGCATTGTAGGGGCTGTCTGCTTCAATCGCGTCGAGAATCGCGGTCAGCTCGTCGCCGAGGAAGATTGAGACCACTGCCGGGGGCGCTTCGTTCGCGCCGAGCCGGTGATCGTTGCCAGCCGTCGCAACGGACAGCCGGAGCAGATCCTGATAGTCGTCGACCGCCTGAATCACCGCACACAGGAACAGCAGGAACTGCGCGTTCTCATAGGGTGTTTCGCCCGGCGTCAGCAGATTCACACCTGTATCGGTAGCCAACGACCAGTTGTTGTGCTTGCCCGAGCCGTTGACGCCGGCAAAGGGCTTTTCATGGAGCAGGCAAACAAGACCGTGCCGGAGCGCGACCTTCTGCATGATCTCCATTGTCAGCTGGTTGTGGTCGGTTGCGATGTTGGTTGTTGTGTAAATGGGGGCAAGCTCATGCTGCGCCGGGGCGACTTCGTTGTGTTCGGTCTTCGCCAGAATGCCAAGCTTCCACAGCTCCTCGTTGAGGTCCTCCATAAACTCTGCCACGCGGGGCTTGATGGAGCCGAAGTAGTGATCGTCCAGCTCCTGTCCCTTCGGAGGCTTTGCACCGAAAAGCGTTCTGCCGCAGAAGACAAGATCCTTGCGCTTGTCAAACATCTCGCGGTCGACCAGGAAATATTCCTGCTCGGGTCCGACGGAGGTTTTGACGCATTTGACGTCCTCATTTCCGAAGAGCTTCAAAACGCGCAGCGCCTGCTTGTTGATTGCCTGCATCGAGCGCAGCAGCGGCGTTTTCTTATCAAGCGCCTCACCGCCATACGAGCAGAACGCCGTCGGAATGCAGAGCGTTTTGCCCTTCAGGAAAGCGTAGGACGTGGGGTCCCAGGCAGTGTAGCCTCTTGCCTCAAATGTCGCGCGCAGACCGCCGGAGGGGAAGCTGGACGCGTCCGGCTCGCCCTGAATCAGCTCCTTGCCGGAAAATTCCATGATCACGCCGCCGTCCGGCGACGGGCTGATGAAGCTGTCGTGCTTTTCGGCGGTGATGCCGGTCAGCGGCTGGAACCAGTGCGTAAAGTGTGTTGCGCCATGCTCGACCGCCCAGTCGCGCATGGCCTCTGCCACGGCGTTTGCCACCTGATTGTCCAGACTCACCCCTTCATCGATGGTCTTTTTCAGGGACTTGTAAACCTTCTCCGGAAGTCTGGCGCGCATGACTCTGTCGTCAAACACCAGACTTCCGAAATAATCCGAAACCGTTTGCATCCGGCACCGCTCCTTTCTATGAATCAAAACCGGGGCAAGGCGTCAAAAATCCCAAAAAGACGCCATTGCCCCGGTTTTCTCGCTGTTTGAACTTTTTTGATGTGCAGAAAAGGAAAAAGACGCCTTTGAGCCCCATTGCTCAAAGACGCCGTTGCCTTATGCTCCGCATTATACGCAGACCGCGCCCGTTTGTCAAGCAGAATTTTTAAAAATTTGCAGGAAATTTTTTTGCTCCTGCATTTTAACTTTTGCCCTTCATCATTTTCCGCCAATTAAGCCGCCGGATTCAGCGCTTGTCTTGTCTGTTTGCACGAAAAGCAGTTTCTGCCTGCAAAGCCGATTGACAGCCGTTTTTCGGCATGCTATCATATAGCACATATTGAAAATCTGTAAGTAAGTGTCATTTATATATTGTAAGTAGAATGAGCAACGGCGTTCATTCGGGCGGGGGTGGTACCTGTCCGGGTGAACGCTCTTTTTTTGAGGAAAGGTTGTTCCATATGGTTTACGAAAAGGAAGAAATCCTGCAATACATCATCGAAGAGGACGTCAAGTTCATCCGCATGACCTTCTGCGACGTGATGGGCAGACTCAAGAATGTCTCGATCATGCCGGACGAGCTGGACCGGGCGTTTGACTATGGCATTGCCATCGACGCCTCGGCAGTCGCGGGCTTCGGCGGCGAGGTTTACTCGGACCTTGTCCTGCGCCCGGACGCCTCGACGCTTTGCATCCTGCCGTGGAGACCCGAGCACGGGCGCGTGGTGCGCATGTTCTGCTCGGTCCACTACCCCGACGGGCGCCCGTTTGAAGCGGACACGCGCGCCATTCTCGCCCGGGCGGTGGAGGACGCGCGGAAGGAGGGCTATACCTTCTTCTTCGGACCCGAGATGGAGTTTTATCTGTTCCGGCTCGATGAAAGCGGCGTGCCAACAAAAACGCCCTATGACCACGCCGGGTATATGGACGTTGCCCCGGAGGACAAGGGCGAAAACGTGCGCCGCGAGGCGTGCCTGACGCTGGAGCAGATGGGCATCCGACCGGAAAGCTCCCACCACGAAGAGGGTCCCGGTCAGAATGAGATTGACTTCCGCTATGCAGATCCCATTACCGCGGCGGACAACGCCGTCACGTTCAAGAGCGTGGTTGCAACCGTCGCCGCCGGAAACGGTCTTTGCGCAGACTTTTCCCCCAAGCCCCTGCCGGACGCACCCGGAAGCGGCATGCACATCAATCTTTCGGTCAAATCTGCCGACGGCACGGATGTCATGCCGCAGGTGATGGCAGGTATTCTGGCGCGTGCATATGAGCTGAGCGTCTTTTTAAACCCGCTCGAATCGTCCTATCGGCGCTTCGGCTGCCGCAAAGCCCCGCGCTACATCTCCTGGTCAAGCGAAAATCGCTCGCAGCTCATCCGGATTCCCGCAGCCTCCGGCGAATACCGCAGAGCGGAGCTCCGGTCCCCGGACCCCTCGTGCAATCCGTATCTCGCTTTTGCGCTTCTGATCTACGCAGGGCTCGACGGTATCCGGTGCAGGCTTCCCCTGCCCGCGCCTGCCGATGTGAACCTGTTCACCGCGCCCGAGAGCGTGACGTCCCAGTACCGGACGCTGCCGGCAAATCTCGACGAGGCAAAGCAGGCGGCAAGAAGCAGCGAATTTGCCGCGGCGCAGCTTCCGAAGCGCCTGCTTGACTATTACACCCGCTAACCCACCTTTGGACTCTGGAAAGGAGGCACGCACAGTTATGGACCGATCAGAGCGCTGCTACAGTGTGCTGCTTGTCTCCGCTTCTCAGAAATTCACGCAGGACGTACTGCCGCTTCTGCCGGAGCGCAGCTTCTCTCCGGTCGTAAAGGCGGCGGACGTTTCCAGCGCGCGGCGATGTCTTTTGGAGCGCAGTTTTGATCTTCTGATCATCAATACGCCGCTGCCGGACGAATTCGGCACCCGCCTCGCGCTCGACATCTGCGAAAGCACGCAGTCCGGCGTCCTTCTGCTTGTGCGCGCCGAGCAGTACCCCGACGTTTCCGCCAGAGTCGGCGCCAGCGGCGTCATGACGCTGCAGAAGCCGACAAATCCGGCAATCTTCTCTTCCACACTGCGCCTTCTGTGTGCCACCCGCGAGCGGCTTCGCCGCATGGAGCAGAAGACCGCAACGCTCGAAGAAAAAATGGAGGAAATCCGGCTGGTCAACCGCGCAAAATGGATTCTGATCGACCAGCTCAAAATGACCGAAAACGAGGCGCACAAGTTCATTGAGCGCCAGGCGATGGACCGCTGCGTGACAAGGCGGACGATTGCGGAAAATATTCTTGCTACGTATAAATAAACAGAAAGAAAGAGGAAAGCTGTTATGACAAAATATATCTTTGTAACCGGCGGCGTGGTCTCGGGTCTCGGCAAGGGCATCACGGCGGCAAGCCTCGGGCGGCTTCTCAAAATGCGCGGGCTCAAGGTCGCGGCGCAGAAGCTCGATCCCTACATCAACGTTGACCCCGGCACCATGAGCCCGTATCAGCACGGAGAGGTCTACGTGACCGAAGACGGCGCAGAAACCGACCTCGACCTCGGACACTATGAGCGCTTCATCGACGAGGACCTCAACAAATACTCGAACCTCACGACCGGCAAGGTCTACTGGAACGTTCTGAACAAGGAGCGCCGCGGCGAGTATCTCGGCTCGACCGTGCAGGTCATTCCCCACATTACAAATGAAATCAAGGATTTCGTATACCGTGTCGGCAAGAAGACGAATGCAGACGTGGTCATTACCGAAATCGGCGGCACCATCGGTGACATTGAATCGCAGCCCTTTATCGAAGCGGTTCGGCAAATCTCTCTCGAGGTCGGTCGGGAGAACAGCCTCTTTATCCATGTCACGCTGGTGCCGTTTTTGCGTGGTTCGGACGAGCATAAATCGAAGCCCACGCAGCACTCGGTCAAAGAGCTGCTCGGCATGGGCATCAACCCCAACATCATCGTCCTGCGCTGCGACGAACCGCTCGAGCCGTCCATCTTCCAGAAAATTTCGATGTTCTGCAACGTCAAGCCAGACTGCGTCATTGAAAACATCACGATTCCCTGCCTGTATGAAGCGCCTTTGATGCTCGAAAAATCGAACTTCTCCTCCGTCGTCTGCCGCGAGCTGCATCTGGACGTGCCGGAGCCGGATCTTACCGAATGGGAGCAGATGGTTGCGCGCGAAAAAAGCGCGACGGACAAGGTCACGATCGGTCTGGTCGGCAAATATGTACAGCTGCACGATGCGTATCTGTCGGTTGCCGAGGCGCTTCGCCACGCGGGCTACGCGCTGGGAAGCGAAGTGCAGATCAAATGGATTGACTCAGAACACTTGACGAAGGACACGCTCGCTGATACAATGCAGGAGGTAGACGGCATCCTAGTGCCCGGCGGCTTCGGCGGCAGAGGCATCGAAGGCATGATTCTGGCGGCGCAGTATGCACGCGAGAACCGTCTTCCCTACTTCGGCATCTGCCTCGGCATGCAGGTTGCGGTCATTGAGTTTGCCCGCCACGCCGCCGGAATTGCAGACGCCGACTCCGGCGAATTCAATGAGATCTGCAAGCACAAGGTCATCGACTTCATGCCCGGTCAGAGCGACGAGATCGACAAGGGCGGCACGCTGCGTCTGGGCGCCTGCCCGTGCGTGATTGCCCCCGGCACCACCATGGCGCGCTGCTACGGGAAGCTGGAGATTTCCGAGCGCCACCGCCACCGCTACGAGTTCAATAACGATTATCGCCTGCCGCTGACCGACGCGGGGCTGACCCTCTCGGGTCTTTCTCCCGACGGACGGCTGGTCGAGACCGTGGAGCTGTCGGACCGGGCGTTCTTCGTCGGCGTGC
>UMHM01035275.1_pt1 | contig 14270 bp, 10 predicted proteins | sample 1965501 | NCBI WGS metagenome assembly UMHM01 (sample SAMEA4836095, study PRJEB28245) | human gut metagenome | biome: gut microbiome; material: fecal sample | place: Denmark | collected 2008
AATTAGACAAAAAGCTTTAGGTAGAAAAGCTTCAGAAGAAACCAAAAGAAAATTATCACAAATATATAAGCAAAACTACTCTGAAGCCCATAGAAAAGCAGTTGCAGAAAGTAACGCAAAACGAACTAAAGCTATTTTAATGTTTGATAGACAAAATAATCTAATAAAAGAATATCCTAGCTTAAAATTAGCTGCTTCTGAGAATCATTTGCATGTAGATACTATACGAAATATAGCAAAAGGTAAAAGCAATGGTTCTGGAGAATATATCTTTAAGTATAAAGAAGCTGCATAATAAAGAACAATAAGATTATGGAAGTAGTATTAAAATTCGCCCGAGTAAATCCGTGGGCTGGAATAGCTAAATATAAAAATTGTTACGATTATATTGGTACATATTGGACAAGAGCTGGTAACATTCATACAGGTTTAAGTGAAGAAGATGCTCGTAGACTTGAAAAAGCTATGGGTTATGAAGAAGGTCATTTAGCACCTACTAGTTCTTTTTGGAAAACTTATAGTGTAAGATTAGGAGCTAAAGATGTTTTCTTGCATACTGAAAAACCTGAAGATGAATTAGCGTATCTGTTTTTAAAAAATCATAAAAGAGTTGCAACTGGTTTAAGTAATGTCAGACCTCAACATGATTATGTGTTAGTTAACACCGATGCGGAAGCAGAAGCTGCTAACAAACTTAACAAAATTAAACGTGAAGCATTTGCAGAATTTAATAAGATGTCTCTCGAAGAGATGCGTAAATGTTTACGTATTTATGGTCATAAGTCAGACAACATTAGCAATGAATTAGTAGAAAGCAAGTTGTTTGAATTGATCGAAAAAGATCCTCGTAAATTCTTCTTACTGTGGATTGATAACAAAAATAAAGATACTCAATACATTTTAGAGACTGCAATTAGTAAGAATGTAATTCGTAAGTCAAAAAATGTATACTATTATGGTACTGACGTGATTGGTAGAAGCCAAGACGATGCTATTAGTTTCTTAAATGAAAAGGCTAATCAAGATATCAAAATGGCAATCATGCAAGAAATTGAATCTAAATAATTATGAATATTAGTGAATTACATATAGCATTTAAAATAGAAGCTGACAAGAATGCCGTTAATATTGGTATGTCTGGTTGTCCTTCTTTTTTACCTGAGGAAATAGATTATTGGTTATATGCTGCATACCTCAGTAAAATAGCTACCAAGTTTACGGGCAATAATACTATTAGAACTCCTTTTGAAGAAAATAGTAAACGTGTATCAGACCTTGAAGGTTTAGTAAAAACAGATAAAGGTTTAACACTATTGAGTGAAACAACTAGTAATAGATTAATGCTCAATGACTTTAAATCTACTATTACTTATGGTAGTCAAACTCAAGATAAACGTATGTATTTTATTCAAGGTACATTACACTTTGGTAGTAAATTAGCTAATGTAAAACTAATAAGTCATGAAAACGCAATGAGGTTCTTAGAGACATATAATAACAAACCTTGGATAGAAGAACCTGTTGCTATACTAGAAGATAATAAGTTGATAGTGTTCGTGGATAGGGATCTTATGACAGGTCCCTATACTATCGACTTAACTTATCTAGCATATCCTAAAAGATTAAATAATCAGGATATTACTTCAGGTATGGATGAAATACCAGAGTATATGCAGTATGAAGTAGTTAAGTTAGCTGCTGATATGGCATTAGAAAATATAGAATCACCAAGAGTTCAATCACATCCACAATATGTGGCACAATTAGCAGAATAGGAGGTATAATATGTTAGCCAAGGAAATGCAAGCTGAATTTGAACGTAGGTTACAATTAATAGATCCTACTCTTACTATAGAACAAAAACCTAATTCTGATCTTATCTTTTCAATACTTAATGAAGCACAAGATCGCTATGTAATGATGAACTATGTTGGTGACGATCAAATGGAAGTTGAGACTAATACTCAAACAAGAAACACAGATTCTATTAAAAGTTTATTGGTTGAAAAAGAACTTACTCAAAGTGGTTCGACATCCAATGGTATTGCAAGGTATAGGTTACCTTACTCCACTACTGATGAGTATTTCTTATACGTACATTCCGTAAGTAAAGTAAAAGGTACTTATAAGCAGTATACTACTGAAACTAAAGTAGATAATCAATTAGTAAAATATAGGGATCTACCAAAGTTTATGAAGACTGCTTATAATACACCAATTGTAAGACAACCAGCAGTAGCTTTAATATCTGATCCAACTACTAAATATATGTATATGGAAGTAGTAGTAGATGCTTACACTACTTTAAGCGGTGTTATTCTTACTTACTATAGAAAACCATTAAGATTTAATACTACAACTGGTGCTTCAAAATGTGAATTACCTGAATCTGTTCATAGTGAAATAGTTGATCTTGCTGTCAATATGTTTATTACAGAAGGTAAATACAGATTACAAACTAAACCATCTAACCAAAGTAATAGAGAATAATTATGAAGTTCATTGAATTACAAACTGCATTTGAAACCGAAATAGGTTTACTTGATAATAATATTGAGAAGCCAGTTACAGCAGATATTGAATATTGGTTAATGGCTGGTTTAGATAAATTTATTAAAACTAGATACTCAGGTATCAATTACAAGCGTACAGCATTTGAACAGGATCAAAAAAGAATTGATGATCTTCGTACACTTGTAACCAATAAGACATATCAGTTTACAACATTCCCAGAAGAACAAGTAGTTATATTACCAACAGATTATATGTTTACTTTAGGTGAAACAGCAGTAATCTATAGTAATAACAACTGTTGGCCTAAAGGACCTAATGGTCAACCTAGGACTAAACATACAGATGTGTTAGAAGCTACTATTGAGAATTTTGATAGACAGAGACAAAATACATTATCAGAGTATAGATTGCATGGTACTTCAGCAAGACCTTTGAGATTATTTCAAGGTAATGAAATCCATTTATATACTGATGGTAATTACAATATAAAGAATTATATCCTCACATACTTGAGGACTCCCAAAAGGATTAGTCTTACTACGGCTCCTTTTGATGAATATACGGATATGCCAGTATCTACTCATCAGGAAATCGTAAAAATAGCGGCTGAATTATACTTAGAAAATAAGGCTAATCCAAGATATCAATCGTATATGAACGAAGTTTCAACAATGGAATGATGAGAAAATGTAGAATACAACAATTTATCGATACTAATAACGGAAAACTATATTACTGTAGTGCATGCAAAAAATATCTTCCTAAAGATGATTTCTGCATCTGTAGAATACGCACATATAGAGACGGTTTATCCGACAGATGCAGAAGCTGTGCTAAACGTAATAGTTTGAAAGTTAGAAAAAATTTAGCGGGAGATAGAGCTTTAGACTATATGCTTAAAAATAAATTAGGAAGAGCAAAATGTAGAGCTAAACAATCTAATTTACCTTTCGATTTAACTGTAGAAGATTTATATAATTTATGGAATGAGCAAAACGGTAAGTGCGCAATTTCAAACATACCAATGACTTATGAATTTTGTAAAGGTAACGTTATGACAAACATAAGTGTAGACCAAATTAATCCAAAAGCTGGTTATACAAAAGACAATATTCAATTAGTATGTTGGGCAGTTAATAGAATGAAAGGAGAAATGAGTATGGATGAATTGTTATATTTTGTAAATTCTATTCATGACAATTTGATAGAGTAAGTATACGTTTTTTAAATTCTTAGTTTAACCTAACGCGGAAACTTTGAAATAGAAGGAGTAGAAGGGTTAAATACAGTTAAACTAGGATATCCGTTTAACTAAAACAAATTAATATTATGCTTAATCATGTGAATACTGTACTGATTGCTAAAACAGCTCCTGCTTCTTTTTCTACTGCAGATGCTTTGGCAGATGGTGCAATTGCTTTGTTTGATGAAAACAAGAAAATTTTAACATCTACTGCATTAGCTGCAGCAGCTAAATCTATTTATGTAGGTGTTTGTGAAGGTAAAGAAGATGTATATGATCAGAAAGGTGCTAAGAGCACTAAATCTGTAATTAGATTTTCTATGCCTATTCAAAAAGGTTCTAATCCTACTTTGGTAGTAACTCCTTTCGTTGCTAAAGCTGAAGATAAGATTGTTATTACTGCTACTAACGTTACTCCGGAAGTTGGACATCGTTATGTATTGCGTCTGGTTTACAATGATATTTATGAAGAACCGGGTCAGAAAACTCAGACATTCGAAGTAATTGCTAAGACTACGGCTCCTAAAGATTTGGTAGAAGCATTAGCAAAGAAAATTAACAAGAATCCGAATTCTAGAGTTACGGCTTCAACAAGTGCTGCAGTTTTGACTTTGACTGCTAAAGAAATTCCTTATAATGAAGGTATTACTTTGGATTCTGGTTATACTCAGGTATCTGTAGAAGCATTTATGTGGACAACTATTCCTTCTGGTTTGTTGAGCAATGTAATGTATCCGATTTCTAATTTGACAATTGCTAAGACTCAGGGTACCCCAGGTAAAGGTAATCCTTATATTGTAAGAGATCGTGAAGATGCAGCAATGGGTTACAGAGGTATTACGCATAGAGCGAATGGTATTTATCCGTATATTGCACCTGAATTCAGATCTGATTTAAGTGCAGAATATGATACTATTACTCTGGAATGGGATAACAAGTACTTATCTGATGATAATCAATATATTAAAACTACGCCGTTGGCAGCTGAAATTTATGTAAATAAAGGTCAGATTGCTACTAATGCGTTGTTTGTTAATATGATTAAATCTTTCATTGCTGGTAGTGATGTAACAGCTGGCAATGAGTAATTTTTATAAGATTTAATAATCATAGAAAGGGATTGGGGAAGTTATCCCTGGTCCCTTTTCTTTTTAATATACGATTGATATGAATGAAATTAATGAAAGCTTATACTATGCAGAATTAAAATTACTTACAAGATATTGTAGTAACTGCTTAGATAATAAGATGAAAGATAAAATCATGATGTTCTTATTCAAGAAGACATTGTATGAAGATGCTACAGCACTTGGATTTACAGAGGATGCTGATAGATATTATAAAGAAATGTTGAATCTACTTGATATGAGAACTTGTAATTGTACTATTAATGACTGTAAAAATTGTAAAGATGGGTATTGCGAATTATGTAAATAAAGTTGGCGAGTTGGTTAATCAGTCTACAAAGTACAATGCAAAATTGGATAGAGTTTCGATTACAAATTTAGTACTGTTACTACATTTAGATGAACTAGCTAAGTGGGCAACTAACAATTTAAACGATGAAGAATTTCCTATTACTCAGGATGATGTAGATAAAATTATAGGTTATATTCATTGTTTAAAAAAACAAATTAATTTCTATCCAGAAAAAGATATCGATCCTGATTGTATATTAACTGAAGTAGAAGAACATATAATCCAAGAGTAATATGAATAAAAAGATATCACAATTTGAGGTTACTACATCCTTTGAAAATAATGACATCTTAACTCTTGTACAAGATAATACTAATAAGATTATCCATAAAGATGATTTTGAAACTAGTTTATCAAGTACGTTTGCAACTAACGAAAGGGTAGGTGGCATCGAAGAGGATGTTGCAAATCTTGATACTAAAGTAGATAACAACTATGCTGATCTATCCACTAAAATAGTAGAAGGTGATACCAATGTTACTAACAACCTTAGTAGCAATATCAATAGTTACTACGATGTACTTAATAATAAAATCATTACTCTTGAAGACAAACATAATAAAGATTTGACTGAAGTTAATGATACAGTACAAGGTTGGATAGATGAGATTGATGATAAATCTACTAAAGATCAATTACAAGATCTTATTAATAGACTTACAGAGGATGAGAATATTATTACAGCATTAGCAGATTTAATTGCAAATGGGGGAGGTAGTGGTGAAGCTCCTGGTTTCCATACACAACCTACTAGTACTATATTTCCATTATCTGGTTATTATAAAGGTTCTGATGCAAGTCCATTAGCTACTAGCGATACATTAAATCAAGCTTTATCTAAATTAGAAAATCAGGTTGAAGCTATTAGTAGTTCTTCTGGTTCTTTACCAGTTATTAAAACTGGAGAAAGTACAATACCAACTGATAATAATATATATACTGCTGGTAAAGTAAAAGAAGATTATTTGCGTAAAGATGGAGATACTGCTACAGGATATACTACATTTTTACAAGGAATACAGGGTGGTCAAATATTCAGGTCTGGTTGGGATGGTCAAGGTGCTAGTTTGTATCCAGTAAACAGTAAATGGAATTTCGAAGTAGATAACTTATTTGTTAGAGGTAATATGACTGTCAATGAACTTACAGTAAATGAAATAAAAGCTGTAGGGGGAGACATTCTTGTTACTCTTGCAGATATGGAATGTACTGAAGTAGTAGTAACAGATAATGCATATCGTTGTTATTTTGATGATGGAGATGGTACCAAGTACAATCAATTCAGAGTAAATGATATGGCAATATGCCAGAAATTTGATGGTAAAAATGTAAAAAGATATTGGCGTAAGGTAAATGCTGTAGGCCAGAATTACATAGATCTATCAATGGATGTGTGTGAAGCTGGTAGTGCTATACCAGAAGCAGAAGATAAGATATTGCAATTAGGGCACATGTATGAATCCGATCCTGCTTTAAATGCAGAAATGGATGAACGTAGAAATGCAATTTTTATTTCTGCAAAAGGTGACAATGCTCCTAGAATATCTTACTATAAGAATATTGATGACTTTACTCTGGCTGACAGCGATGGGGTAGTACGTGAGAGAGTTGTAATAGGTGGAGAACAAACTAAATTTGTTGGACATTTATATCAAACATCAAATACAGGTATAACTAGAGTGCCAGTATACAAAGGTGTATGGATGTCAGATGCTACTTATTATTATTACGATCAAGTAACACACAATGGTAGCGCATGGATTTGTATGAATCCTAATGGTACTACTGCAGAACCATCGGAAGACGAAGATGATTGGCAATTGTATATATCTAAAGGAGATTCTGGCAAACCTGGAGATGATGCTGCTAAATGGGTAGAAATAACAGGTGACAGATTATTTTTGTACGATACTCCTGATTTTACTGGAGTGCCCAATCCGGCACAATTAGCCTTAAATGCTAATGTATATGGAATGACTAACCCAACTTACAGTTGGAAAATAATGACGGCAGAACCAGTTGAATTATCTATTCAGAAAACGCTACAACTTAATTATTATGAAATGCCTGAAGATTCTAGAACTATCTTGATAAGATGTACTGTGACAGATTCCGATGGTAGTGAGTATTATGATGAAGTGCAAATAGCTAAGTTATCTAATGGAGCGGAAGGTTTAGATGCATACTATATTGATTTAAGTAATGGCACTGTAGTAATACCTTACGATTATGATAATAATCCTAAAGTATTAATGTCATCAATATATACAGAAGTATATGCTTATAAAGGCATTGATCCTATTTCTATCCTTAATATGACTGCTTCTGTACTTGGAGGTACAGCTACAGTAGAAATAACTGGCAATAAGGTTACATTAACTTCTTTATCTAGTTCTACTGCTCAAATACAATTAAATGTTACAGTAGCAGATGGGGTTACTGTACCTAAAATGTGGTATATTGGAAAAGCTGTAGATGGAGAACCAGGTTTTGATGGAACTGATGCTTCCTACGTTTATATGTCTGGTGAGCAATTCTTTCATTATGCTAGTGGAGCTACTGTTCCAACTCCTACTTCCATTACACTTACAGCGGATGCATTTAATATAAATAGTCCACAGTATACGTGGTATTGGTCGCCTGCTGGTACTTATGAATGGCAAGAAATTCCAAATGAGATTACAGATAAACTGGTAGTGAGTTACAATGCTACATACTTTACTAATTATGACGAAGTAACATTCAAATGTACTGTATCTTCACAGGATGGTTCTGTGCAATATTCGGATTTCTTAACCGTTAATAATGTGTATGATGGAGAAGATGTATATAGAGCTAGACTTACTAATGAATGCGCAGGTGTAGTAGCAGACTCAAATGGTAATGTATTAGATTATAGTACTGCGGTTACAGATTCTTCATTAAAATACGGTTCTCAGGAAATAACTGACTATAAATTAAGTCCTTCTCTAGAAGTAGGTTCTGGTACGGTTACATATGATAATACCACTAAAACTTTGAAATGTACTAGTTTAAGTACAGATCAAGCGATGTGGAAAGTTAATTTTATATATCCATCAAGTAGTGATACAGTAGTAGACACTGTAGATTTTATCGTATTAAAACAAAAACAAGGTGAGAATGGAGCTGCTGGTAGTAATCAAGTAATGATTTTCACTAACACAAATAGTACTCCATCTAGACCTACTTTTTCATCTAGACCTTCTAACGGTTCTATCTCTGGTGGATATTCCTGGTATTTAGATCCAACGAATAGCACGTCCGTACTTACGTGGGTAAGCAGTGGGCAATATGATCCTGATTCAGGGGGAATGAAATATGATTCAGAACAAGGTGGTTATTGGACTAAACCAGTTATTTATTCTCCTTTGAATGGTTCACAAGGGGCACCAGGTACATCTGTAACTGAAGTAGTTCCTTATTACTATAGATCTACCTCTCAAACCAGTTTATCTGGTGGTAGTTGGTCTACTTCTAGACCTACTGCTGCCGATGGATACTACATATGGCAATTTTTAAGAGTGTACTTCAGTGATGGAGATTACTCTGATACTCCTTATGTATGTATATCTGGTTCTACTGGAGGTGATGGTCCAGCATTAAATTTTCGTGGAGAATATAGTAGTGGTAAAACATACGGTTGGACTACTAATCCAAATGTAAGAGATGTTGTGTATAGATCTTATACGAGTACCTATTATATGGTTGCAGAAAGTAAAAAAGGATCAACATTTAGTAATGTAACTCCCCCTAATAGTTCTTACTGGACAGCTTTTAATACATTTGAAAATATTGCTACTGGGTTGTTATTTGCTGATAAAGCTACTATAGCAGGTTGGCAATTTAGTAATTATAAAATCTATTCTACAAACAATCAAGTAGTTTTAAATGGTAATTCGGTATTAGAAGATGCCGCATCTGGTACAGACACAGATATTGTATTTGCAGCTGGTGGTACTTTAAATCCTGCATGGGACGGTAGTAAAATTAATAGATACGCGGGTTTAAAAATACATCGTGGTGGTACACTTACTGTAGGTAATGGTACTACGGAGAGCAGAGCTGGTTTAACAGGTTCTCCTGACATGGATAGCATACGTATGTGGGCAGGTAATCCATTTAATACTAGAAATACTGCTCCATTTAGAGTATATGATGATGGTCGTATGGTGGCAACTAGTGGTACTTTTACCGGATCTGTTACATGTACAACATTGATAACAAGTAACATTAGTTCTGATAATTTCTCTATTCCTGGATTAAAATGTGCTGGGAGATGTACTCATAGTGGGTCTTCAGTATCATTTGGTTATTTATTTACTACAAAAGATGTTAGAATGACCGCATCTCGTGTATCAACAGGAAGATACAGATTTACATTATCTGGTAGTAGTTATAGTACTAATTATGTAGTTCTTTGTTCTATTGACAATCCGACTACTAGTCTTAATGGTGGATTTAGAGGCACATATCAAATTGGTCCAAGATATACAAATTATTTTGATGTATATTGGTTTGATACCGATGGCAATGCTCACGATATAACATATTTTAATGTTGCATTTTTTTCATTTTAAATGATATGGAAATATATTATATAACAAAAAACAACGTTGGTTCAATAGATGAAACATTCTTTAGAAACTACTTAAGCGATAAAGAAGTAGCTTCTTTGGAAGATCTTACTGATGACGATCATTTTTTACTATTAAATGAAGATCAATCCAAATTTTATTTAAAATATATGGATGATGTAGTAGATGATCCAATAGCAGTCTATAACATGATTCCGCCAGTCAAATCTTTTCAAAATGAAAGAATACGAAAAATAAGAGAAAATGCATACATTAATAAAAGTGATGCATTATATATGGCTTATATTAAGTATAAAGAATTTGGTGAAGAGGAAGCCGCTACTATAGCTTACAACAAATGGAAACAGGCTGTACTTGATATAGAAAATGCAAACCCATACATAACAGAATAACATGATAAAGAATAATGTATATTATGAGTTCTTTGCAAGTTATACAGCACCTAATCCTGATGAGGTTGGGTACTGGATTGACTTGGGAGCTAACTCAAAAGGCAAAATAATTAAGGTATACAACCAAGATATTAAAACTTGGGTTAAAGTAACGGATGCTACTAGTGAAGATGCTGTTGCTCCATTTATTGGTAGTAATGGTAATTGGTGGGTAGATAATCGTGACACTGGTATACCTGCAGCAGGTAAGAATCCTTATGTAGGTAGTAATGGTAATTGGTGGGTATACGAATCATTAGAAAATAAATATATTGACAGTGAAATTCCTGCTTATGGTAAGAGTGCTTATGATCATGCCGTAGAACAGGGTTTTAAGGGCACAGAAGAAGAATTTGGTCAATTGCTTATAGATGGTATCAATTCTGCAGAAGTGGCTGAAAAAGCCTTAGAAAACGCTACAGAGCTTGTCGAAAATCCACCTAAGATCGTTAATGGTACGTGGTGGTTTTATGATTATACTGATAAGACTTATAAAGACACAAGTATTAATGCTGTAGGTGATGCATTTACTATAGTAAAAACATACGCATCGGTTGCTGCAATGCAGGCAGACTATAGTAATCCTGAAGTAGGTGTAGGACAATTTGTAATGATTGATACAGGTGATGTTGAAAATGAAGAGGATTCTCGATTGTATCTAAAAGGAGATACTGAATGGAAATTCATATCAGACTTATCTGGTGCACAAGGTATTCAAGGTTTATCAGCATATCAAGTAGCAGTACAGCATGGTTTTGAAGGAACAGAAGCTGAATGGTTAATCTCTTTGAAAGGTGAGAAAGGTGAAACTGGGCCTAAAGGAGATAAAGGTGATACTGGAGAAAAAGGGGCTACTGGTGAAAGAGGACCTCAGGGTTTACAGGGAGAAAGAGGTTTACAAGGTGTCCAAGGTGAAAAGGGTGAACAAGGTATACAAGGGCCTGTTGGACCTAAAGGTGAACAAGGAGAGCAAGGTATACAGGGAATTCAAGGACCAGCAGGACCAACAGGACCTAAGGGGGAACAGGGAGAACCTGGTCCTAAAGGTGAACCTGGAGATGATGGAGCACCTGGAATACAAGGTCCAAAAGGCGATCCTGGAGAAAAAGGAGAGAAAGGAGATCCAGGTAGTGATGCTTCTGTAACTAAACAGAATGTAGAAGCTGTACTTACTGGGAATATTACTAGTCACAATCACGACAGTAGATATATATCTAAAAGCAATACTAGTACATATACACCTACTGCAGATTATCATCCTGCCACTAAGAAGTATGTAGATGATACTGTAGCAGCAGTAGATGTTACTGAACAAATCTCTGGTAAAGCTGATAAAACTTATGTAGATAGTGAGTTAGATACTAAAGTAGACAAAATATCTAATAAACAGTTAAGTACAGAGGATTATACTACTGAAGATAAGACTAAATTAGCTGGTATTGCTGCAGGAGCTGAAGTAAATGTTAATGCTGACTGGAATGCTGAATCTGGAGATGCACAGATACTTAATAAACCTACTATTATTACTGAGGAACAAGTAGATCAGAAGATTAATACTGCCATAGGTTCAGTATATAAGGTAAAAGGTTCTGTAGCTAATTATGAAGCTTTACCTAAAGACAATGTAACAATAGGTGATGTATATAATCTTGAGGATACAGGAGCTAATTATGTAGCTACTTCAACTACTCCAGATTGGGATAAGTTAAGTGAAACAGTAGATCTTAATGGGTATTTAACTAAGACTGATGCAGCTAGTACGTATCAACCAAAAGGCAATTATCTTACTTCAGTACCTGAAGAATATGTAACTGAAACTGAATTAAATGCAAAAGGTTATGCTACTACTACTCAGGTTAATACAAAATTAGATTCTTCTGCATATACGGCAGCAGATATATTATCCAAAGTAAAGACAGTGGATGGGATTGGTAGTGGTTTAGATGCTGATTTACTTGATGGTAAACAAGGCAACGAGTATGCTTTAAAAACAGATATATCTGATGAAGTATATATAAGCGAAGGTACACAACCTGATGGCGAACAAGAAATATGGGTTGACTTGTCAGACAATACTTTTGATGAATTAGTAGTTACAGAAGCACCTAAAGATGGTAAACAGTATGCTAGACAGAATGGAACGTGGGTAGAAGTAGAAGCAGCACCTAAAGATGAAACTGTTAAAATAACTGTTGCAAGTAATCAGTTATCAGATTCTAACATTAATGGTGTTACTATTACTATAGCTTATGGTGAAACTTCTAAAGTACTTACATGGGAAGGAACTGAACTTAGTATTACTGTTCCTGCGGATTCTAATTATACTATCACATGCAGTGATATTACAGGCTATTCTACTCCAGAAGTACAATCGTTTACAGCTACAGCAGGTAATACTAGAAATGTAACTTTAACTTATAGTACTACAATAGTTACACTTGTTGTTACTAGTAATAATCCTACATTATTTGTAGATGATGTTAGTATTTCAATATCAGGTGCAATAACTGAATCATTATCAGGAAATTTAACTTATACTTTTAATGTACCAACTGGTAAGCAATTTACTGTTGCTGGTCGGGAAGTGATAGTGAACACAGATACTACTTATAGGAAGTATGATATTCCAGAGGAGGAGACACATACAGCAACCGGTATTACACAGAATGTTTCGTATACTTACTATGGTACTAAAGTAACTTTAAACATTACAGCAGATGAAGGTGCAATTACTCCTGTAGTAAGTTTAACTCCTGCAATGTGGACACATCCACTTAGCTTAGGTACGCATAATTTTATTTTACCTAAAAATTATGAGTATCATTTCCAAGGTGATGAAGTAACTAATTACGATACTCCACAGATTCAGACTGGGAATACTGGAACTGAGTATTCAGATATAACTGTTAATCTAGCTTATAAGATTCTAGCAGAAGAAACACACGCTATGTGGGTTCAATTTGACGAAACCACAAGTACCACTACACTAGAAAGAGGTGGTAATTTAGATATCATTACTAACCTTACTAGTAAATTTAAAAGATGTTTAGCGTTACCTCAGGATGATGGTTCTGCTGCTATTGCCTATTTAAATTCTACGGATAGTAATAAATGGGAAGATGGTTCTACTGTTAACCGTACTGGTGCTTATCATTATGTATATTACATGGTTCATTTCCCTAAATATTATTATCGTACAGAACTAGTGAGTATAGGTAAATTCAAATTGTATATATCTGATAGAAAGCTTACCGATTCTTATAAAGAAGAAAGAGAATGTTTGATTGGTGTATTTGAAGCATATAATACTGACGGTAAATTAACCAGCAGACCCAATACGACTAGTACTGGAAATCAAACTATAGAAACCTTTTTCAATCAAGCACAAACCAATGGTTCAAATTGGGGATTGATTGATTATAGAGCCCATAAAACTATTGCTAATTTATTCTGTGCTAAATATGGTAATACGAATATAAGTACAAATAATAGTAGCATACCTTGTTCCGGTGGTACGAAAGCATATAATTCTGGTAATACTGGTGCTACATTATTGTTAGGTAATTCTGATGGACTTATTGGTGCAAGTAGTAGTTTCTTGGGTCTTGAAGATTGTTATTATGGTAAATGGGAAGCTGTACAAGGTATAAACATTATTGATAGGCAATGGATAGTATATGATGGCGGTTTAAAAGTAGATACAAATGTTGACGGATTAACTTCTGCTGGATATACTAATGTAAGAATTACAAGTAATGGACCCACAAATACCGCAGGTAGTAGTAATGGATACATTACTACAATAATGCATGGAGAATATGCGGATATTACTCCTATTAGTGCTTCCGGTGGTTCTAGTACTACTTATTATGCTGACTTCTACTATCAGAATACTGGTAATAGAATTCTGTTCAGGTCGGGTGGTTCGGGCAGTGAGTCTCTTTGCGGGGTCTTCTGTTCGAATGCTAATTATGATTCGTCGCGTTC
>UMHM01028140.1_pt1 | contig 14240 bp, 13 predicted proteins | sample 1965501 | NCBI WGS metagenome assembly UMHM01 (sample SAMEA4836095, study PRJEB28245) | human gut metagenome | biome: gut microbiome; material: fecal sample | place: Denmark | collected 2008
TTGAATATATGAACAGGAATATTCCTCCTCCTATCAGAAGTGTAAACAACGGCCATCCGCAGACGAAGTCCGAGAGGGGAATCGTCTTCATCGACGAGATCGACAAGATCGCCCGCAAGAGCGACAATCCGTCCATCACTCGCGATGTGTCAGGAGAGGGAGTCCAGCAGGCCATGCTGAAACTCCTTGAAGGCAATGTCATCAATGTCCCGCCGAAAGGTGGCCGCAAGCACCCGGAGCAGGAGTTCATCCATGTCAACACGCAGAACATCCTGTTCATCTGCGGCGGTGCCTTCGAGGGAATCGAGCGGCGCATCGCCCAGAGACTGAACACACAGGTACTTGGTTTCGGTGCTACCCAGAAGCAAGTTGTTGACAAGAAGAACCTCTTGAAATATGTTGATGCACAGGACTTGAGGGCATACGGTCTCATTCCGGAGATCATCGGCCGTCTGCCTGTCATCACTTATCTTGACGCTTTGGATCGTGAGGCCTTGCTCAGGATTCTCACCGAGCCGAAGAACGCGATTCTCAAGCAATACGCAAAACTTTTCGAGATTGACGGAATGGCACTCAAGATTGAGGACGGTGTCAATGAGTTGATAGTTGACACCGCCATAAAGAACAAGCTTGGTGCCCGTGGGCTGCGCTCTATCTGCGAGCAGATCTTCGATGACGCGATGTACGACGCTCCGTCATCCCGCAAGAAGGTTTTCACAGTGACCCTTGACTACGCTAAGTCCAAACTGGAGAATTCGCTTTAGACCTTGTGGCGGCTAACTTGCTGACAACTAATTAAATAATATACCCTTCTCCTATTGAGGTAGAAGAAGGGTATATTAACATATTTACTGATAATGACTTAACCTCCACGCTTGGTGGGCATAACGCTTTCATTCCTCGAAATCATCATCATCAATGTCGTCGACGATGTTCTCCTGATGCCATTCGGAGTATCGGGTCGGAATATTCCTTGGTCTCAGAACAAGATAGTCATCCCCATGCCAGACCACAGAATATTCCTTCCTCGCCGCAGTGAGCTGCTCGTCCGACACGCTCGCCAGCACAATCTGCCCCTCAGGTGCCTCGTCATTTCCTTTGGCCAGCAGAGTGATGACATCGCAGGCCACCAGCTGCGACAGGAAGTAAGCCGACTTTTCCACCGCCGACCAAGAATCGTTCACATGGAATAGATGGACCATATTCTTGTTGTCCCTCTCCATCCGAAGGATTCCGTCCATTCTCTCGTTTAAGAACTGATTGACTGTGAGCATTGTATTATCAATATAAAAGACTACGACATCCGGTCCACTGTGTCGCGCATGAATTTCCAGAAACGTGTGTTTCCGATGTGGGTGAGTGAGCCAAGGCTGCACATGAACCTGTATATTCGAGAATCACGGGCGGCCTGCACTTTCATGAACTTGTAGAAGACGAATGTGTTGAGGATGCCGAGAGCGACCACGATGTATGTCTGGAGGTTGATCGACGCACCGAGTTTCCAGGAAAGGAACCAGATGAGTACCGTCGTGATATTCATGGAAAGGATCGCCATCGTCGTGCCTGAATGCGAGAAGCCCATGTCGATGAAAAGATGGTGGAGGTGGGTCTTGTCCGGATGGAAAGGGGAGAGGTGCCTCAGCATCCGCACCGACATCACCCGAAGAGTGTCGAACACTGGTATGCTCAACACGGCGAGCGTGAATGCGATGAGTCCGAAGTTCCGCGCCTCAAGTTCCTTGACAGTACTGCCGGATGAGAGGCAGTACGCCACAAAGAAAGCGATCGCCGTTCCCATCATAAGCGTCCCTCCGTCCCCGATGAACATCTTCGACTTGCCGCCGAACACATTGTGCAGGAAGAACGGAATCAGCGCTCCGACTCCAATCAGCGCGAGCCCCGCGAGAGTGATCATTCCGCAGTGGAAAAAGAACGCCGCGAACAGAAGGCAGGACACGATAACGTACCCCGATGAATATCCGTTCACCCCGTCAATGAGGTTGATGGCGTTGATGATCCCCACCCCGGCGAAAATCGACAGCGGCCAGGCGACATATTCCGGAATGCCGTGGATTCCCCAGAGCCCGTGGAAATCATCGATGAAGCATCCCGTAGCCAACATCATCAGGAAGACGATCATAATCTCCACAATGAATCTGAATATGGCGGAGATGTCCCTCCTGTCGTCCCACATCCCGATCGCCAGCATCACCGTGATGGCGCAAAGGTTCACCGTAGTGGTCGGGAAGTCATTAAAGAATATGCCCGTGATCACCACCGCCGGCAACACTCCCATGAACACCGCCACCCCACCGAACACCGGCACCGGTGTTCTCTGAAGCTTGCGTGCGTTCGGATTGTCAATAATGTTGTGCCTGATCGCATACCTCAGCACAAACGGGTAGATTAAGGTCACAATGACACACGCCGCCACTCCCGGGAGCGCGACCAAGATCTTTGGGTTCATAATACGCTTGAATAAGTAAGTTACGGAATCGTGAAGTTTCCGCTTGACAGAGCGGAGGTGGTTATGGTTTAGGTTGGATTGTAGTAGGTATTAAATACCTTTGTATAGATACGCCGTAGAAATTTGACCACTAACTGTAAAAGATAAAGAAAGAGAGTGCTTAGGGGGCACTCTCATATAATCAAACTTTAAATCTTTCTTGTAAAGGTATCTTCAAAAATGATAGCAAAAAATATAATCCCATTTAAAAGTATAGTCTCAAACGTCCTTTGTTTTGATACAAAAAAAACTGCTTATATTTGACAACTCCAAATATTTCTACACTTTTAACCACTCGTCATCTGGTTTTTTTGACACCATTCGTCGGTCATCTCTTTCCTGAGTTTATTAATCCAATTGTCTTAATGACAACCGATTCGACAAGCTCCACATAACGTTTGGTGACAATCTCAGAGGAGTATTCTTTTCTGATGACTGTGATACCTTTGGCACCCATTGCGGAAAGGGCCTCCTTGCTGACTTGTCTTAGATATTCAGATGCCGCTTTCGTCCTGTCGGGTATATTCCTGTCTGTTATGATTTTTGCACACCCGATGGGTGACAGAAAATCAACTATAGGTGTCCCCTCTCCGGAGCAAACCAGCATTGGCTTTCCGCATGCCATGATAGTGTAGACCTTTGACGGGAATCCCTGCATGTCCATCGAAGGAGTCATGAAAATGAACTGCATGTCCGAATAAGCGATGATCTTAGGCATAAACTCTCTGTTTTGGTAAGGAAGAATGTGAACTTTCTTCAATTCAAGCCGTTCTACCTCTTTTTCGACATAAGGCTTCATCACACCTCTCCCTATCACATAGTAATCAACGGGCAGATCTTTTGTCTCTTTCGCCATGCCGATGAATGTTTCCCAATCCTGCGCGAATCCTATGTTGCCGGCATAAAGTAATTTGATGGATTCAGAGTCCGGGAATATTGATTTATCCAAACCCTCATGGCCTATCTTTTCGTTGTAGATGTCTGTGTCAACAAAGTTGGGAATAAAGGAGAGCTTTCCAGGTTCTTTGAACCTCCCTTTTATTGTGTTGTAGAACACGTTGTCAATAGTAGAGACCGCATCGGATTTGTCATATACCGACTTTTCCATCCATGAAAGAAACCTTCGTACAGAACCCTCCTTGAGATTGAGAATGTCAGGATATATTTCTTGGACATTATAGATGATCCTGCATCTCTTTATCTTCTTGTAGAGTATGTTTATCCATCCCAAGGTCAAGGGTGGGGATGGTGACAGGACTGCATCGATGTGTCCGATGAACAGCACTGTGATGAATGCCGCGATGTGGAAATAAGCAAAGCTGAACAAACGCAAAAGCGTGCTCTTAAACTTCTTTTGGGGAATATGAATGACATGGATGCCATCCAGATCACTCTTTTTCAAAAATGGCCAGACTTTCCACTTTATAGGCTGTTTTTGAATTTCATCTGGAACTAGATTGTAGTGTGGAGTGGATGTCAGCACAATGACCTCATGTCCTTCCCGGTGGAATCTCAATGCGATATCCTTGTAAAGATATGCCGTTGAAACCCCATCCGGACTGAACGTCAGGCTGTGGATTAGGATTCTCATAAATGTGACTTTTGTATTATTTCCTTTTAAGCAATACGAAAGCGACCCCTTTGTCTATTAGGGTTAAATGAACGTTTGTGAGTGTCCTTGTAGGAAACCTAAGGTTGAATAGAAGCTCTCTTTTTTTTCTGGCTAAGGTTTAGGAATTTTCAGATGATCCCAAATTAGACCACTGATATGACTGTTGTTGGCTATGCCATTTTGAATATCGATAAACCTTTAGCCGTCTGCCATTCATTTATTGACTTATAAAGGTTGCTGCCAGCGAAATCAGCAACCGAGTAAGCGTTGACACACTTTTCCCAAATCGCCGCTTCGCTATATGTAGCCGTATTGACAAGGCTCAAACTTAACAGACTGACGGTGTCATGCCCCTGGCAAACGTCATACATGCTCTCGTGCTTATATGTATGGCATTTCAAATGCAAAAAAGCTTTGCACAGTCGCGTCAGTGTCTTTAATTTCTCTGTCTTCTGCCCTTTCTTATTGAAGCAAGCTTTTAAGAACATGCGGTAATAACGCCATTTCCAGTCATCATATACTATGTGTTTCTGTTGATCGAAAGTACTGGAAATCTTGCAACCCTTCTTGAAATTACAGCCCATTCTGAACAGGTCGTTCACTATTCGCAACTCTCCTGCATATCGTAGTACAGGTTCTAAATTTTTCAATTTGTTGTCGAAATCTTGAATCCAAGCACAAAGGGTCTGCCTGACCGAAGCCGTTACAAGGGCTGTCATTTCCATGTCACGATGGTCGGTATGGAAGATGTTCTTTGGATACTCATGGCCCTTTCGATATTTCCTGTAGTCCGTATCTATAATACCAAGCACCTGGTCGGTACGACCGTCTTTCAGCACAATATCCACGATTTCCATAAGCATCTGGCATCCACCTTCCTTCACGTTGCCTTGGTCATCCAGTTTAGTGGAGTAGTACACATCTGTCACCCTCCCATCGAAGAAACGATGGTAAAAAGCCAAGTCATCGGCTCCCTCCACAATCACGAAGGTTGTCTGCATTCTGCGTCTGGAATTCAGTTTTGCATAGATATGACCAAGTGTGTGGCGCGACATATCTTGCTCCACTTGTGTCCGTGTCGTTGTCGCCATCTCTCTAACCTATATTCTTTTTTCCGACTGTTGGTACAAATCGACAGTCATGTCCCAGTCATATGAGAACATCTCTGGCGCATGTGTGCAGATAATGTATTGCAAATCCTTGCGCACACCTGCCAATACCTCTAAGTTAGTCATAAACTGCCCCTGCCATTCCAGGTGGAACGACAGCTCCGGTTCATCTATCAGCACCAAGGCATCATCCTGTACATCAAAGAGAATGTCGCAGTTCATCAGCATGATGTGACGTTCACCCGATGACAATTGGCCGAACGACAGAATAGTGGCATTTTCATCCTCTGCCTTGAAGCGAAAGCCGAAATATGGCGATAGTTCCAGCTTTTTATTGGCGAAGCAGTAGTTCCCTATAATGTTGTGTAGGGCATCAAGTGAGACCACCTTCTTAAGCACGTCTCCTGTTAGAGCCTTGTCAAAAGCAGCGATGCACGAATGGCAAAAGGACGCTTTCTCGACCGAGTATGCCGGTATCGGGTTCTTCCTCAAAAGCTCATATCTCAGAACGGAGTCTATCAGTGGCTGCAAGCGCGATACCTGCTGCTTGTATTCTTCCTCCGTCATTGTCCCATAGTCTTCCATCATCCCTTGCTGAAAGGATGCGTTAAGTTCTCGCTCCAAGTCCTGCAGGTATTCCCTCACTTTTTCTTCCAATGAATGCCCCGCCGAGTCGCTCTTAACTCCATCGTAGAGACGGCTGTCTGGAATCATGTAAATGGGATGTGAGGAAAGGTAGGCTGTCAGGTTGTTAAGCCTGTCTTCGCTCTCTTTGCCTTTCTCCCATTGGAACGTCTCTTCCTTACCTCCCTTATAGTTTGATGAAAAGGTCAGTACAACTTTCTTCGGCTCCACCTCGTCACTGCTCGAATCGCTGCTGTAGATACGCTTTTGAGTGATGACCGTCTGAAAGCCATCATCAAAAGCAATGCGGAACTCATCAAACATAATGCTCGATAACTCAGCGAAGCCACGTTTATATAAACAGCTTATCATTCGCAGCAGCGTAGTCTTTCCATACGCATTGGGACCCGTTACGAAGCAATAGGGATGCTTTTCCGGACAGAAATCTAGCATGTACGTGTACAGCCCGTACAATTTCTTGATGGTAATTCTGCTTAACATACGTCTGTTACTTATAAAGTTCATCAATCCGGTGGCGTACCGTCTCGTTCACTGTGAGGTTACGCAACTTTTCCACGTTCTGCTTGCCATCGAAAGTTACTGTCGATGTGTAAGATGGGTAGTCATCCCGCTTACTCTTGTTGTTCAGGTAGTGCAACGCACGAAGGTTGTCGAGATTGTCGTCACCTCCACGTACTTTGGGAAATATATGGTCTATCACCCAGCCATAGGGGTTCGTCTTGCCGTATTTGTCACGCATTATGAGAGCCCCGCATGCATCGCGCCGATACATACTGGCATCGAAGCCGTCCATCACACCTGTCTTTTCCCACACGGCATCAATTATTTCTTGCGTTATCATACCTAATTACGATGTATATGTCTACTTTAACTTGAAAGGACACCCCCTGTCAAGTCAATTGGTCATTCTTGCAGAACCCTCCGAACAGCTGGCGTTCTGCATCGGAACCTGTGGCGCGAAGGTAGTGATTATTTTTGACATTACCATGTGCTCATAGTGTTATGTCAGTTATGTTACTCGACAAGAAGATCTCTTTTTCATAACTTTCTTGATGAGAAGTTATTCAGAATATACTCGGCAAATATTCTTTCTAATTGCTCACGTGTATATCGCTCTTCTTTAGAATATAACTTGGACTCATGTTCAAGTATTTGGTCAATTGTCCAGTAGAACTTGATGAACTTGGCTGGCACACCTCCGCATACGCAGTATGGTGGCATTGGCTTTGTGACAACAGCACCTGCGGCCACTGTTGTGCCTCTGCCTATTGTCGCTCCCGAGAGCAGAGTGACATTTGAGCCGATCCACACATCCTCTTCTACCAGAACATCCTTATCATCGTGAGTTTAACATTAAATTGTATAATTAATCCATAGTTCTTATTGTAATAAGTTGGGGAACAATTAAATATCCCCGCTTTTTTCCCTTGTATATTCAAATTATTATTTATACATTTGTATAAGTAATACAATAGATATGGCAAGACTCACAAAAGCGGACAGCGTCTATCGGATGTCGCTTCACAAGAACGGAGGTTACATGTATGCGACGACTCATCCGTATACCGTGACCGGGGACGGCAAGAGGAAGTACTCCTGCCTGCATTGGGGCACTGTGACGGATGGTCTCAAGTTTATCCCGGGCAAGCAGTACCTGTACGCCTCTCCTGAGGAACGGGCCAAGCTGATCTTTCCCGAAGGGTGGGACCTCAGCGAAATAGATAAGCTTCAGAGCAATCGCAGGCAAGGCCGTCCTGCATACGAGGGTGCGGACGTCAATCGTTTCTATGGCGACGTCTGGCTCATGGAGCAGGTCGCGGACAAGGTGGGGCTCCGGACGGACCTGATGGCGACGTTCCATGAGAACGCGGAAATCGTGAATGATGTCCTCACCCTTGCCTATTACTCATTCGCGACCGGAAACAGCTGGAGCAGAGCGGCCAGATGGCAGAAGCTGGAGAAGGCTCCGTCCTCAAGGGAGCTTACCCCGATGACGATAACCCGCCTTACGCATTCCATCTCCGAGACCGAAAGGATGAACCTGTTCAAGTACAGAGCCGACAGGCTGGACAAGGACGAGCTGTGCGCCGTCGACTCCACGACCAGATCCGCATACGGCAGTTCGCTCGCCGACATCAAATGGGGCCGGAACAAGGAGCACGTCCCTCTGCCGCAGACTTCAGAAGTCGTCGTCTATTCGCTTGACAGCCATATGCCCGTGTATTACAGGACCTTTCCGGGCAACATCCCTGACTCCAGAAGCGTGGAGACCATCCTCACCGACATCAGCCACGCCGGTTTCCCGAGGGTTATCCTGGTGACGGACAGGGGCTACGAATCGGTTCAGAACCTCGAGAAGTACATCCTCCGCGGCCAGCCGATGATAATGTGCGTCAAGATGCGCCAGAAGATTGTCCTTGACAGGATTGCCGAGTTCGGGACCATCGGGGGAAAGCCGGGGGACATGCTTTTCGACACGGAGAGCAGGCTGTACTACAAGCAGTATGACCTGGAATACGACGTGAGGGGCAACGGCGACTCCGTCCACAAGGCCGACCGCATGAAACTCGACCTGTTCTTCGCCCCCTTCCGCAGGGCCGCGGAGCAGACTGAACTCGAAGTCGCGGTCGAGATGCAGCGCAGAAGCCTCCAGTCCATACTCGATGCCGGCGGGAGCGTGGACGACGATGAGAGCATAAAGAAGAACTACAACTGGTACGAGGTCTCATATGACAAGAAGGACCGCAAGCTGCTTTCCTTCAGCCTCGATGAGAAGAAGATAGAGAACGTGAAGAAGACATCCGGCTTCTTCGGATACATCACCCTCGGCCTTGACTATACCGCCCTGCAGACCCTTGATGCGTATAGCCTCAGGGATGAACAGGAGAAGTACTTCTGTCAGATGAAGACCCAGATGGGCTTCGACCGTCAGCGCAACTGGTCGGAGGAAGGAAAGACGGGCAGGCTCCTCATCCTCTTCGTCGGCCTGATAATAAGCTCATACGTGCGCCATATCTGGAAGACGACAGGGCTCAAGAAACAGTTCGCTTCAACCCAGGATATCCTTGACGAAATGCGGTCGATCCGCTGCATAGAGCATAATGGTCGGGCCAAGTTCATCACTCCGTTTGTCGGTGCCCAGAAAGACATCTGCAAGGCCTTCGGCTTTGACATCCCTGAAGGTTGCGGAACTGAATACAAATCCAGAAAGGTCTCCCCGAAACGACGCGGACGCCCTGCAAAGGCAAAGACCGTCAAACTTGATAGTTAATTATACAAAAATATGTTAAATTCACGTGGACAAGAATAAAATCACGAATACCTCCCAAGCCCGCGCTTGTGCAGATATGAACAACATTGGGCTTCTTTAATTTCATTAAGCGAAGGGCTTGCTTTACCTGCTTGCTTTGATCACGTATGCCATATAGAATGCGTTTAAGAATTGATGTCGAAGCCTCTGTGAATACAGTACGGTCAAGTGAAACTGGAATCAGTTCCACTTGATTCCTGCCATACTGCTCGTAATATGTTATAATGTACCTTCCCCAGGTATTTATTCCTCCCCTGATGGTATTGGGCGCATCAGAAAAAGGCGAACATAAAAGAACTTTCATCAACCTTCAATAATCTTTATGTATTTTTCAACAAAAACTTTCTCTGAGAACAGTTGTTCCGCTTTCTTGCGTGATTTTGTACAGAGTCGTTGATATTCAATACTGGTTACCTTTAATGCTCGTTCGATTGCATCAGCAATGTTTTGGGGCTTCGTAGGATCGAACAAATAACCATTGTCGCCTTCTATTACATAGAGTGGATTGTCACATACGGCGCTACAGAGCACTGGACGGCCGCAGGACATTGCCTCGCAGATAACGTTTGGAGTTCCCTCATAATACGAAGGAAGACAAAAGAAGTCGCACTCCTGATATACCTGTTTTATCTGTTTAGTCTTGTTTTTTAGAAAAAAACAAGACTGCAACCCGAGTGCTTCAATCTTTTGTTGACATAGATTGAAATACTCAATATTTGACTTACTTTTTCCGTACCATGAAACATGGAACTTGTATCCTTTTGCAGTCACCATCTTAACAGCATCAATAAACCCTAATGTATTCTTTGAAGCCCAAATAGTTGCGACTACTGCAATTTCTGGCGTTATGCGTTTTCCCTCAGTACAAAGTTGAATTGCTTTAAATCTACATAATTGCTGATTGTCGTGAGTTTCTTCTTCACCCACGGATAGTGAGTAGTGAGGAACTCACCCTGTGCATAACTATTCGGAACAATGGCATCTGCCCAATGGTAAAAGAAGAAACGCAACCTTTCGCGCCATCCAATATGCTGGGTAGTGTTTCGTTCACTCACGATAAGACGGAATTTTCCTCCTAGCAATTTTGCCGCACATGCCACTATCGATGGGGTTTCTTGATAAGCAATAACACAATCCGGTCTCTCCCGTTTGAAGTATCTGCGGACAGCTTCGATACGCTTCTTTCCATTGTTTCCATCAGGAATGAGTTCATTAGGGACATCATTTTCATCCAAGTAACTCTGGTAGAAGTCAAGGTTGTGATACGTGCATACCTTGATCGCAAATCCGTCATGCTGAAGAAACGTGGCAAGCCCTACTAACTGTCTTTGAGCGCCACCAGCACCTAGGCTGTCGGTAAATAACAAGATCTTTTTCATTTTAGTGAATTTATGCTCTTGGTAGATTCAGTCTAATTGAATCAACTCACCTAATCTCTTATTCCATTCAGGAGGTGTGAAATGCCCAAAGCCAGATGCTGGATAAAAGGTTAATTCTCCGAAATACACATCTCCATTGATCTCATATAAGTCAACCCTGAGGAAAGGAACGTTGGCAGATAGCGTTTTACAAATTCCTTTCATCTCATCAAAATGTTCGGGGCGAGCAACTGGCGTTAAGCCGTTGCGAGCAACTGGATTAAGTCCCACAAACCCTAGATGATTCCAAGCCATATCATAAAAATCTATCGACTCACAAGTATGACGGTCACGAATAACCTGACAGAATTTTGGCACACCATTGAAGCAGAAGAATTTGTAATCCGTCAAATCGTATGTGGGATCATTCAGTTTGTCATTCGGAATCATGAATTTTTCAGCAATTACTTGCCTCTTGACATTCTTATACGGCCATTCACGAAGAGCAGAGTAGATATCCGATGACATTGATTTGTTAAGTTTTACAATAGCCACATTCTTATCAAACGTCATCTTATCTTTGCAGAGAACGACACCACCACTGCCACCGCCATGCGTCGTTTTCAGTACAAACTGCTTCGGGAGAGTGTCCCAATTTATATCTTCGGCCTTGTCCCATACTCCGAGAGTGGGTATAATATGCTGCCAGCCTATGCGGTCGGCGACGTATTGCTTAACAGCATACTTATCCACCATCATGGTATATTCCTGCCTATGATTGTATACTTTTAGCCATTGCAGTTTTTCTGTAAATGTTTTAGGGTGTTTCCAATTCACCCAATACCCCATTTGGCAACGGTATCTCAAAGAAATATAAAGTTTGTCCGGCAAGAACCTCAGGAAGTTTTTGACAATCGAATCACAAAATAGATATTTGTTGTGTATCAGATAATCCATCCCTTTTTTTATAGACGGTATCATATTTGATTATTTATTGAGCTGACATGAAATCAATTAGTATAGTGTATCTCAATCTGGAAGTTATTAGAAATCGGTCGTTTTTGTTGTATTACATAATTTTTTTGCCAATAAATAAGACCCTACCCCCAATAACCCTCTACAGAGCAATACAGTAATAGCTGCACCAACGAATGAGAAATAATATACTAAAGGGATAGATGCGCACATCCCAATGATAGATGATATGAAAGTAAGATTCCTAAGAGGCTTCTCCTTATGATGAATAATAAGATAATTTGTCCCGTAAGTATAATTCAGCGATAGGAATATCACTGAAAATGATAGAATGCGCATCACTATTACAGATTGTTCAAACTCAGGCCCGAGCATGATTCTTATTGCCATAGGAGCTGTTAAAATGAGCAATAAGGAACCTATAATGGTTGATCCTATATTAATTTTTGCATATACACTATGTTTGTCTGGGTGCCGAGATAAAAAGGGATATAATACTCGCGACAAAACGGATTGGAAATTATAGAAAATAGTCGGAAATTTACTACCTCCATCATATAAGCCATTAGCTGTAGAACCACCCCAAAAACCTAAAAGCATCACGGAAAAACTGTTATATAGATTAGGCATAAGGCTGTTCAAAAAGACATCTGTACTGCCTTTAATGGTTTTTAAAATCTCGCCCTTCTGTGGTTTATAAAGTGTATATCCCCATCTTTTCAGTATAAGGAATAAGGCTCCAATGCCACATATCAAATAACCTGTTGTTGTCAATAGAGGTTGAAGAAGGTAGTCATTTTTGTCATGAATGAAGAGAAAAACGGCGATGGTGAATATGAACTTTATAAAAAGGTTAAAAAGAGTAGTGAATTTCATCTTTTCAATGGCCTGAAAAAACCACTCTGGGAAGAGAATATGCCCAGGGACCAATAAGAATGTAATCATTATGATCGCACGATTCATACGCAAATAAGGAATCATGACAGTCGCAATCATAAGAATCAGTCCAGATAGCAAGGTCAATAGACATCGAGCCCATAGCACATTACTAAAAATATGAGATACCTTATCTTTGTCAGATCTATTCTGAGCCACATCGCGTGTGGCTGTCAGGTTAAACCCCCAATCTGATATTGTTTGAATCCATACGATAATGGCAGATGCAAATGCTATCTTTCCAAAACCATCAGCTCCTATCACTCGCGCAAGATACGGCATCGTGATCAAAGGAAAGACATATCCGGCTACCTGAAGAAGGGAAAGATATCCAAAGTTTTCAAAGACAATTTTACCATCTTTGCTTCGTGCGACTTTATTCTTTATTTCCGATAGTCTATTCATAAAATCCTGCCGTTGTTCTTAATTGTTTCAGATTCGATTGCTTTTTTTGCAATTCAATCCACTTGTTCGGTTACCAACTTTGTTATATCAGAGTTGTCGTATTTCATCTTAAATACATTGATGCCTATTTTCTTTGCAATTGACCGAATCTCCACTTCCTTATGAGAATCTATTCTTGTTCCAAGATAGACGGCTTCTACTGTGAAACCTTCAAATGGAATAAAATCTTTTCGATGTGTTTTACCAGTTGTGTTGTCATACTTTTGACTTATATATCACGAACGAGGATTGTCCGTTATTGAATACCCTAGTATACAACATATGTATATACTCATGGCTGAATATGACATTGAGAATAATGCTTTACTAAAGCAAATGATGAAGGCGAGGGTAATGCAGATTCTACAGTCATTGCCTATCATTTTCGATTTGGAGGATTTGTAGAAACAAATCCAATAATAAATAAAAATTACTATGCCAAATAATCCCTGATTGGTCAGGATCTCTAACCAGTCATTATGAGCATAATTTATATTGACAGTCAAAGTTCCCCATGCACCACGTCCAAATAACGTTTGAATTATATTGGCATCATAGCGGAATGCATGCCACAATTGTGAGTACATAATGCTTCTGTTGCTATCATCGCCATCAATCGTGTCCTGAAGCCTAGCATTAAAATAATCACTAGTATCAAGCATGTGTATGACTGCGTAGTATCCAAATATGCAGATGACGATTGAAATAACCAGAATACTGAATTTAGTTTTTTTTGATGCTAGTTTAAGATTCATCCATAGAAAATACACTACAGTAAGTGCTCCAATAATAATTGCCCCTCGTTTCATTGCCATAAGAATAAATCCCATACATACAGATAGTCCTATATACTGAAGTACAGGTTTATGCTTGAATAACATCAGGCATGGAATCAATGATAAAAAAAGATATCCACTATTGTTGGTTGCTTCCTCGGACGAGGAACCAAATGCTATTAGACGAGCCATATTATCATGTTGCGCTCTATAGTATTGTAAGATAGCAACGATGAAGAAGATGTAAACCCAATTCTGTAATGAATTTTCTGTTATCTGATTAGTTTTAGTGAAATAATAAAATGAATATATTGGCAACAATGAAGAATAAATGCCTTTTAGATATTCAAAATTCCTAACTTTTGTATATCCAAACTCTGTTATGTATAATTGTTCTCCTGATATGATCAGAATGCCACCATATATTGTAAATAGCAGCAAAAGTGCGTTCAGTCCACTGAATAGTTTTGGCTTTGGTGAGAACGTATTGGCTTTGAAGAAATTCAAAATACTCCAAAATATTAATATATATAATCACCAAAACGAAATGTTATGAAATTCAAAACGAA
>UMHM01023893.1_pt1 | contig 14210 bp, 12 predicted proteins | sample 1965501 | NCBI WGS metagenome assembly UMHM01 (sample SAMEA4836095, study PRJEB28245) | human gut metagenome | biome: gut microbiome; material: fecal sample | place: Denmark | collected 2008
TTGCCTGTGAAGTAAAAATTGATTTTGTAAAAACAAGTACGGGCTTTGGAAGTGATGGCGCAAAAATTGAAGATATCAAGCTAATGAAAGAAACCGTACAAGAGTTCATTCATGTAAAGGCTAGTGGTGGTATTCGTGATGCAGAAACATTTAAAGAAATGGTAAGTTATGGTGCAAGTCGCATAGGCACAAGTGCAGGTGTTTCAATTATTGAAGAATTTAAACAGGAAGCACAACATAATAATGGCTTTATTACTATTGATATGCATATATAGAAAAAATCCATAGAATAAACTATGGATTTTTAATTTTAGTCTAACTCAAAAGCACCTGTATACAATTGATAGTATTTACCTTTTTGTTTCAACAAGTCCTCATGATTACCACGCTCAATAATATGACCTTGTTCTAACACCATAATCGCATCACTGTTTTGGATTGTTGAAAGTCTATGTGCAATCACAAATACCGTTCTTCCTTCCATCAACTTATCCATACCTTCCTGAACAATACGCTCCGTATGTGTATCAATGGAACTCGTTGCTTCATCCAAAATCAATACTGGAGGATTGGCAACAGCAGCACGAGCAATGGATAAAAGTTGTCTTTGTCCTTGCGATAAAGATTCTCCACCTGCATGAATCATTGTGTCATAGCCATTTTCTAAGTGTTTAATAAATTCATGTGCATTCGCTAATTTACTTGCCGCAATACACTCTTCGTCACTCGCATCCAAACGACCATAACGAATATTATCCATGATCGTACCTGTAAATAAGTTTGTATCCTGTAATACAATACCTAAAGATTTTCTAAGATCGGCTTTCTTAATTAGTTTTACATCAATACCATCATATGTAATGGAACCCGATTGAATATCATAAAAACGATTGATTAGATTCGTAATGGTTGTTTTACCAGCACCTGTAGCTCCTACAAAGGCAATCTTTTGCCCTGGTTTCGCAAATAGAGAAACATTAAATAAAATCTGTTTATCTGGATTATAAGAGAAGTTAACATTTTCAAAACGAACATCCCCACGAAGCGGAACCAATTCATCCTTACCGTTTGGTCTAGGATGATGCCAAGCCCAATGATCATGATCCATTTGTTCTAAAGTAACCACACCATCATCGACTTCACTTTCTGTATCTATAATTTCATAAATACGCTTTGCACCTGCATCCGCCATAATTACCGCATTTAACTGCATACTAATTTGCCCAATTGGATTCGTGAAACTACGATTTAGCTGCAAGAATGCGGCAATACCACCAAGAGTTAATCCAGCAATATTATTTAGCGCAAAGATAGAACCAACAACGGCTACAAGCACATAAGAAATATATCCAATATTCATTACAATTGGCATTAAAACATTCGCAAACGTATTCGCATTCGCACTTGCTTCAAATAAGGCATCATTTACTTGATCGAAATCTTTGATACTTTGTTCCTCATGCGTAAAAACTTTAATGACTTTACTTCCTTCCATCATTTCTTCAATAAACCCATTTTCTACACCTAATTGTTTTTGTTGGGCAATAAAGTATTTACCTGATTTTGCCGAAATCTTTTTTGAAGTATAAACCATCAATAAACCACATGCGATTGTTAAAACAGCCAATGGAATATTTAAAATAAACATGGAAATTGTTACTGAGATAATCGTCATCAAAGATACAATAACCTGAGGAATACTTTGAGAAATCAACTGTCTTAAAGTATCCGTATCATTTGTATAAACAGACATGATATCACCATGTGCATGTGTATCAAAGAATCGTAATGGCAATGACTGCATGTGTTCAAACAATTCATCACGAATATGTTTTAAAGTGCCTAAAGAAATAGTAACCATAATACGGTTAAATCCATACGTAGCCAAAATACCAACGCCATAAATCATTGCTAATTCCATCAACACATTCAATAAAGGAGTATAATTCGGTACTTTCTGTGATAATAATGGAACAATATAATCATCAATCAAGCTTTTTAAAAACATACTTCCATATACATTGGCGATACTTGATACAATAATCAATACTAGCACAATTAAACTTTCAATCTTATAAGAAGTGATTGTTTCTTTAATAACTCGCTTTAAACTATTTGTACTTCTATTGTTCATCAAAATCACCTCCATTATTTTGTGCTTCATATGTTTCTTTATACATCGCATTGGATTTTAATAATTCTTCATGCGTTCCTAAGCCAGAAACTTTTCCATCATCAATAACCAAAATCTGATCTGCATCTTGAATACTTGAAACACGCTGCGAAATAATGATTCGAGTTGTATGTGGAATCTTCTCTAAGAATGCCTGACGAATCAAAGCATCTGTTTTTGTATCTACTGCACTTGTAGAATCATCCAAAATTAAAATTTTAGGACTCTTTAATATAGCTCTTGCGATACAAAGACGTTGTCTTTGTCCACCGGAAACATTCGATCCACCCTGCTCAATATACGTATCATATTTGTCTGGCATTAACTGAATAAATTCATCTGCCTGTGCTAATTTACAAGCCTCCATGATCTCATCATCAGTCGCATTAGGATTTCCCCAACGCATGTTCTCTTTGATTGTTCCTGAAAATAAAACATTCTTCTGTAAAACCATCGCCACATTATCTCGCAACACTTTTAAATCATAGTCACGAACATCCATGCCAGCTACTTTCACACTCCCCTTAGTTACATCATATAATCTTGGAATCAATTGGACTAAACTCGATTTACTAGATCCTGTTGCTCCAAGAATTCCTAGTGTTGAGCCAGAAGGAATATGCAAGTTAATGTGACTTAAAATATCTTCATCATTTCCATAATGAAATGAAACATCTTCAAAATCAATCGTTCCATTTTCTATTGTTTGAATACCATTTTCCGGACTTGTTAAATTGGATTCTTGATTTAATACTTGCGCAATACGTTTTCCACTCGCAATCGACATTGTCACCATGACAAAAACCATACTCATCATCATCAATGACATCAAAATACTTGTCGTATAAGTAAATAAAGACATTAATTCTCCTGTTGTCATATTTTGGGCTACAATTTGATGAGCACCTAACCATGAAATCAAAAGAATGGTTCCATACATACAAAGCTGCATAACCGGCGAGTTAAACACTAAGATTTTTTCAGCATTACCTTGAATACTAAAAATAGTCTCACTTTCTTTACGAAATTTTTCAATTTCATAATCCTTACGAACAAAAGATTTCACAACACGAATACCTAAAATGTTTTCTTGAATACTCGCATTTAAAAAGTCATAGCGAGAAAACAAACGACTAAAAATTGGACTTACAATAAAAATAATTCCAAATAAAACAACTCCCAAAAATAAAACTGCAACCACAAAAATCATAGCCATTTCTTTATTTATGATAAAAGCCATAACCAAAGATGTGATCAGCATCAATGGTGCACGAACACAAACACGAATAATCATCTGGTATGCATTTTGAATATTTGTCACATCCGTCATCATACGTGTGATCAATCCACTTGTTGAATAGGCATCGATATTCGAAAAAGAAAATTTTTGAATATTGCGATACTCTGCTTTCCTTAAATTCTTCGCAAAACCACTCGATGCGATAGCTGCATGCTTTCCACTTTTAGCACCAGCCCACAAAGAGACAAAGGCTGCCACTAACATTAAAATTCCATACAACCAAATCGAACTTATATTTCCTTTTTCAATCCCATTATCCACTAATAAAGCCATTAAAAAAGGAATTAAGACTTCAAGTATAGCTTCAATTGAAACATAAACAGGACTTAAAAGCGTATCCTTTTTATATTCCTTCACTTCCTTTAATAAAGTTTTAACCATAATAAACCCCCTTATTCTAAATTTTGAGCAAGCTCCTTTAAAATTTCTAATAATTGTTTTCGTTTCTCTATGCCCAAGGCATTTTCAAACTTAGATTCCATAATACGAATCTGATTTTCAATATCCTCATGAAGATCCTGCTCTTTTTGCGTTAATACAATCGCACGAACTCGTTTATCTTTAGGATTATGCTTTCTTTCAATAAAACCCTTTTGTTCTAAACGATTTAAAATTCCTGTAACCGTTGGATTTGAAATATGAAAGTGCTCTTCAATATCTTTTTGAATCACAATTTCCTTATCCGTAAAATGCAGATATCCTAAAACGTCGCGCTGGGATTTTGTCAAATCATACTTCTTTAATCCTTCATTCATATGCTTATCCATTTTTTTCTTGATCAAACTAAAATAGAATCCAATTTCATCATTATCACACACATGATTCACCTCAATTCCATAGTGTGCTATATATTTATATAGTACGCTATATATATTACTCTAATAATTCTATTTGTCAATTTTTGATTTTTTAGCTATGATACTTGTATGAAAAAAAATGAAGAATATATAGTAACATGTATCGATGATACAGATTTAAATAGTGGCGTAGTTAAAATTGCCGATATGGTTGTCTTTGTTCCAAACTTATTGATTGGTGAAAAAGCAAAAATCAAGATTGTTAAAGTCAATAAAAAATATGCCTTTGGCATTATCATTCAACTTTTAGAACCAAGTCTAAACCGCCAAAAATTAACTTGTGAAGTCGCAAAAACATGTGGTGGATGTCAACTACAACACATGAATTATGCTTATCAATTAGACTATAAATATAAACATGTTAAAAAATTATTTGAAGACATAGAAGTAAAACCTGTTCTTGGCATGAATAATCCTTGGTATTATCGTAATAAAGCTCAATTCCCTGTTAAAATTAAAGATGGAAAAGTTCAAATGGGGTTTTATCGTCAACATTCAAATGATATAGTGGCATGTAAAGAATGCAAAATTCAAGACCTTTCCATCAATGAAGTATTTAGCTTTATCCAAAAACAGATCACACTTGAAATAGCTCAAGATTTACGTCATGTATTTATCCGTCATTCAAGTACAGATGAAATTCAAGTGGTATTTATCGGAAAAAGTGAAAAGAATGTTTTATCTTTATCTGACCAATTAAAAAACACATTCACACATATCACCAGCATTGTATTTAACTACAACACACGAAATGACAATGTCATTTTAGGTGATACATATAAAGTTTTATATGGAAATGATTATATTCTTGAAGAATGTTTAGGTAATAAAGTAAAATTGCACTTTAAATCCTTTTTCCAAGTCAATCCATCTCAAATGGAAGTATTATATAAGCAAGCCATTCAAGCCGCTAATCTTTCTGGAAATGAAACATGCATTGATATGTATGCAGGAACTGGAACAATCGGAATGGCTGTTAGTAAACATGCAAAAAGTGTAATTGGTGTTGAAATTGTGAAAGAAGCTGTCGACAATGCCAATGAAAATACCAAGATAAATCATTTATCCAATTGTCATTATGTTTGTCAAGATGCTACAAACTTTGCCCATATTCATAAAAATGATAAGATTGACGTAATCTTTATTGATCCACCAAGAAAAGGCATGACGGAAAATGGAATCAAGGATACGATTACCATGCAGCCAAATAAAATCGTATATGTTTCATGTAATCCGAAAACACTTTCTAGAGATTTAAAAATATTTGAAAAATATGGATATCATTGCGAATATGTGCAGCCTGTCGATATGTTTTGTCATACAACAGGTCTTGAATGTGTTGCCAAGATTTGTAAAATAGTGTAGTATTTATTACACTATGAGGCCGTGGTGGAATCGGCAGACACGCTACTTTGAGGGGGTAGTGAGCATAGCTCGTGTGCGTTCAAATCGCATCGGCCTCACCATATTCGTTCAACTGAGTGCTTTTAATTAAAGCACTTTTTTTGTACACAAAAAAACTAGACCTAAGTCTAGTTAATCGTCCTTGCTTGGAAATTTAAATACTTGCTCCCCCTCTTTTGTCACTAAGTATTTACCACGTGCAATATATTCAACATATTCTGGATTCGTCAAGTTTTGTTTAGTCTTCTCTAATTCCTTTTTTTTGGAATTTAAACTTTTCTTTTCTTCCTTTTTCTGTTGAATACTCGCTTTCAAATCTTGTGTCATCATCAACTGTTTGACACCACCAAAAATCAAAAAAGCAGATGCACCCAATATTATTATATATACTAAAAAATGTTGAAATTTTTTATGTTTTCCCTTCATTATGTATCCCCTTTTAACTATAGCATACTTTCGAAAACGATTTCAACGAAAATTATTTCACACGCATAGCTAAGATTGCAATATCACTTGGATTGATACCAGAAATACGACTTGCCTGACCTAGTGTAAGAGGTCGAATGGCTGTTAATTTTTGTCTTGCTTCTAAAGATAGATTATCCATATTTTCATAATCTAAATCTTGAGGAAGTTTCATTTTTTCCATCTGTTGTAAATGCTTCGCATCACGTTTTGCCTTGTCAATATAACCTGCATACTTTGTTTGAATCTCAATCTGCTCGTTGATTTGATTCTCATAATTCAAACCAGTATATTTTGCCAAACCCTCTACCGTGACTTTTGGACGTTTAATTAAATCCAATGCGCTACATCCATGCGCCAACGGTTCAAAGCCTAAACTTTCTAAATACTCATTCACTTCACTGTTTGGCTTAATATGTGCATTCGCAAGTTCTTCTCTTGCTACTTCTATCGCATCCATTTTACTTTTAAATGCATCATATCGATCTTTTGAAACCAAGCCAATTTCATAACCTTTTTCAAGTAATCTTTGATCTGCATTATCATGACGCAGTAATAGACGATATTCCGCACGTGAAGTCAACAAACGATATGGTTCCTTCGTACCTTTTGTACATAAATCATCTAGCATAACGCCAATATAAGCCTCATCTCGACGAAGCACAAAAGGCTCTTTACCATCTACCTTTAAAGCTGCATTCGCCCCTGCCATTAATCCTTGACCAGCTGCTTCCTCATATCCACTTGTTCCATTGACCTGCCCTGCCGTAAATAAATTTTCAACTACTTTACTCTCCATATTGGGCTTCATCTGTAATGGATCAATTGCATCATATTCTATCGCATACGCATATTTTTCAATGACACAATTTTCTAATCCCGGCAATGAATGCACCATTTTTTCTTGTACATCAATTGGCATTGATGTTGAGAAACCTTGAACGTAAATTGTATCTAATTCTTTCGACTCAGGCTCTAAAAATAGTTGATGTCTTTCTTTATCCGCAAAGCGCACCAATTTATCTTCAATACTTGGACAATAACGAGGCCCCACGCCTTTAACCAATCCGGAATACATGGCTGAATCATGTAAATGTGTATGAATAATTTCATGTGTTTCAGGCTGTGTATAAATCAAATGACAAATTTCTTGTTTCTCAAAAGGCAATACATCTTCTGGTTTTGTTGTCTCACTAAAGCGCAAGAACTGATTTGTTCCTGGTTGAGGTTCTGCTTTTGAAAAATCAATGGTATCCATTTTGACACGAGCTGGTGTGCCCGTTTTTAAACGGAATGTACGAATACCTGCATCACGCAAAGACTGCGATAAAGTATTCACTGTTCTTTGATCTTCAGGACCAGAAACAGTTGAAGTATGTCCTCTTAAGACATTACTAGTCATATAGGTACCAGCCGTTAAAACAACTGTTTTACTTTCAATAAAAATGCCATCTTCTAATTCAACACCAATGGCTTTTCCATCATGAATCACAACACTTTTACATGCCGCTTCAATAATATCTAAGTTTTGTTGTTCTTCTAAAGCTTTTTTCATAAAACGCTTATAAGCAATCTTGTCACTTTGAACACGCAAACTCCACACACCTGGACCTTTTGTTGTATTCAACATTTTAAACTGTAAAGCTGTTTTATCTGCTGCAATCGGCATCATACCACCCAAAGCATCAATTTCACGAACAACGATACCTTTGGCCGGGCCACCAACGCTTGGATTACATGGCATAGAACCAATCATATCTTTACTTAATGTCACAATTGCCGTTTTCTTATTCATTCGACTTGCCGCTAAACACGCCTCAATTCCAGCGTGTCCTGCTCCAATAACTAAAACATCATACATCTTATACACCTGATTTCTTTTTTAATTGAAAATGAAAAATACATTGTGGCACTTTTAAATATAAAGTAACAACCACATATCCAATTACACTTAATAAACCATTCAAACACATTTTAAACAAACATACTAGTTTTGATCCTTCGACACCGTATAATCCAACTTTCGATAAAAGAACTGAAGTAAACCATAATGCAAGTAAACCAATCATAATACGTAAAACAATAATCATTGTTTTACGATACGATACATCATATACATCGTGAATCTCTTTTAAGTTTTTATAAAGAATATATCCAGTACCAATTAAACTTGAAATAACAGCCCCAGCAATTCCCATGATCCATACAAAAGGAATTAATAAAACACCTTTGATCAAAACACCAATTGCTAAATTTTTTAGTACATTTTTTCTAAGTTCCAATGAAACCATTAAATTTGTAACCAATGGAGCCAAAGTAGACAAGAATCCTTCCAAAGCCATCCATTGTACAACAAATGTACATAATTCTAAATTTTCCGAGTAGTACAACGTATAGTTCAATGGACCTGCATATGCAAAAATACAGAAGGAAACAGGGATTGCTACATATAAAACAACATTAATACTGTCTAATACATTCTTCTTTACAAGTTTATAATTCTTTTTCGATAATGCCTCTGAAATATGTGGAATAATAGCTGTCGCAAACCCAGGCCCTAAAATCATTGGAATCGCATTTAATTTTCCTGCAACATAATTCGATGCAGAAATAACAGTTGTTGTATCCTTGGCATTGTAATGCATTTTTAATCCTGTTGGAAGCAAAAAGCCATTAAACACCTGATCAATATTTCCTAGAATAGCCACAACTAAGTATGGAATAGCCAAAACAAGAATTTCTTTAAAAATCTTTTTTGCCGGATGACTTTCTGTTTTCTGTCTACTTGCCATTTCATCGACAACACACTGATGTTTTCGATCAAAATACGTAAATTGCGCAATTGCTGCAACTGTTGCAATCGAAGTAGACATAACAGCAGCATACAATGCATACTTTTTATCCCAACCAAATGCATATACAACTAGACAAGCTGCACTTAATAGAAATGCTACACGAAATACTTGTTCAAAAGCTTGTGAAAATGCATATTCTTCCATTTCTTTTAAGCCTTGATAATAACCTCTAAAAGCCGATAAAACAGGAACTAGGAATATAGCTAATGACAATATTTTTAAACAATTTGCCATGATATCTGCATTTTTTGCTACCATAGCTGGAGCTATTACATTGGAAAGCGTAAATAACAAAATCATTCCGACAAATCCCGTCAATCCTAGGATCGCAAAAGCTATTTTTTTAACTAAAATTACACTTTTAGCATCTTCTAAAGCAATATAACGTGCCACTAATGTCGCTACCGCAAAAGGAACTCCTGATTGAAATATTGTTAATAAATACGCATATATATTATATGATTGTGCATATACAGACTGATATGCTTCAGACTGTAGTATATATGAAAATGGAATTGTATAAGCTAATCCTATTAATTTTGATACAAATAGACCACCCGTTCCAATCAAGCCGCCAACAATAATCGACTTTTTAGCCGCTGAAGATTTAGACATAAAATAATTACCTCCAATTTCATAATTATAACATACATCCTTAAAAGTATTATCATTTTTTATAGAATAGAGTATAGTAAATATAAAGAAGGTGAAAACATGTATCCAGCCTATATACATACTCAATCAACAGCACGTAATATTGATCAGGCAGCTATCAAAACATATCAAATTCCTAGTTTGATTTTAATGGAGCACGCAGCAATCGAAGCATCAAAAATCATCAAAGATATTGTATCCGACGACAAATCAATTTGTATTCTTTGCGGACCCGGAAACAATGGTGCAGACGGTTTAGCCATCGCAAGAATTTTATATAAAAATTATACAAATATACATGTTGTAGTTCCAAATATAAAAAACATGTCTGAAGACGAAATAATACAATTTCAGATGGTTCAAAAATTAGATATTCCTTATACCTTAAATCTACCCGTAGATGCATATGATTTTTATATTGACTGCATATTCGGCAATGGACTTTCAAGAGATATCGCAGGGTTTTATAAAACAATGATAGAAACTATAAATTCTTTACATAAACAAGTCATTAGTATTGATATGCCTAGTGGCATTGATGCGACTATGGGAAATGTTTTAGGGTGTGCCATTCAGGCAAATCATACTATTAGCATTGATTGTTTCAAACAAGGCCAATGGATCAATGATGGAAAAGAATATTGTGGAAAGCTTTATTTAATTGATATTGGAATTCCTTCGATTCTACACGAAAAATGTATGAATAAGATAAAAGTATTAAGCCTAGAAGATGTTCATATTCCAGAAAGGCCACTCAACGCCCATAAATCAAATTTTGGAAAAGCATTAATGATTGGTGGAAGCCAAAATATGCATGGAGCTATCCATATGGCGAGTCTTAGTGCTTATAAAAGTGGTATAGGAACTCTCACTTTAATGATTCCTGAATGTATTTCTAATATACTAGCTATAAAATCTGATTTTTATATGCTACTACAATGTCCAGATCGTAATGGAATCTTTAGTGCCAAAGCCATTGAACTATTGAAACACAATATAAATAATTATTCTATTCTTTCAATTGGTAATGGTATGAAAAAAAATAAAATTACTCAAGCTTTAGTTGAACAGGCATTAAAGAGTGATAAAAAAGTTGTTCTGGATGCGGATGCCTTATGGGCTGCACAAAAAAATATCAATTTATTAAAGCGCAATGAAACAACAATTTTAACTCCGCATATAAAAGAAATGTCTGATTTAACAGGTATCAACACAACAACAATCTTATCAAATCCTTTTGAGATTGCCCGAGACTTTTCAAAAGAATATCCAAAATGCGTATTGATTTTAAAATCGAGTCAAACCTATATTGCCAAACAAGGTAATGTATATGTTTTAGATGCACCAAATTCAGGCCTAGCTAAAGGAGGAAGTGGAGATATATTATGTGGCATTGTTGTTGCAATGCTTGGTCAATGTAAAGATTCTTTACAAGCCGCTTTATGCGCTACATATATTCACTCGGAAAGTGCAAAACTTGATATTGATTCTGCAAGCTTTATGCCAGAAGATATAATCAACAATATTCCAAATACATTAAAAAGGCTGAGATCTTAATGATTCTCAGCCTCATCTTTTTCTATTAAATTTTTTAATGTTAATACAGCGCATTCCATTAATGGTTTTAAATCATGGTTTTGCATATTTGATAATCCTGCTTTTTCTCTTTCTTGATTCGCCAAGCACAAAAACATTGCACCACTACGTACATGACGCGTTTGGCTCACAATAAACACTGTACTTGACTCCATTTCAGATGCTAAACAATCCAATTTACAATAAGCATTCCACTTATTTTTCAATTCTTCATAAACTGGCATAGTTTCTGGTGCATGTTGTCCAAAAAAAGAATCTTTACTTTGTACAACGCCAACATGATAAGACAAATTTAGATTTCGTGCACTATATACCTGTGAACTTAATACATCAAAACTAGGAACTGCTGGAAAATCAATGGGTGCATATTCTCGAGTTGTACCCTCTTGCCGAATGGCACCACTTGCGATTACAATATCACCACCTTGAACATCAAGACGCATACCTCCACATGTACCTACACGTAAAAAAGTATGGCAGCCTAATTGTACAAGTTCTTCAATCGCTATCGCAGTACTTGCCCCACCTATACCAGTAGAAATTACACTGCATAAGACCCCATTGATATATCCTGAATATGTAACATATTCACGATGATCTGCAACAAAATATGCATCATCTAAATAAAATGCGATATCCTTCACTCTTTTAGGATCACCCGTTAAAATGACATATTCTCCAACATCAGACTCACATAATTGAGTATGATACTGTCGATTTGAACCTTGTGTATAATCTATCATATTTTTACCTAGAAAGTCTGAAACTGTAAGTAGTAAACATTCGGATGAAACATTGTAGTATTAAAACTATATGCTTGACAATCATCTTTATCTCCATCCCAATCGTTGTTTAATTCAGATAAAAGGTTATCAATTTCATTTTCTTCTAATTCACTCGTAGCATAAAATTCCATACACCCAGCTAAGCTTGGCTGTAAACGACTTGGTGAATAAGACATTTTTGAACAAATTTCATCTAATGCATTTTGAACAAGCTCTACAACGGCTTCATCTTCTTTATCAACAACAACATGCAATCTAATCTTCATTATGCATTCACCTGATTTATACAATATACACAAAGTTTCTTTAAATTTGTGTCATTTGATAATGTAATTACTTTTCCTAAACTTAAATTTAATGCAGCAATAACTGGTTCATCATGATCCATTAAAACATTTAATGTTCCTGTTGTGTTTTCATAATATACATCAAACAAATAACTTTGTTTACCATTTTCCTCTTTTCTTTCCCTTAAATCAAAATGAAAAGCTTCTTTGTTTTTTAAAATAATACGTACAGCTCCTGCTCCAGAGCTAGGGATTGATTTTGCCATAAAAGCCTCCTATTTCTTATTAGCGTCATAAGTAAGCATAATACCTAAGTTGGAATAAATGCTTAAATCTACATCCGCAACATCACAAGTTACATGTGCCTGCATACCTTTCAATTTAGGTAACATAGCCAACGCTTTCTTTGCGTCTTCACTATGTAAAGCTGAAACCGATAATGCAATTAAAATTTCATTTGAATGAAGTCTTGGGTTTACAGAACCTAAATATTCTGTTTTTAAGTTTTGAATAGGAACAATTGCTTCAGGAGAAATCAATACTTTATTTTTATGAATACCCGCAAGATATTTTAATACATTCATAAGTACCGATGAACATGCTCCCATTAAGTTTGTTGTCTTACCTGTTATAATCGTTCCATCATCTAATTCAATAGCACCAGAAAAAGATTTAGATTCTTCTTCTTTCTTACGTGCAGCCATAACACATGGACGATCTAATTCAGTGATTCCAGCTTTATTCATCACAACTTCTTGTTTTTGAACCTCTTCATGCGAACAAAGTTCATGTGCATAACGAGTTTTACTAACAAAATAACGACGAATAATTTCTTGATTACTTGCATTACAACAAGCTTCATCATCACTGATACAAAGTCCAGCCATATTAACACCCATATCTGTTGGACTTTGATAAGGACTTGAACCATAAATTTCTTCAAAAATGTTTTTTAACACTGGGAAAATTTCAATATCACGATTGTAGTTTACTGTAACTTCATTGTAAGCCTGTAAATGAAATGGGTCAATCATATTTACATCTGCAAGATCTGCAGTAGCTGCTTCATAAGCAAGATTTACAGAATGATTCAAAGGAAGATTCCAAATTGGGAATGTTTCATATTTTGCATATCCAGCTTTAATACCATGTTTATGTTCGTGATACAACTGTGATAAACATGTAGCCATTTTTCCACTACCAGGACCAGGAGCTGTTACAACAACTAATGGACGAGTCGTTTTAACATAGTCATTTTTTCCAAATCCAGAGTCAGAAATAATTTTTTTCGTATCTGTAGGATATCCTTCAATATAATAATGGAAATATACATCGATTTTTCTACGTTTTAAACGCGCTTTAAATAAATCAACCGCTTTTTGACGATTGTATTGTGTCACTACAACACTACCAACATATAATCCGCGCTTAGTAAATTCATTGATCAAACGCAAAACATCTTCTTGATATGTAATTTGAAGATCTGAACGCGTTTTATTTTGTTCGATATCATTTGCGCTAATAACAATGACAATTTCTGCATCATCCTTTAACTGCATCAACATCTGTAGTTTTGAATCTGGTGAAAATCCAGGTAAAACACGAGATGCGTGATAATCATCAAATAATTTACCACCAAATTCCAAATATAATTTATCTCCGAATTGAGCAATACGCTCCATAATATGCTTAGATTGCATTTCTAAATATTTTTGATTATTAAATCCAATTTTGTTCATATTTTTTACTCTCCATACAACGCATTATTGTACAATAAAATATAAAAAAAGGCAAAAAAAAGGACCCGGCAGCTAGCTATCTTCGCAGGGGCAAG
>UMHM01016680.1_pt1 | contig 14113 bp, 15 predicted proteins | sample 1965501 | NCBI WGS metagenome assembly UMHM01 (sample SAMEA4836095, study PRJEB28245) | human gut metagenome | biome: gut microbiome; material: fecal sample | place: Denmark | collected 2008
GTTATGTTGTAATCAAGCACACGGAGCGCCTTACCGGGCATAGCTTCGTATGTTTCACTTGAGTGAGAACTAAGCGGATAGGGCGGTATCGCGGACTAAAAGTCTAATCGCGAAGCGTCATAAAAAGTCTTTTTAGATTCTTAAGACCTTTTTCTTCAGAAAAAGGTCTTAAGCCCCGCGGGAGCGACCCCCGCTGGAGGCACTGAAGCGAAGCGACGACTGAAGGCGAAGCCGTCTACTAAAGCTTAGCGTTTTTGCAGATATCTGCGAGTGGGCAGCAATTGCAGTGAGGGGAGCGGGCGGTGCAGACGAGCCTGCCGTGGTTTACGAGGCGGTGGCAGAGGTTCAAGCCCTCTTGGGGTGGGATAATGGCGCGGAGTTGTTTTTCGACCTGAGCGGGATTTTTTCCTTGGGCAAGACCGAGCCTGTTTGAAAGTCGGATAACGTGGGTATCGCAAACCATTGCGGGCTTGCCGTAGAGGTCGCCTGCAACGAGGTTTGCGGTTTTTCTGCCGACGCCTGCGAGTTTTACGAGTTGGTCGATGCTGTCGGGGACGATTCCGCCGCATAAATCGCGGAGTTGTCGGCACATTTCGACGATATCGCGCGCTTTTGTGTGGTAAAGTCCGCAGGATTTGATATAATCCTCGACATCGGCGGGGTCGGCTTCCGCGAACGCTTCGATTGATGGGAAGCGATGAAAAAGCGCGGGAGTGACCATATTCACACGTTTATCCGTGCATTGCGCCGAGAGCCTTGTGGCGATGAGGAGTTCGTGCGGTTTTTCGTAAATCAGCGCGCATTTCACATCGGGATATTCGATTTTAAGCCGCCTAATCACCTCGGCGGCTGGATTTTTCTTTGTCATTCTTTCTCTTCTTCGGTTTCGGGAAGCTTTGACGCGCGGATTTTGAGTATATTTCTGTCCTCAACGCTCGTCACGACAAGCTTCACACCCTCGTATTCAACCACGGGAGGCACGATATCCGCGTTTTCGGGTATATAGCCGAGCTTATCCGTGACAAATCCCGCGATTGTTTCGTATTCGTGGTCGTCCGGAAGCGTAACGCCGAACAGCGCGAAAACCTCGTCGGGGTCGGCGTCGCCGAGAACGTCATAGCAGCCGTCGGAAATTTGAGTTATTTCGGCTTTTTCGTCGTCGTATTCGTCCTCGATGTTGCCCATAACCGCCTCGATTATATCCTCAAGCGTGACGATACCCGCTGTTCCGCCGTATTCGTCAACCACAACCGCCATTCCCGACTTCATTTTCGTGAGCGTTTTAAACGTATCCGAGCAGGAGCAGGCTTCCGGAATAAAGCTTACGTCGCGCAGGAAATCGCGCGCGCTGAAATTGCTCAAATCGGTTTTCCCGATAAGACAAAGCAAGTCTTTGACGATGATTATTCCGATTATCTTGTCAACGCTGTCCTCATAAACGGGAATTCTCGAAAATCCGAGGTCAAGCGCAAGATATATCAGGTCGTCGAGCGTGATTTTCTTGATATCAACGCCGACAATGCTCGTTCTGTGCGTCATAACGTCCGCGGCGGTAAGCCCCGCAAATTCAAACACGTTGCTTATCATCTGCGCGGAATCTTCTTCTATGCCGCCCTCTTCCTCGTCCTTTGCGAGCGCGTCCACAAGGTCGAGCACTTCGTCCTCGGTTATATCGGCGTAATTCGCGCCGAGCGCTCTTCTCAGAAATCCCGTCGTTTTCTTGTTAATCCAGCATAGCGGTTTCAGCAAAACCCTCGCTGCTTTATGTTCCTTTTCGTCCTGTAAGTTTCCCGTACTTCGGGCGCCGTCCTGTTCCATATTTCCTCCGTTAATAGTTCAGCTCCATATGTTCCTCGGAGCCTTTAAACCCAAGCGCTGCGTAAAGCGGCTTTCCGCTCTCCGTTGCGTCGAGCGTAACGCTTGTCACGCCGCGCGATTTTGCTTCGTCAAGAAGCGCTTCCATCATTTTTCGCGCAAGTCCCTGCCTGCGGTGTTCTTTTCGCACATAAACATTCATTATATGCGCGCGGTTTCCCGACTTATGAGAATACGTCGGCATTACCGTCAGATAGCAGATTGAAGCGCAGCCGACCGCTTCTCCGCTGCAGTAAGCGAGAACGGTTGTTTGTTCTCCGCTCGTAAAATACTCCCGCGTGCGCTTACGGAACGCTTCGTCAAACTCCGCGCCCTCGTTTATCACGCCGAGCATCTCAAATCTCAGCGAAAGAACCGCCGATAAATCGTTTTCAGCCGCAAATTTAACGTCATATTTCTCCAAAAAACAATCTCCTGCCGTTCTTATTTGCAATTTCAATCATTTCGTCAGCCGAAACGCCCTTAATCTCGCCCATTTTCGCCGCCGTGAACGCAATCATCGAGCTGTCGCAGCGCTCGCCTCTGTGAGGTTCGGGCGCCATATACGGGCAGTCCGTTTCGAGAAGCAGCCGTTCAATCGGCGTAACCGCGCACGCTTCAGCCGCCTTTTTCGCGTTTTTGAACGTAAGCACGCCTGTGAAGCCGACGTACATTCCGATTTTCACGACTTCTTTCGCGATTTCCGCGCTGTACGAAAAGCAGTGCATAACCCCGCGCGGCTTGTATTCGCGAAGCAGCTTCATCGTGTCCTCGCAGGCGTCCCGCGAATGTATAATCACGGGCAAATCAAGCTTTTTCGCAAGAATAAGCTGCTTTTCAAACACCTCGCGCTGAACGTTCTTTGTTTCCGCGCCATAGTGATAGTCAAGCCCGATTTCGCCCAGAGCGACCGCTTTTTCCGTTTTCAGCGCGCTTTCGAGCGTTTTTTCCCAGCCCACGGGAAGCGTATCCGCAAATTCCGGATGAACCCCGAACGCGCCGCAGATATAATCGTATCTGCGGAGAATATCCTTGGTTTCCTCGTATTCGTCAAGTCCGCACGCTATCGTAAGTACTCGCTCGACGTTATTTTGGGGAAGCCGCGAAAGTATCTCGTCAAGGTCGCCGCCGAAATCTCTTTTAAGGTAGTGTGCGTGCGTATCGAAAATCCCCATTTTCAAGCCTTTTCCCAAGCGTATTCGCCGAGCATTTCTCCCGTATCCATAAAATGCGCGGAAATTTTTTTCACATCATCAAGCGCGATTTTATCCGATTTTACCGCGAATTTCTCGCCCTTGTCGGAATTTCTCCACTCAATCGCCGCGGGAACGCCGTCCGCGAACTTCACCGAAAGCGCAAGCGAATCCGCTTTGCACTCGATTTCCGCGAATTTTACGTCCATCGCGAGAATTTTCTCGATTTCCGCGCCGTTTCGCGCAATCGCAATTCTTCCGTCCGCAAATATTATCCTTGAGCCTACGCAAAACATAGTTTTTCTCCTGTTATCAATTGCCGCTGAAATAATTTTCCATAATAATCTGCTTTGTTTCGTAGCTTTCGAGAGGAAGCCTTCCGCGCCCTCCGAACAGCTTTTCGGTATCGCCGAACGCGCTTATGAACGAGCGTTCAAGCAAGCCGTTTCTGTTCTCGCTGTAAATGCTCACGCTGTCGAAAAACATCATCAGCCTTGAAGCGGTTTCATCGGGCTGCCAGTATTCGGGAGTATTTTCCTCGGCGGCTGAATTTCCGTACATCACCCGAAGCTGCGACAAAAGCTCCTCCGCGTACATTTTCGCGCCGACGCTCGGCACGCTCCCTGTCAGAACCTCGCCCTGCTTCACGAACATCGCGCGGATTATATGGCTTATGCCCTTTGTCAGGAGTTCTTCGGGCGCTTGCTTTTCGCTGTCGGTAATGCGTTCAAGCTCCTTTTCTCCGGCGTTTTCTTTCTGCGTGAGGTTGTTGTCCGAGCCTTGCTTGCGCGCGGATTTTTTCGTATATGCGGGAGTATAAGCCGCCTCGCTTTTCACAAAGCTGTCGGTATGCTCGGTCGTGAGCGTCGTGCTTTTCATCTCGGTGCGCCGCTCGGACGTTTTGGTGAGATTAGTCTGATTTACCGCGGATATGTCCGCCATTCTTGATATATCCATATACCCTGTTCCTCCCTTCCTTGAGAGAATACTGCTGTCAATGCGCGCAGAAACCGCATTTTTGCATATTCCGCGCCGTTTATCTTATCGTGCTTCCGTTCGGGATATCCTTATCGAGGAAAAGCACCTTAACATCGTCGTCGCCCGCGTCCGCCGCGAGAATCATACCCTCGGAAAGCTCGCCGCAGAGCTTTGCGGGAGCGAGATTTGCGACAAACACAATCTTCTTTCCGACAAGCTCTTCGGGAGCGTACCATTTCGCGATACCCGAAACAATCTGCCTGCCGTGCCTGCCGTCGTCAACGGTGAGTTTGAGCAGCTTTTTTGCTTTCGGAACCTTTTCGCACGCGATAATCTCGCCGCTTCTGAGCTTAATCTCGGAGAACTGCTCGATACCGATGATATTTGCCTTATCCAAATCCTCGTCCTCGCGGACAGGCTTTTCGGGAGTGAGAAGCGCGTTGAGTTCCTCAATCTCCTTGTTGATGTCAATTCGCGGGAACAGAACCTCGCCCTTGTGAACGGTTACATTCGCGGGAAGAACGCCGAATGTTTCAAGAGTATCATAAGCGACGTCCTCGTGCTTTGCGCCTATCTGCTCCCAGACTTTCGGCATTGTTTTCGGCATAAACGGAAAAAGAAGCGCCGAGCAAATTCTGATTGTTTCAAGCAGATTGTAGAGAACTGAAGCGAGGCGCGCTTTTTTGCTCTCGTCCTTTCCGAGAACCCACGGCTCTGTTTCATCGATATACTTGTTCGCGCGGGAAACAACCTTGAAAATTTCCTCAAGCGCCGCGGAAAGCTCCGCGTTTTCGATATGCTCGGAAACGGGCTTCAGAAGCGCTTTCGCCATATTAATAAGCTCGTCGTCGTGTTCGCCCGCTTCGCGCTCGGTCGGAAGCGTTCCGCCGAAATATTTGTCTGCCATTGCAACGGTGCGGGAAACGAGGTTTCCGAGGTCGTTTGCGAGGTCGGAATTTATGCGGTTAATCATAATCTCGTTCGAGAAATTCGAGTCCGAGCCATACGGCATATCGCGCAAAATCTGATAGCGAACGGCGTCCGAGCCGTATCTCTGCGCGAGAACGAACGGGTCGATTACGTTTCCTATGGATTTTGACATCTTCTGACCGTTAAAGTTTATCCAGCCGTGACCATAGAGCTTTTTCGGAAGCGGCAAGTCGAGCATCATCAGAATGATTATCCAGACTATCGAGTGGAAGCGGACAATCTCTTTCGCCGTCATATGAAGGTCTGCGGGCCAGAACCTGTCGAAGTCGTCGTAAGCTTCGTTTTCATAGCCGAGCGCGCTTATATAGTTCGTAAGCGCGTCAACCCAGACGTAAACGACGTGCTTTTCGTCGAACGTCACGGGAATACCCCATGTGAAAGACGTTCTTGAAACGCACAAATCTTCAAGACCGGGCTTTATGAAGTTGTTTATCATCTCGTTTACGCGGGATTTCGGGCGCAGATAGTCCGTTTCCGTGAGAAATTTCTCGATTTTATCCGCGTATTCCGACGCTTTCAGGAAATACGCCTCCTCGTGCGCGTCGATTACGGGTCTGTGGCAGTCGGGACAGCAGCCGTTTTCATCGAGCTGACTTTCCGTCCAGAAGCTCTCGCACGGCGTGCAGTATTTTCCGGTGTATTTTCCCTTGTAGATAAATCCCTTGTCGTAGAGCTTTTTAAAGACTCTCTGAACCGTTTTTATGTGATAATCGTCCGTTGTGCGGATAAAGCGGTCGTTGCTTATGCCCATAACGTCCCAGAGCTTCTTGAAATTCGCGACAATCGGGTCGACGTATTCTTTCGGAGTAACGCCGAGCGCTTTCGCTTTCTGCTCGATTTTCATTCCGTGTTCGTCCGTTCCCGTCAGGAACATAACGTCAAAGCCCTGCATACGCTTAAATCGTGCTATCGCGTCGCACGCAACCGTCGTGTAGCAATGCCCGATATGCGGGTTTCCGGACGGATAATAAATCGGCGTTGTTATATAATACTTCTTGTTCTCCATGTTCATTTTTACCTCTTCTGGAATATTTTTGTAAACGTGCGTTTGGAATTTAGGCACTAATATATAAGTATATTATATATCATTTTATATTTTTTTTCAATATTAATCAAAAAAAACAAGGAAATTTTACATTTTACCTAAAAAACACTTGATTTTTTTTGTGTTTTTTAGTACAATAGAGATAGGCACAAAAAACAGGGGTTTAAACTGTGCAATTTTACCCCACGCTTTTTGGGAGTTTATATAATATTGCTCAATTCAAAGAAAGAGGTAAACAAAGATGTCAAACAGGCTTTTCCAGGGCATTGTCCATCAGATGAAGGATACCATTAACAGAGTAATCGGCGTCATCGACGAGAACGGAACGGTTATCGCCTGCTCGGATTTGGCAAAAGTCGGCGGCGGGAGCGATTTCTTCTCAATCGAGCTTTCCGATTCGCACGAGGTGTTTATTCGCGACGGCTATACCTACAAGCCTTTCGGCGTTCATGTTAAGCCCGACTATGCCGTTTTTGTCGAGGGAACGGACGAGGCTGCCGCGAAATTCGCGGGTCTTATCTCAATCTCTTTGCTCGGCATTAAGCAATATTACGATGAAAAATACGACAGAAACAACTTCGTAAAGAACATTATTCTCGATAACGTTCTCCCGGGAGATATCACGCTCAAAGCGAGAGAGCTGCATTTCAACGGCGATATCGGAAGAGTCGTTTTCCTGATAAGCGTAATCGCGTCGAACGACGTTTCCGCTTATGACGTTATTCAGAACCTTTTCCCCGATAAAAACAAGGATTTTGTGTTCAATATCACCGAAACGGACATAGTTCTCGTAAAAGAGGTCAAGAATAACATCGACGTAAAAGACCTCGAAAAGCTCGCGAGAAGCATCTCCGATACGCTTTCGAGCGAGTTTTTCACAAAGGTTAACGTCGGAATAGGAACTCCCGTTCTCGGCGTGAAAGACCTTGCGCGCTCCTTCAAGGAAGCGCAGACGGCTCTTGAGGTCGGAAAGGTATTCGATACCGACAAGAACATCGTTTCCTACGATAATCTCGGAATTGCGCGCCTTATCTATCACCTCCCGACGACGCTCTGCGAAACGTTTTTGAAGGAAGTGTTCAAGAAAAATTCCATAGAGAGCCTCGACCACGAAACGCTTTTCACCATTCAGAAGTTCTTCGAGAACAGCCTCAACGTTTCGGAAACGTCGAGAAAGCTCTTCGTACACAGAAATACATTGGTTTACCGCCTCGATAAAATCAAGAAGCTCACAGGGCTTGATTTGCGCGAATTCGACCACGCGATTATCTTCAAAATCGCGCTTATGGTCAAGAAATATCTTGCCGCAAATCCCACAAAATATTGATATTTTTCGTTTCCCCCGCCCAAAACGGGGGAAATCGGCTGATTTTCCGGGGCTGCACGGAGGTATATTTTTTATTATGGCTATGGTTGAAATGAAAAACGTCAACGTTCATTATTCAAGCGGCGTGGACGCGCTTGTTGACGTTAATCTTAGGATAAACGAGGGAGAATTCGTCTTTATCGTCGGAAAAAGCGGCGCGGGAAAATCCACGCTGATGAAGCTGATGATGCGCGAGCTGGAGCCGTCGTCGGGACGCGTTTTCGTAAACGGCTACAATCTCTCGAAGCTCAAAAGAAACAAAATAGCGAAATTCCGCCGCTCAATCGGCGTTGTTTTTCAGGAATTCAGGCTTATTCAGGACTACACGGTCTATGAAAACGTGTCTTTTGTGCTGAGGATTGCGGACCAGTCGAACAAGTTCATCAGACAGAGGGTGCCTTATGTGCTCAATCTTGTGGAGCTTGCAGGCAAGGCAAAGTCCAAGACGAGAGAGCTTTCGGGCGGCGAGCAGCAGCGCGTCGCTATCGCAAGGGCGCTTGCGAACGACCCGAATTTGCTTATTGTAGACGAGCCGACGGGAAATCTCGACCCGGAGCGTTCTTATGAGCTTGTGGGGCTGCTGAAGGAAATAAACCGCTGCGGCACGACCGTCGTTATGATAACCCACGAGCACGAGCTTGTGAGATATTTCGGCGGCAGGATTATCAATATCGACGAGGGTAAAATCACGTTCGATGAAACAATCGGAGGCAGCGATGAGGACGAGTAACGTAAGCTATCTTATCAAAAAAGGCGTAAGTTCCGTCTGGAAAAACTTCATTATGTCTTTCGCCTCGTTCAGTATTCTGCTTGTAAGCCTTTTGCAGGTCAGCATCACCGTTCTTATCTATATGAACGTCAATATTGTGATGCAGAATATCGAGGATACGAACGAAATCACAATTTACGTCAAGGACGGCGTTTCCGACGCTCAGAGAGAAAAAATCAGCAGTCTGCTCAACAGCAACAATAACCTCGCGGACGTGAAATATATCTCGAAGGAGCAGGGTCTTGAGAATTTCAAGGAGAATATGGGGGAATATTCCGAGCTTCTTTCGTATCTCGATGAAAATCCCATTCCGGAAACGTTTCTGGCGCGCGTAAAGGATTTGTCCTCGATTAAGCTCACGGTAAACGCGATTTCCAGCATTGACGGCGTTGAGCAGGTAAAAGCGCCATACGACTTTGCGGGCGCGCTTATCAACATCAAAAACACGTTTACGATTATTATTGCCGCAATTCTCGTTACCCTTGTGGTTGTGAGCATTATCGTTGTGTCGAATACCATAAGAACGAGCGTTTTTTCGCGCAGAAACGAGATTTCGATTATGAAATACGTCGGCGCAACGGACAGCTTCATAAAGCTCCCGTTCTTTGTCGAGGGTACGTTTATCGGCATACTTTCGGGCGCTGCGGCGTGGGGACTGACGTGGTTCATCTACGACTCCGTTTTCTCGCTCTTTACCGATAACCTTTCGCTGTGGGAAATGTTTGGTTTCTTCGACCTCATTCCGTTCAGCGCGATAAGCCCGTTTGTCCTGCTTATAAACTGCGCTGCGGGCGCGTTTCTCGGCGCTGTCGGTACGGTTATCAGCACCGGCAAATACCTCAAGGTATAACGTATCGTCACAGTTTTCCAAGGAGATGTTATTTTGAACAAAAGAATTCCGCTCGGCGTTGCAATAAGCCTTATAGCAATCGGCTGCGCCATTACCTTCGTCCTGACGTGGACGGTTTCGCTCAATATCTATAACTCAAAAATCAGCAGCGCCGATAAATACGAGGGAGTTTACGAAAAACTCCGTGAAATCGACGCGGTTGTAAAGAACAACTATATCGACGCCGCTTCCATCAAAACCGAATCTATCGAATCGGGAATGATAAACGGCTATGTAAGCGGTATCGGCGATAAATATGCGTCATACCTCCAGCCGAACTCGTATTACGAGCTTCAGCAGAATTCCGGCGGCGTTGTAAGCGGCGCGGGAATTGTCGCAAAAGCGGACGGTTCGGGCTATCTTGTTGTCACAAACGTCTACAAAAACAGCTCCGCTTATCTTAACGGCGTCAAGGTCGGCGACGTTATAACGGAAATCGACGGAAAAAATCTTCTTTCGATGGAGGAGGACGCCGCTCTTGACAAAATTTCAGGTGAAATCGGCTCAAAGCTTACGATGAAGCTTTTGAGGGACGGCGAGGAAATCTCCGTGAGCCTGATAAGGCAGCAGATTGATATTGAGTCGGTCACGGGCGAAATGCTTGACAACGGAGTCGGATATATCAGGATTACCACGTTTAATGAAAAAACCGCCGAGCAGTTTGCGGGCGCGCTCAATTCGCTTGTTGACAAGGGATTGAAAGCGCTTATTCTCGATGTGAGGGGAAACGGCGGCGGCGTTATCACTCCGCTTAAATCTATGCTTAACCGCTTGCTTCCCGCGTGCGTCGCGGCTGTTGCGGAATACGCAAACGGCATAAGAAAAACGCTTATCGAAACCGATTCCGTATCCAATGTCGGCGTTCCGATGGCGGTTCTTGTAGACGGCGGAACGGCTTCTGCGGCGGAGATTTTCGCGGTCGCGCTGAGGGACGAGGGAAAAGCCGTTCTTATCGGCACGCAGACTTATGGAAAGGCTGTTTTGCAGGGAACTTACAGCTTTCCGGACGGCTCTGCGCTTACAATCTCCAATGCGAAGGTAGTTCCCTCGAAATCCGAGCCTTACGACGGTATCGGTCTGAAGCCCGACTATGTAACCGCGCTTCCGACAGGCGCGACGCTTGATTCCGTTTCGAGAGAAAACGACTCGCAGCTTCAGAAAGCGATTGAAATTATGACTCCCGCAGCTCCGCCCACAGAACCCGTGGACTGACGCTTTATTGATAAATATTATTGTTTTGGAGGAACAGCTATATGAACAAGCCTATCACAGTTTTGACCCGAAAGGGTGAGGAACAGCTCAAAAACGAGCTTAACGAGCTTCGCTCCGTTCGCCGCCGCGAGGTTGCCGAGAAAATCAAGGTTGCGCTCTCTTTCGGCGATTTGTCCGAGAACAGCGAATACGACGAGGCTAAGAACGAACAGGGCATCATCGAGTCAAGAATTGCCGAAATCGAGGCTACTCTCGCTCACGCTCAGATTATCGACGACGTTGATATTTCGACCGAAAAGGTTGGCATCGGTATCACGGTAAAGCTCTATGACATTGAAATGGAAGAGGAGCTTGAGTTTAAGATTGTCGGCACGAAAGAAGCCGATATAAACAAGGGCAAGATGTCCGATGAAAGCCCGATAGGCGCCGCGCTCATCGGTCATAAGGTAGGCGACGAGGTTGAGGTTGAAACGCCTTCCGGTATTGAAAAATTCAAGGTTCTTGAAATTAAGAAAGAGGACGAGGAATAATCTATGTCAAACGAAATCAATCAGAATTTGGAAGAAGCCGAGGTTACGCAGGAGGAGCTTGACGAACAGCACAGAATTCGTCTTGAAAAGCTCGCCGTTCTCAAGGAAGCGGGCAAGGACCCCTATAAAATCACGAAGTTCCCCGTTGACACCTACAATAAGGATATCCGCGACCGTTTTGACGAGCTTGAAAATGGCGAGGTTATAATCGCGGGAAGAATGATGACGCGCAGAATTATGGGTAAGGCGAGCTTTATGGATATCCGCGATGCTTCCGACAGAATGCAGGTTTATGTGCGCAAGGACGACGTTGGCGAGGACGATTACGCTGATTTCAAAAAGTGGGATATCGGCGATATAATCGGCGTTAAGGGAAAGGTTTTCCGCACGAAAATGGGCGAAATTTCCGTTCACGCCGAGGAAATCAAGCTTCTTTCAAAGTCGCTGATTCCGCTGCCCGAAAAGTGGCACGGATTGAAGGATAAGGAGGAGCGCTACCGCAAGCGTTATCTCGACCTTATCGCAAATCCCGAGGTTAAGGACGTTTTTATAAAGCGCTCGAAAATCATCTCGGAAATCAGGAAATTCCTTGACGGTCACGGCTATGTCGAGGTTGACACGCCCGTTCTGCTCCCGCTTGAAATCGGAGCGGCGGCGCGCCCGTTCAAGACTCACCACAACGCTCTCGATATTGATATGTACCTCAGAATTGAAACCGAGCTTTACTTAAAGCGGCTTATTGTCGGCGGCTTCGACAAGGTTTACGAGGTTGGACGTATCTTCAGAAACGAGGGAATGGACGCTTCCCACAACCCCGAATTTACCACAATTGAGATGTATCAGGCGTATATGAATTACACCGAGATGATGGAGCTTATCGAGGATTTGTACAGAACCGTTACTCTCAATGTCTGCGGAACGGACACCGTTCCCTATCAGGGCAAAGAAATCGCCGTTGGAAAGCCTTGGGAGAGGCTGACGATGATTGAGGCGGTAAAGAAATACGCGGGCGTTGATTACAACGATTGGGCTGACGACGCCGCCGCGAGGGCTTGCGCCAAGGAGCACAACGTTGAGGATATCACCGACAAGTCCACAAAGGGCGACGTGCTTATCGCGTTCTTTGAGGCGTTTGTCGAGGATAATCTCATTCAGCCTACGATTGTATACGATTATCCTGTTGAAAATTCGCCGCTTGCAAAGAGAAAGCCCGAATTTCCCGCGTTTACGGAGCGTTTTGAATACTTCATCAACGGAATGGAGTTCGGAAACGCATTCTCTGAGCTTAACGACCCGATTGACCAGAAAGAGCGCTTTGTAAAGCAGGTTGCGGCGAAGCGCGCTCAGGGCGGAAACGACGCGCAGGTTGACGAGGACTTTATCACGGCGCTTGAATACGGTCTGCCGCCCACGGCGGGACTTGGATTTGGTCTGGACAGGCTTGTTATGCTGCTGACGGATTCCGCGAGCATACGCGACGTTCTGCTTTTCCCGACAATGAGGATTCACTGATTTATGGCGAATAAACAGGACGAAGAAAGGCTCCGTCGCGAAAAACTTGAGCTTCTGAAGATGAAGCAGGGGATTATCGAGGAAAGCGAAATTATCCCCGAAACGGGGGCGCGCGCAGTCGCCGAGGTTCACGGTTTCAAGAAAGTCACGAATTTTCTGTATCTGAACAAGTGGATTATTATTCCGGCTGTTTTTGCGGCGGCGCTTGTGCTTTTTCTTGCCGTTCAGTTTTTTTCGAGAGAAAAGGCGGATATTGAGATTATTCTCGCGGTAACGTCGGAAAATTCCGAACTTCTCGCAAAAGCCGATATAGTTGAGAAAACCCTTGAGAAATACTGCCCCGACTTTGATGGTAACGGAAACGTTCACGTCAGCGTTGAAACCATTGATTTGTCGCTTGACGACGCTATGACGCAGTATGCGGATATTGAGCGGAAAAAGCTTTCGCTTGAATTCCGTATGTGCGACAGACCTCTTGCGGTGTGCGATAAGGGCTTCATAAGCGAGTATATACCGAAATGCGACCTCGGTTATGAAATTTACACGAATTTTACCGAAGTCTATTCGGACGATATGCTTTTTGTCGGAAAGGGCGTTCTGAGCGATAAGACAGACGTTGATTTCCCCGACGGCACGCTTTTCTGCGTCCGCGCGCTTCCCGCGAACTCAAAGGCTCAGGAGAAGGACGTTATCGAGCGGCGCGAAAGAGCGCTTATCGTTCTGCAAAACCTTGTTGAAGGAAACGCAGTCAATCCGTAAAAATCAAAACCCGCTCGTTTTTGAGCGGGTTTTTTCAGTATTTCGGGGAATTATCTTCGCAGGATACGGGCGAATGCAGCGATTTTCCTTTTCCTGCTTTAATGTCGCAGGGGATATTCTCGGACAGCGCGCGGCTTCTCATAGATATTTTTTCAGGCTTTCGCAGTATTCCTGTTCGCGTTCGAGGAGCTTTTCGGCGCTTTCGCGGATTTTCGGGTCGGCGTTGTGCGAGCGGTTAACGGCGTGCTGCATATCAATAATCCCCATAGTTGTTCCGCGAAGCATAATTTTCGCGATATTTCCGCTGCTCTGGTCTGACGCCGTTTTCATCGCAATCCCCATTTTCGACATCATTTTCCCAAACGGCGCGACTTCCTCAGCCGCTTCATTACGCCTTGCAAGCTCGTTTTTTGACTGCGCGGCAATGTTCTTGTAGCGCTCTTTTTCGCGGTTGATTTCGCGGAAAAGAGTGTTGTTTTTGCAGTGCTTCAGCACGTCCGACGACGCTTCATAAGCCATCTGTGTGTTGCGGTAAACCGCTTGCAGAATTTCCGCGCTCTGGCGGTTTCTGATGTTGTTTGACATAATATTACCTCGCTTTCGTATCACTATTTTGCGCGTTATTTGAGGAAATATAGTTGTCAATATTTTCCGCACCCGCTCCGCTCACAGTCGTCGCTCCGCTCCAGTGCCTCCGGCGGCCTAAGACCTTTTTCTGAAGAAAAAGGTCTTAGGAATCTAAAAAGACTTTTTAATTCCTTGGCAAGACTTTTAGTCCGCAATACCGCCCTATGAATCAAGTGTTCACTCGAAATTAGATACAATCTATGCCTAGTTTGTTGCTAGGTATGATAAAGCGGGAAGATTACTGCAATCTTCCCGCTTTTTGGTTTGTTGTATTCAAGCACACGGAGCGCCTTATCGGGCATAGATTCGTATGCGACACCCGAGTGAAAACTCGATTCATAGGGCAGTATCGCGGACTAAAAAACTTTAACGCGAAGCGATTAAAGTCT
>UMHM01039389.1_pt1 | contig 14091 bp, 8 predicted proteins | sample 1965501 | NCBI WGS metagenome assembly UMHM01 (sample SAMEA4836095, study PRJEB28245) | human gut metagenome | biome: gut microbiome; material: fecal sample | place: Denmark | collected 2008
AACGGCTTTGAAAAGAGACCGGCCGCCAAGAAAAATTGTGCGGATTACGGTTTTTGCGCCGCGCAGATTTTTATTGCATTGACCACAGCCGTATCACTTTTGTTCGGAAAGGAACTCGGCTGGAACCTTCGCGAAAACATGCTTATCTGCATCATGACATCCGTTCTTTTGTTCAGTCCGTGGCTTGCCGAGCATGTTCTCAGGGTTTCATTCCCGCCGATTCTGAAACTGCTGTTTATGCTGTTGATAATGGGCGGACCGATTTTCGGCAAGATATATAAATTTTACTATATAATTCCGTTTTGGGACAAATCGCTGCATGTCTCATCCGGCTTTCTTTTTGCAGTTATTGGCGCAGTGCTGCCGGACGTTTTGGACAGCGGCAACAAAAGCCATTCGCAGGCACTGAAGCTTGTGTCCGCTCTCAGTTTCACGCTTGCAATTGCCGCCGTGTGGGAATTCTATGAATACGCTATGGACACGTTTTTCGGAATGGATATGCAGCAGGATACAATTGTGTCCGGCATAAATTCCTATCTGTTAGGCAGCGAAAAAGGCGTTGCAGGTTCAATTTCGGATATTCAATCCGTTATTGTCAACGGCGAAGAGCTGAGCATCAACGGCTACCTTGACATCGGGCTTATTGACACAATGCAGGACATGCTTGTTTGCACTCTCGGAGGAATTTGTTATTGCGTATGTTTCATACTTTGCGAGCACGGTGTCAAGCTCCTTGGCAAATTCAACAGGCTGCTTCCGTATCGCAGTCCCGCAGTGCCGTGTTTCGACCGCAGCGGCATCTGCTCCGACGAAACGGGACGAACGGATGAAGGATCAAATACATCTGCGGCGTGAGTAATCGGCCGCCCAAAACGTACAAAGCTTCGGAATCTCAGTCAAAAAACATTTACACGCAGCGGTTCCGAAGCTTTACTTTTCAATTGCCGGCTCATTTATTAATGATTCATTGTTATTCTAATATTATTCTTATTAATTAAGTTTTTTTGAAATTAGCGTTTCGTTCTTTTTCGGCTATTGAAATTTCGGTACTAATGCGGTATAATTAATCCAAATTTGAACATTGCAAGGGTTTGTTTTGCCTCAGCCTCGATGCAAAGCTCCCTTTTCTGTTTATTTTAACTGCAAAACCTTGTTTATTTAATGGCTTTGCCGCGATTTATTGCCGCTTTGCACTTTGCTGCAAGGCATTGAGCGATTCAGCCGGAGGTTCGATTTGATTATTTATCAAAAATCGAAATATTTTTCTGCCGAACAGGCACAGGATAATCTTACAGGGCTTTCCCCCCTGCTTGTTCGTGCGCTCCGTGCAAGAGGTGCCGTCACTCCGGAACAAATTGAAAGATTTCTTCACCCTTCCGCTGAAGATTTTCATGATCCGTTTCTTCTTCCCGATATGGACAAGGCCGTTCAAAGGATTCATGCTGCACTTGAGAACGGCGAAAGAATCTGCATTTTCGGAGATTACGATGTTGACGGTATTTGTTCAACCGCCATGCTCGTTGATTATTTTCATTCAGTCGGTGCAGATGTAGGCTATCATATTCCGTCGCGTCGGGAAGAAGGCTATGGCATGAGCCGCGGTGCAATCGACAAGCTGCATTCGTGCGGGGTGAACCTCATAATCACTGTTGACAACGGTATTTCCGCCGCCGATGAAATCAGCTATTGCAGCGAACTCGGCATTGATGTTATTGTGACGGATCATCACATTCCGCCCGAAACCGTTCCGAAATGCACCGCCGTTGTCTGCCACACGGTCAGCAATTCACAGTATCCGAATTCAATCCTCTGCGGTGCGGGCATTGCCTTTAAATTGCTCCACGCACTCGCTGGACTTGAAGCTGCAATGCAATATGTTTCCCTTGCGGGGCTTGCCTCGGTTGCGGACGTTGTTCCGTTGCTTGACGAAAACCGTGTTTTTGTTAAGTTGGGGCTTGATGCGATAAACAGCGGCAATTGCTGCAACGGGCTTTACCGTCTTTTGAACGGTGTTCCCACTGCACGTCGGCCGTATAATGCATGCACTCTCGGCTTTGCTGTTGCCCCGCGGCTTAACGCCTCCGGGCGAATGAGCGATGCTTCACTCGGAGTTGAGCTTTTTCTTTGCCGCGACCCCAATCGTGCCGACGAGATAATCGCCCGCCTTAACAAGCTCAACGAGCTGCGTCAGCAGGATGAAGCAAACATTCTTAACGATGCAATTCGCCGTCTTGAACCCTGCGACCTTTCGGACACAAGGGCAATCGTCCTCCGTTCCGAAACATGGAATGCCGGTGTTATCGGCATTGCCGCTTCACGCATTGCAGAAATGTATCACCGCCCGACGATACTGTTTTCGGAATCCGACGGAATACTCAAGGGCTCTGCGCGATCAATAGACGGAGTCAACATTCATGAGGTGCTTTGTTGCTGCCGTGAATTTTTCGTTCGTTTCGGCGGCCATGCAAAAGCGGCCGGAATAACAATGGAATCCGCATTTTTTGAGGATTTTCGCTTTAAACTCAACGCTTGTCTTAAAACAGGCTATGATGACTCCGTGTTCATCCCGTGCAAACGATACGAATTCGATATTCCGCTTGAGCAGGTCACCGGAGAATTGATTGCCGAACTGACCCGCCTCGCCCCGTTCGGAGAGAGCAACCCTTCCCCCGTCTTCCGCTCCCGCCATGTGGCCGTGAGCAGGCTGCGCCGCTTCGGCAGCGATGCTCAACACACAAAAATGGACGTAAGCCCGAGCATTTCGAGCTCTGCGGCTCCGTTGGATGCAGTTTGGTTTGCCTCGGCCGCAAGTTATTATCGGCTGCTGAATGCCGACACGGTTGATATGCTTTATACGCCCGGCATCAATAATTGGAACGGTTTTGACAGCATTCAGCTTCGCGTTGTTTCCGCAAAAGCGGAGCAGCCGCGTGACATCGATGCCTATATTGAAAAAGGTATGCGCTATTTCTGCAACGGCTTGCTTGAAAACCTGTCTTATCGGCTGTCCGAACCGGAGCAGCTCCCGGAAATATGCGAAACAACCCTCGCCGAGCTTTGTTCCCGCTCTATATCCGGTTTGCTTGTGCTTGTTTTTTCTGTTGAATCCGCCAAAAAGATTCTTGACGAAATTCGCAGCAGTCAAATCGGCAATGTTGACATTTGTTACTCTTGCGTTGCGGATTCACCCGTTTGCTGCAACACCGTTTTGCTTGCACCGCAGCTTGCAAATCTGCCTGCATTCGGGTTCAGCAAGGTCGTTTTCTACGACAATCCCCCTTGCAGCGGTGTTTACACGGCGGTTTCACGCCGAATGAGTTCCGCTTCAATGCTTCGGATGCCGTGCACGAACGGCGACTTCGGCAGGGTCGCACTGCATTTTGCCTGCGATCGCGATTTCATGGTTTGCAGTTACAAGCTTGTGCAGTCAATTCTTGCTGCTTCACCCTGTTCTCAGGGGGAGCTTTGCGGCAAGATGTCCAACAAGCTGAACGTTCCTGTTTACTGTGCGCTGTTCGCCGTTCGGGTATTTATCGAGCTTGGCTTTATCGAATTCACTCCGGGCGGTGCGCTGCGGAACAGCAGCGAAATTCGGCCTGCGCCGCTGTGCGCCAGCACTTTATATTCCGCTGTCGAACGTTTGCGCACGCGCAATTTCCCGGACTCGGAGCAGGATGATTCCGATGAATAAGTTTTCAGTTTTATGCCGATATAGGCTGACTCGGTTTATTCGGCAAAAATTTCAGTATTTTTCAATAACAGCAAACAAACATTCCCGCTGTATAAGCCGTGTGGGGATGAAACGAAAGGAACAGATTTAAACATGATTATCAACGAAACCGAACTGATTGCAACGATTCGCAGTATTCCCGATTTTCCGAAAGAGGGCATACTCTTCCGCGATATCACCACACTGCTTAAGAATGCCGATGCATACGAAACGCTTGTTGAATCCATTGCCGAGAAGCTTCGCCCGCTTGATGTTGACATCGTTATCGGTCCGGAAGCACGCGGTTTTGTTATCGGCTCCGCCGTTGCATATGCGGTTCATGCAGGTTTTGTTCTTGCCAGAAAACCCGGAAAGCTCCCCTGCGAAGTAAATTCCGTGTCATACGGACTTGAATACGGCTCCGACCGCCTTGAAATTCACAAAGACGCAATTCTTCCGGGGCAGCGCGTTGCAATCGTTGACGACCTGCTTGCAACCGGCGGAACAGCAAAAGCTGTTATCGACCTTGTGGAAAAAATGGGGGCAAAAGTTGTTGCTGCTGATTTTGCAATCGAACTTACCGATCTCGGCGGCGCCGACCTGCTCCGTGATTATAATGTTTACTCAGTTATCAAATACTGATATCAAAGATAGCTCTCGCGAATGAATGTTCCCGGCAATGCCCGTTTCGGAACCTTTTGCGAACCTTCTTCCGAGAACTCCGACTCGGCACTTTGCCGATTTGACAGAGCCAACCGTTCGGCGCGGGCCGCGTGCCTGCGCCGAATGCATTTTTTGCTTTTTGAACGATACCGAACGTTCATTCCTGCAAAATTTATCAAAGGTAAAATTTAGCCAAAGGTGGGTGTGCTATGGACAGATTGACCGCTGCCTTCGAAAAAAAGTTTCCGAAGGAAAAAACCGAATTATTAGTAAAGGCAATTAATTTTGCAAAATCGGTTCATGCTGACCAAAAACGCGAATCGCAGGAACCTTATTATATTCATCCCGAAGCCGTTGCGCTCATTCTGCTCGATATGGACATGGATGCAGACACGGTCATTGCGGGTCTGCTTCATGATACGGTTGAGGATGGGCACGATATCACCGTTGAAAACATTGCACAGATGTTCGGCAAGGACATTGCCCGAATGGTGGACGGCGTTACCAAGCTGACCAACAGCAATCTTTCCCACATGCTGTCAAAAGAAGACAGACAGGCCGAAAATCTGCGCAAAATGTTCCTTGCAATTGCAAACGATGTTCGCGTTGTTGTTATCAAGCTTGCGGACAGACTGCATAACATGCGCACACTCGGTTATTGTTCAAAGGAAAAGCGTGTTCGCAAAGCACGGGAAACCATGGATGTTTACGCCCCCCTTGCGGACAGGTTCGGAATGGGTGCCATAAAAGTCGAACTTGAGGATTTATCGTTCAGCTATCTGATGCCCGAAGAATGCCGCCGCCTTCAGTCCCTTATCGAACCGAAGCAGGAAGAACGCATGGGACTGCTCAAAAAAGCCATGCACAAGCTTGAAATTGCACTTAAGGATGCCGGAATCAAAGCGGAAGTCAGCGGACGCAGAAAGCATATTTACAGCATCTATCGCAAGCTGAACATAAAAAAAGTCGGACTGAACGAGATTTATGATCTTGTTGCACTTCGCATAATTGTTGATACCGTGCAGGACTGTTACGGTGCGCTCGGCATTGTTCACTCGCTTTGGCGCCCCTTCCCCGGCAGGTTCAAAGATTACATTTCAATGCCGAAAACCAACATGTACCGTTCTTTGCACACGACGCTTTTCAGTGATCTCGGAATGCCTTTTGAGGTGCAGATTCGCACTTGGGAAATGCACCGCACCGCAGAATACGGTATTGCCGCACACTGGATGTATAAAGAGGGCAGAACACGGCAGGATGAGCTGGACACAAAGCTTGCGTGGCTGCGTCAACTTGTTGACTATGATTCCGATGCAAACTCAACAAAGGAATACGTTGACAACGTTCGACACGATTTTTTCTCCGACTATGTTTTTGTTCTGACTCCGAACGGCGAGATTATCGACCTGCCTCTGGGCTCAACGCCCGTTGATTTTGCTTACCGTATTCATTCGAACGTCGGCAACCACACACAGCACGCAAAAGTCAACGGTGCGCTTGTAAAGCTTGACTGCAAGCTTAAAACCCACGATGTTGTCGAAATCATTACGAACCCGCAGGCAACGCCGAGCCGCGACTGGCTTAACTTTGTAAAAACATCCCAAGCCAAAGCAAAAATCAAACAATGGTTCAAAAAGGCGAATCGTGAAGAAAATATTGTCCGCGGTAAAGAAATGCTTGCCGATGCCGCAAGACGACAGGGGCAGAAGCTTGCCGACCTTACGAAGGCCGAATTGTGCAAACCTCTGTTGAAACGCTTCTCCATGAACGAAATGGATGATATTTATGCGGCCATAGGCTACGGCGGAATCACAACCGGGCAGGCATTGCATAAACTGATGGAAGCCCGGCGAAAAGTTCAGCGCGAAGAGGAGCTTGCACGCAAACTTGAAGAGCAGGAACACGCTCCCGCAAAAAGTTTTGACGCAAACGGAAGAGCCGTCATTGTCAAAGGCGAGGCCAACATGGTTGTTCGCTTTGCGCAATGCTGTTCTCCCCTGCCCGGCGATGAAATTTTCGGATATATCACGCGCGGCAGAGGTGTTTCGATTCACAGCAGAAGCTGCCCGAATGCCGCAGCACTGCTTGCCGATGCGGACAGGATAATCGATGTTTCATGGGCGGACGGCGAAAGTGCAAAATTCCCCGTAACAATTCATATCACCGCTTCGGAACGCGTCGGGCTGCTGATGGATATTTCACAGATGCTGATGAACATGAAAATCAACATCAATCTTGTCAACGCAAAGCCTGTTGAGGACGGCACAATGATCGAAGCCACAATGGGGTTTCAGGTCCAAAACGCCGAGCATCTCGACAGCATTATAAAAAATCTTATGAAAATTAACGGTGTAAAATCCGTTTCAAGGGTGAGATCCGTATGAGAGCTGTTGTTCAAAGAGTCCGCCGCGCAAGCGTTTCCATCGCCGGCGAATGTGTCGGCAAAATCGAAAGAGGGTTGCTTTTGCTTATCGGCATAGAACCTTCCGATGCGCAGAGCGACATTGACTATATCGTTAAAAAATGTACTCAACTCCGCATTTTTGAAGATGCAGACGGCAAGATGAACCTTTCCGCCGTTGAACTCGGGTATGAAATTCTGCTGATTTCACAGTTCACGCTTTTCGGCGATGCCCGCAAAGGCAACCGCCCGAGTTTTATTGCTGCCGCTCGTCCCGAAACGGCGATCCCCGTCTACGAAAAGCTCATCGACGCTTTTCGCACTCAGCTGCACACCGAAACAGGTATTTTCGGCGCGGATATGCAGGTTGAGCTTGTCAACGACGGTCCGGTCACGATCCTGCTGGACAGCAAAAAAACGTTTTAATTTCGCTATATTCAGTCTATGTTTAAAAAGGAGAAAAGCCGCATGAAAATTCTTTGTGTCCCAACCGGTCCGCTTTCCGTAAATACCTATATCGTTTTTAACGAATCAGCCGAAACATTGTCAAATTCCGAAAGGATTCCCTGTGTTGTTATCGATCCGGCGAATTCGCACAAGGTGGTTGAAGTTCTAAATCAAAACAACCTGCACTGCACCCATATTCTGCTGACGCACGGTCATTTTGATCACACAATGGGCGTTGCGGAATTGAAATCGCATGAAAACGCACTTGTTGCAATTCACGAAGCGGATGCGGGCGCACTTGCAGGCGGAAAAGCAAGCCTTGCCTACCTCGGCGGTGCGCTTGTGAAGCCCTGCAAAGTGGACATCATCCTCCACGGCGGCGAATGCTTCACCGCTGCCGGCATTGAATTCAGCGTTCTGCACACCCCGGGGCATACCAAGGGCGGCGTATGCTATGTTATCGAAAAAGAACGTGTGATTTTTTCCGGCGACACGCTTTTCCGTCTCAGCGTGGGAAGAACCGATCTTGACGGCGGTGACAATGATGCACTTTACAACTCCCTGCTCCTGCTGACAGGCAGGCTGAAAGGCGATTACCGCGTATTCCCCGGCCACATGGGTGAAACAACTTTGGATTTCGAACGGAAACACAATCCGTATCTGCGCGGCGGCGGAAACCAAGACTATTGACGGAAAATACAGAAAATGCCGCAGCTGCATTAAAGAGGCAAACGATATGTTTTTATTCACAAACAGACAGGATTTTTTTAACGATATATGCGAAGAAATACGGCTTTTTCTGCCCGGTGAGGAGATAGCTCCCGTTTTGTCCCCCGCTGAAATTCACACAGCGGGCGCGGGCGAAAAGACGCTGAGTGTTGTGCTTTCAAACGACGGAACGGATTTTTTTGCCGAAGCCGCCCTTGTTTCGAACGGTCGGGAGCATTCATACTCATGCCGAACGCCCTTTCGCAATGATGATTCAATTATTGAAAAGCGTTTCGCAAAACGCTGCATTAAAATCGCTGTCTTCCGCGCAATGCGAAAGGCATACCCCGATGCGCACCTCCCGTGGGGATCTCTGACAGGTATACGCCCGACGCGTCTGCTGCGCGAGCTTCAGCACAGCTGCGGTCCTGCCGAAGCCAAAAGCATGATGCTGAACGATTTTGACGTCACGCCGCAGAAATTTGCACTTGCGGAGCGGATAGTTTCCGTTCAGGAACCGATTTTTGCTTTCGTGCGGAAAAACGATGTTGATGTTTATATCGGCATTCCGTTCTGCCGCACACGCTGCCTGTACTGCTCTTTTGCTTCACGGCTCCGCACGGCAAAGACGGACATGCAGCCCTATCTTGCCGCACTGAAGACGGATATTGCAAACGGTGCGCAAATGGTTCGCGAACTCGGGCTGAATATTCGTGCGCTGTATCTCGGCGGCGGAACGCCCACCGTGCTGACCGCGGACGAGCTGCGCGATCTTTTGGATTTTGCAGAGGAGGCCTATAATATTGCACCCGGCACGGAGTTCACGGTTGAAGCCGGACGGCCGGATACGATAACAGCTGAAAAGCTTCGCATCATCAAGCAGCGCGGCGCAACGCGCATATCCGTAAATCCGCAAACGATGTGCGATAAAACATTGCAGCTTGTCGGCCGCGATCACACATCCGAGGATATCAAGGCGTGTTTCAACCTTGCGCGGGATATCGGTTTTGATTCAATCAACATGGATCTTATCGCCGGTTTGCCGGGCGAAACGGCAGCTGACATGCAGCATTCCGTAAACGCACTCGTTGAGCTTTCTCCGGAGTGTCTGACAGTTCACACGCTTGCAATAAAGCGTTCTTCCCGTCTGCGTGAAAATCTTTCCGAATACGCTCTTCCCGATGTTTCGGAAGTTGAAAAAATGACCGAAATCGGTGCGCTCGGTGCTGAAGAAACGGGTATGCTTCCTTATTATATGTATCGTCAAAAATACATGGCGGGCAACATGGAAAACGTCGGCTATGCAAAACCCGGCAGCATCTGCATCTACAACATCGATATGATGGAGGATTCGCTGAGCATCATTGCTCACGGTGCGGGCGCAATGAACAAACGCGTTTTCCCGAGCGGCGGAAGGATCGAACGCGTCCCGAACCCCAAGGATATTGAAACATATATTTCAAAGCTGCAAAAGACCCATGCCGACAGGCTTGCACTCTTTTGCAACGAATAAATGCAGCGGACAGCGTTCCGCATCACCCGAAACCGTCAGATGCGGAACGTATTGAATTGTTAATATTTCATTTCAATTATATAAGAACCTTTGTGATTTTAAATTCTTTTGTCACAGTTGTAAGTATTTTCTCCGAACAGATTATATATATTCATTTTATACTCAGAAAAATGTTGAAATTCGTATGGTCTTGCGGTATAATGTATGCGAGCGAGCGGGATAATACTTGGCTCTGTGCGTTTTCCCGTCTCCCATTCACTCGGTTGTGCGTTTCGGCTCGGTCAGCAACGCGCTGAATAACCTGAATCTACGGACTATATTCACACCCCAAATTCTCTCAATTCAGTGTTAGTTTTGCCCCTTTCCGGCGCCGCCGTTTTCCGCAGTGCTGCGGCAATGCCTTCGGGCTGCTGCGGTTCATATAAAGTTTGTTTTTTATTTTTAAAATATTCAGGAGGTTTTTCAATGAAGAACATCAAAAAGCTGCTCTCTCTGCTGCTTTGCGGAATCATGCTTTTCGGCATGTTCCCCGCGTCCCTCTTTGCAGCGGACGGAGACACGGGCGACGGTTCCGGAACCATATCCGAAACGGTCGTTCCCAATATTACGTGGTCGAGAACGTTCGAATACAAATACCGTCACAATGACACGGAGCATCAGCGCACCGACCTCGGCGGTCTTCATGCCGGGGAAAAATCCGGTTATTTTAAGACAGAGGCTACATCATCTTCCGGTGTTTATCAGAACAAACTCGAATGGTCTTGGGCTACAGTTAGTGCTGCGTTAACTGCTGCTGAAACAAACAATGTTTGGGATTACGGCACAGAAAACCAGTATGCGGATCCTACACGGGATTCTATCCCCTTCCCCTATACAGCAAATACATCCAGCCCTAACCCTATTGGTGACGTCGGCATAGTGCCCTATACGCCCGATCCCACAACGACCGATTCTCCTATAAAGGCCGCAACATGGAATAACAGGACGGATAAAGAATATTCTGTTACTGAGGTAGACGGAATTGCTCTTAAGAGTAGTCAAACTATTCCTGGGGGTTCCATGGATATTGGTTACAGAAAGTCATATACCGTTCGTAAGTTCTATGGTGAATTTGAATGGCCAAAGGGTTATTCCCTTTCCGATTCAATTGAACTTGTTTCAAAGAACGATTCTTATTACAAAGAAATATATGATCATGTTGCGCGCGATTCCGATTTGACCGCTCTCTACGGCGGCAAAAAGGTTTTTGCCACAAATGACGATGTTTACTTCTTTATTTACAAGGCAAGTGACAAGCCTAATAAAGATAACTATTCCGATTATCTTGCCTTCTTCTCCGGCACGGCAGGCAAGGGCATTTGGTCTTGGGAAAACGATCAGCCGTACAGTGGCGTTTCGTACGGTGGCGTTTTTGGTGGTAATATTACCACAAGTTGGAACTGGGGCGAGGAATGGCAAGCAAAAACCCCGGGTCTCTATGGAACGCAGTATGCACTAAAAGCGTTTCATAATTGCATGCCGAACACCGACATTGATGACTTTAATACCAGAACAGAAGTTTCGGGAAAGCTTAAAAGCGTACTGTCACTTTCCGGCGGATGGTACTCCTTTATCGACGGCAACTCTCTTTCCACCGTTTTGAACAAAAAGTATGCCGAGAGCGGAATCAATGCAGGTGAAAAAGTCTGCATCGAAATGTTCTGCTTTGATATCGATAAGGTCGGCGGTATGGACGAGCTTGAAATCAGGCTCACAAGGCAGAAGCCCACAACTTCAAGCGTTACCGTCAGGTATTGGCTGAACGCAGTCGGTGAAACAACCGATGGAAACTATCTCGGTTCAACCACAATGACCGGTCAGGAAATCGGTTCTCTGATCACGCTTGCAAACGGTACGGATGTTAACCAGCTTAACCATAAGCGTGCTGCGGCGATCACGAAGAACAACGGCGGCGATGTTTCGGACGGCAGTCAGCAGGCACCCGTTCCGTTTACCGTCAAGGAGAATTCCGAAGAAAACATCATCGATGTTGTTTATCTCCCCGCCGGTGCGGAGATCGTGCATTTTTATGCGGGTAACAAAACCTATGCCTATACCGGACAGCCCTTCACGGTTTCCGATGTGACAATCAAACAGGGCAGCTATGCGGACATTGTTGTTGCAAATTCTGTCAACACAAAAACGCAGCAGCTCAATGAACCCACTCAATACTGGCAGCAAGCCAACTATGCTAAAAGGTTTACAGCAACGGAGACCCAAACCCTCCCCGGTATTTATCCCGTGCCCTTCAGCCAAATGCCGATAATTGTTAAGTATCCGAATTCTGATCAGCATTTGACCAACTACACGGTTTACACCCATCCGGGTTCGCTTACCATTACCTATGCCCCCTCGGCAAAGGTATTTACCTATGACTTTGGCGTTCAAAACAGCTACTCCGGACTTTTGAACGATGTTGAAAAGAGCGCAGCGGAAATTAAGGTTCTTGACTCTTCAAAGACCTATGTTTCCTATGATAAATTCACAAACGCCCTGCTTTACACTCCGCAGAGCGTGAACAGCGGTGAAACCATTGACCTTGCGCTTGTCTTCGCAGGCGGCTATCAGGTCAAAAAATCCATCACCTTCCTTCCCGCGACAAATGTTCTTTACGAAGAGAACTTTATGACCAACCGCGGCGGGACGACCGGCGAATGGAAAGCCGAAGGCACAAACAACACCGCGACCGTTGTTAATGACAACGAAAACAGCGTTTACGGCTATGCCGATGCATACAAAGACTTTGCCTACTACAGCAACGGCGGCGCACTGAAAGCAACGCTCGATTTGAAAGGTGGCAAACGCGCCTACACAACCGATGCCGTTGAATTCAGTTTCAGCGGAACGGGTTTTGACATTATTTCCGAATGCGGCACCGATACGGGACTTATCATTGCCGCCGTTTCCAAGGATGACAAACCCTTCAAGGTTTATATCGTTGACACCTATTTCTGCGGCGATAACGGTATTGGCGGCAATCCCATTATCACGGGCCCCGGCATCCTTGATTATCAGGTTCCCGTTGTTCGCGCAATGAATCTCGACCACGCAAATTACAGCGTTCGCATCCTCGGATACCTTACGGACACCGCGGGCGCAATCGTTGGCCCCGCAAACCCGACACCTTGGGACGGCGGCGAAACCGGTGCGGAAGGCAGTACGCGCGGAGCGAACGGCATTGACACGAACCGAATCCTGCGCGAAGCGGGACTGAAGGAATTCATCGGCTGCGAAGTCGAAACCTCCTTCATGGACGAAAACAGCGTTCTTAACGGCGGCACGGGCATTGCGGCAAAGAACAGTCAGAACAGGACTTTCGGCAAGCGCGATACGGCAGCTGCGCAGACAGCAAACGTTTATCTCGATGCATTCCGCGTTTATAAGCCCCTTGCAGATGAAACGAAGTACATCGAAAACGAACAGCGTCTTAAGTACGCTCCCGTTTATGACTATGTTAAGAACAGCGCGAACTCGATCGGATCTGAAATTCTTCCCAACTCCATGGTCTATGTTGAATATGACGGAGACACCGGCATTGCAAACATCGCGAAATATCAGGATCGCGGCCCGCAGAACGAGGTCTATCTCACCAACGGTAATTATATCGGATTTGCCCTCGAAGGCTACACTGAGGGTGACACCGTTATGATCAGCGCGAAAGCGGTTGCGGGTGAGCCGATTCTCGGTTATCTCGATACAAATGTTCTCGAAGGCGCGGAAATCTCCTCCGGCATGAAGATGACCGAAATGTACTATGATGTTACGGCTTACGTACGTCCGTACGACAGCACGAAGTATGTGCTTGTTCTCGGCAATATTGCCGAAGCGGGAACGAGAACGGGAACAAGATCCATCCTGTCCGTCAGCGGCATTAAGCTTGCAAAAGACATCACCCCCGCCACAAGCACACAGATTGCGGCAGATATCGCAAGCCTTGTTACCCTTGCATATCAGCCCGTTGAAGAACCCGTGTTCACGCCCGAAAGGTTCGAACTCCGCTACAGCGGCCGCGCACTTGCGGGTTGGTTCACAAGAATCAGCGTTAAAACATCCACGGATGTTGACCATGTCAGCGTTTACAGGCTTGCGGACGACGGTTCACTCGTTCCCGTACGCGAGAACATGCGCCCGATGAACAGCCTGTTCACCCATTTCGGCTGGATGGATTATTACGCCTTCAGCCTCACCGTTCGCGCTCCGCGCCGCGGAATGACGGATACATATTACATCTTTGCCTATGATGCAAACGGCGTTGCGAGTGAGCCCGCAATTGCTTCCATCACCGGCAGATAAGGAGAATACCCGTGAAAAAAACCTATGTAAAGCCCGAACTTGATGTTATCGAGTTTGACCTTGGCGAGGCGATCGCCGCGTCGCAGTGCGTTGCGCAAATGTATAACCACGCCAAGGATAACTGCGACCTGCTTCCCCCGTTTGACGATCTCTTTCCCAATATACCTCCCGCAACGCTGTTCGACGACGTATATAAATGCGAACATCCCGTTGAGGGCTACTGCTACTTCACCACGAACGACACAATGGTATTTGCGTCCTAACACCACCCACCGACGCGTCTGCGCGCAATGCGCGCAGACGCGTTTTGAAGTTTTT
>UMHM01093555.1_pt1 | contig 13943 bp, 19 predicted proteins | sample 1965501 | NCBI WGS metagenome assembly UMHM01 (sample SAMEA4836095, study PRJEB28245) | human gut metagenome | biome: gut microbiome; material: fecal sample | place: Denmark | collected 2008
GAACCCGCACCGGAACCCGCACCGGAACCCGCACCGGAACCCGTGGATGCGTCCGAGCAAGAAACGAACCACAGTCGCCCCCTGCCGAAAGGTATGACGTGGCATGAACATACAATTAATCAAAAACCAAAATCTTTCAACATGGACAAGACTTTTCGTGAACTCAACTGTGACGTTGAGTTCCAGCGTCGTCTCAACGTTCTGAACGCGGCTTTCCGGGCCGGGGGTACGACGGCTGACAACAACCCCGAGAACGTGGAGACCGTTCGCATGATTGCGTGCTCTATGCTCGCCGATCAGAACATGGTGGTACTGGCGAACGCCTGCAACTTCACCAACTCTGTAACCAAGGAGCGCAAGAACGGCCTCGGCCTGCTCGTAGAGTGCGCCGCTGGTGGGGCCGCTGCCGCCACGCTGTCCGCCGCTGACCTCGGCGTCATCAAATGGATGTCGTTGTTCTACGAGAAACTCCTCCCGAACAACTCGTTCATGCGTTCGATCCGTTTCGTACCGATGTCCGACCGGGAGGGTGCGATTTACGTGGAAAGCGGCATCAACCCCGCAACGTACACCGGATCGGTTACGCCCGTCAACGCGCCGCGGTACTTCTACGACGACATCAAGCGTACGATTGCGCGTGAGGTGTTCTCGATCCAGCCCGTGACGTTCCAGAACGCGGACATGGCCATCCTCGCGTACGACAAGCAGTCGTGGGGTTGGACCATCGCGATGGATTCGCTGATGTCCGACGTGTGCACGTACATCTTGCAGGTCGTCGCCAACACCTCCGGCATCGCAAAAGTTCCGACCACGGGTGCAACGTTCTCGTCGAGCGGCCTGTTCCCCATCGAGGCCCCGAACTCGAACGTGAACATCAAAGGTGTGTCGTCGGACGACATCACGATGGCCGTCGGTGCGTTCCTCGTACAGAACTACAAACTGAACGGCCGTCGCGTCGAAGCCGTCCTTTCGTCGAACCTGTTCACGAAACTGGCCACCGACCCGACGTTCAAAACCATCCTTACCCCGCAGTTGTCGGGTGCCGTTGGTAGCGAGTTCCAGTACAACGGTGTCACGATCTCCGGACGTAACCCGGTTGCACGCTACAACACGACTTCCGGCAAGCCCGAACTCGATCCGGCCATGTACACCGACGGTACGGTGGACGGCGACGGCAAGATCACCGACGTAACCCCGGCAACGACCACCGCCAATCACGTAGGTGCGGGTCTCGCATTCGTCGAGGGCGAGGTGATCGCAGGTGTGGGTACAATCGACGTGATCGTCATGCCCGACCCGACCAACTACGGCATCACGATGTCCGGATGGATGTCTACCGGTGCAACCGTAGCCCGTCAGAACGGCAAGGGTGTAGCGCTGATTACCCCGACCGTCGTAGCAGGCTCGTAAAGTTCAATCGACACGTAGGCACATTAATGTGCCTACGTGTTACTTAACTCTTTAAATCGTATGAAAGTAAACTTTGTAAAACAGCAGATTCTGTACATCGCTCTTGCCGTACGGCAGTACAAGAAAATGTACGTGCTGACGAACGGTCAGATGTTTCAGAAAGAGAGTGATGCGGAAAAAACCGCGCGTACCCTCAATCAGATTATCGAAGACCCGATGCTTCACGTCGGCATTAAGGTAATCACCGAAGACATGGTATCGGAGGCCGATCTTCGGACGTACGGAAAATCCCCCGAAAAATTCAACGAATTGTTTGACGACGCCATCATTCCGCTCGCACGTGGTACCCGTGACTACGAGGGCCGGAAATACGAGGCGCCCGTTGAGCAGGACGAGGACGAAAAGGCACGTTTGGCCGCTCTTCTCGGCGACGAAGTTCCGGAACCCGCAAAGGAGCCGGAGCAAGCCGCCGAACAGGAGGCTGAAAAGGCTGCCGAACAGGAGGCTGAAAAGGCTGTCAAAGACGTAGAGGCTGAAAAAGCCGCCGCCGAAAAAGCCGCCGTCGAAAAAGCGCTTGCCGCCGCGTCCAAGTTCGCACCCAAGAAAAAATAACAAACTATGGCACGAACAGGTTTCAGCGTAAAGGTCAGCAATACGGTTATGGGGACGCCCCCGTCCGTAAACGCTAACACTATGCTAATCGTCCCCGGTACCGCAACCACCGGGTCAACGTTCCCGATAGCCCTCGATACGCCCGTGTTGTTCAAATCCACCGACGATCTCGCAACCCACGGGGTCACGGAGGCAGGCAATCCGGAGGTGTATCGACACGTTACGGGCTTCTATAATCCGACCGCGGAGGTTGATAACACAGGTACGTATCTGTGGGTGGTAGTGGTAGGTACGAACGGTACTTCGACTATCCCGACAAAACTTCCCGGATACATACGGGCTACTGTTGTAAACGGGTTCCAGTATCGCCCGCGTCAGATCATCATCGCTAACCCGATCAGCAAGGCGGCGCTGGCTGACTACCAGTCCGCGATCATGTCGATGTATGACGAGGGATTCTCTACGTGCGCGATCATTGCGGGCGATAGCTTTATGCCCGAGGGTGCTATCGACACGTCGGTGAGCACGTTGGACGATCTGTCCACGAAAAAAGCAGGTATGATCGGCATCGTGATCTTCACGGACAAGCAGAAAGCCGTTGCATGTACAGGTAAGGTAGGCGGCTGGATGGCTTCGCTGTCCGTCGGTACGTCTATCGGCGATACGTCGCTCCCCGCGTTCGGTGAATCGCTTTACATGGTGGACCAAGGAAGCGCGAGCGAGTACATCAACACCCCGTGTGCGCAGTTGTCGCTTGACACGATCAATGCGATAGGGGACAAGCAGTATATCTTCCCGCGTACGAGGCCGCCCAAGAACGGGTTGTGGCTGAACGACGGAGCAACTGCCGAAGACCCGCTTACCGCGCTCTCTACGCTGGAGGCCGCCCGGACCATCGCCGCAATGGTGGACGATCTGCGTGCGTTCTACACGCCGTATATCAACGGCAGAGTGCCCATCGACGCTAACGGCAGAACGCAGTCTTCGTACGTCGATGTGGTGACGTCTCTCGCACGCGAGAATGTCATCGTGCCTTACATCGATAGCGGTGACATCTCGGACGCCCGGATCACGCAGACGGACCTCAACGACGACTTTTCCGGAACTCGTACGTGGCAGGTATCGCTGGAAATCCTGCCCGCACCGACCCTGCGCTGGGTGAACTCTTTCGTGTTCTACGTTAAAAAACTCAATTAAGGTATGGCACAAAAAGTAATAGCCGCAAGAGATTTTGATCTCTACCTCAACTTTGACGAAATAGGCGTTGCCTACAAAGTTGAGACTGGCGCCAATTTCAGCGCAAACATCTCCGGAACGACCGACGACATCGGAGCGTTCTCTACTGACGAGCCTATCGCAACGGACAATGGCGGTAACACGTACGACCTTTCGTTCTCGTTGCAGCAGGCCGAAGCCCTCACGATCCTTGCCGCGCTCGCCGCCGCTACGCAGAACCGTGCAGCAGGTCCTATCTGCCACATCCGTCAGATCGTCGAATCGGCGACCATTACGGCTGTATGGCACAAGCGCCGCGACGTACCCGCGACGTCCACTACCGAAACGTACGGTCGTTGTACCGGCGTTGAGGAATCGGACGGCGTAGAGCGTCGGGGCACCGAGACGCTTAAGTCGTGGCGATTCCGCGCCCGGAGTAAGAGCGTCAAAACGTCGGTATCGGCGTAAACACAGGTATGCGGGCTTTGATCGGCCCGCATATCACTACATTTTTAAATAAAAGCAGGATGGAAAAGGAAATCAAATTGCGTAAAGTTACGCTTAAAAAAGTGCTGACGCCGGAGAGCGAGCAGGACTTTACCGTAGAGGTAGTACCGTTTAACCGTCGGAACGACGATCATGTGAAATTTGCGTTCGATTATATCGACATGCTCGGACGTAAACCGTCTCCGTTCGAGACGGAGAGCGACGCCGCGCGTGCATACGTTACGATTTTCATGGCTCACAAAGCCGACGATCTCAACGATCAGAACAGCGCAATTTCGTGTGTGCTGTCCGATATTCGTGCGTGTCGTGTGCTCCTCTTTCAAGCCGAGACGCAGAAAGAATTTCACGATTTTTTCGTCAACGACTAACATACCCTATCGGGGATGTTGAGGGGGTCGAGGAGGACAAACAGGAAGAGGCAAAACGTATTGCTCAAAACTTTAAGATCATCAAACAAGCAAAGGAGCGGGACCCGTATTTTATTAAACGGGTGTTCGTTTCTCACTACTGTAACATCCCGTATCACCTTATGTTAGATGGGGACTTATACCCCATGACGTTGTTAGAAGAACTTTTCGCGGCATCATATTATCTTATACGTAACTTTGAGTTGGCTCCGTGGGCCACAGGTAATTTAGAAGACCGCGTAGAAAAACTTGTAGAAGATGGCAGGGTATAATATAGTACTGGATATAGGGGGTAACGCGGTTTCTCGATCTGAAAAACTGGCGGCAAACCTTGGTGTGGCCGCGGCAAACGCGACCACATTAGCCGCGGCATTACGTTCTGTAGGGACAGCCGCGGCCGCTATCCCCTCACGTACTATACGAGTAGGGGCCGTACCTACGGGGTCTTCTATACGCGGACGATCCTATGCCGCTGACAACGGACGGTTCCGGGAGTACATACAAGGTATGACGCGGCAAAGCGACGTAATGCGTTCGATGTCGCGGTTCTATCGTGAGCAGGAACGAGACGCACGCTCTCGCTATACACGTCACCGTAATACGAAAATCATGGCTTACGGCACCGGGTTCAACCTTGGTGGTTTCAGCGGACGTTTCTCTACCATACTCCAACCCGACGCAAACGGTAACATTCTCGGCATGAACGCAGAGAAATTAATGCGTGGTGTAAATGCTGGGGCCATAGCTACGTCTATGGTAGGTATGATCGGCAAGGCCGTTCTTAAAACGATGGCTTACTCGACTGCGGTACCACTCGCGGTTGGCGGGTTAGGTATACGCGCCATGATAGGTATGTTGCAGTCCGAGGGCTTTGCTTCGGGCGTACGTCTTATCTCACGTCGGCATCAAGCGCGTGCCGGTCTCGGTGTTGGGTACGAGCAGGCCAACTCAAATGCAGACTTTTTGGCTGCAAGTTATGGTTTGGACCGTAGTACTGCGTTAAGCAGTATAAACGTTTTGACAGGGCTTGGTATTGGTGGCTCCGGCAAAACGAAAGTTTCGCTTGCGCAGGCGACAAACCTTACCAAAGTAGGTGGTCTTATTTCCCAGCAGGCGGGCGTACCATTTGAGCGTGTGATGACCAACATACAGCAGTTGTTGGTGCAGGCAACGCCGAACATCCGAGACATACGCGAATTACTTAACCAAGCCCCCGTACTTGGTAAGTACGCGCTAAAGGAGATGGAGGAGCGAGGTGTAAAGGGGGTAGACGTACGTACTTTCCTTAAAGACCAAAGCGCTCTTTTGGCGGTCCTCCGTCGTTACGAGTTGGACAATGCGTCAAATGCAGGTATGCGTGCCCGCGGTCAGATCGCACTTGCACGACAGGACTTTTGGGCCAAGATTGCCGGGAATAACGCTGCATGGAGCTACGTTGGTGGGGCTGGCGCAGGCCTTATTAACTCGGGGGGTAACGCCGTAAACTCGCTTCTTTCCACCGTTGTCAATAACGACGCATTTCGCGTAATGGTTAAGCGCGTGGAGAACCTGTTCGAAAATTTCGAGGATAACGGGACACGGCTCGTCGATAAACTTATTACGTTTATAGAACGTGCTGGAGAAAAACTCGGCCTCGATCTCGGGGATTCACAGAAAGCCAAAATAGCGAACGACAAAGAACGTGCACTCGATGAACTTCGCTATAACCGCACTTTTCGTAAGAATTTCGAAACTACATTGGATAGTGCCGGGCTTCTTAAAGACGTATCGCCGAGTATGCGTGGCAAAGCCATCAATGACTACATGTCGCAGTATATCGACGCGGCGAAACGTGACGATAATGTGCTTAACGCAATACGTGGTATAGGCACGTTGCGTGATGCAAACGGCCCGTGGACACCGCACCAGCGTAGAAAAATGAACGAAAGTACGCTCGATTGGGCCGCGGGACTTGCGTTTAACTCGGATTCGACCTCTGTCTACTACCCCGTAACGGGTAGCTACAAAGGTTATTCGGGTGTTAAGCATTCCGGAGTGTGGGACAGAGCAACGTTGCGCAATCCAATGACTGCGAACGCGGCGTACGCTATTGACTACGCGGACCTTGGCGAATCGCTCGGAACGTTTATTAAGAAATTAACGGACATCGCCCCGGGCGCATTACCCGCGATAACAGGTGCGGGGGCTACTGGGTCGGACCTTTCGGGTTTTAACAAAGACCGTCGCAACCTCGAAATTCATTTCCACGACGCAATCGTGAAGTGGACTTCGAACATAAGTACCGACGACCCGCAGGAGGTCGTAGCAGAAGTTAAACAGAACATCGACCAAATAGCGTCCGAAGCAATCCAAAAGGCAATGCTCGCCGCAACCGGGAAGATGGGAACACGTTGGATATAGGTATGGGAATAGTCAGAGACGCAATAGAAACCACCACCGAATCGGTCCGGGGCGCTATACAGAACTCCGGACCGTACAAGGTGGCCAACCGTGTGATCGCCGAGACACTCGACGCTCGCGACGCAATCCGCAATACTACCGTTCTCGCCTTGTCGAAAGCGTGGATTGGGATAAGCCGCTTGGCCCCCGCGCAGACAAACCGGGAACAACAGCAACAGGATATACGCAACATACCCTTTGTTCGTAAAGAGCAAACAGTAAACGGCATAGAGCGCAGGTCCGGTGCGGAGTTGGATCGTTACGACTACACGAAACTTTACTCGTTACAGATCGGCGACTACTTTATGCCGATGTCGCAGACGTTTAGCGTGAAAGCGAGAAAGCGGTTAAACGTCTCGGCTCTCGTTGACGGGCCGGACATTATCCAGCAGACACGTAAAGAGGCCAAGACGATAAACTGTACGTTACGTCTTACCCTCCGAAACAACCAGCCAAACCTCCAAATCATGGAGCGGCTGGAGAACGAAGCGGAGGCAAAGATAGCGGAACTGTCGAAATTTCTCAACGAATTTTACGAGAAAGATCAAATTCTGCGCATACGTAACCAAAAAATTAACGAAACGCACGGAATTGAATACGCGATAATCACCGAATATACGGACACGCCCCGAGTAGGTATGGGTACGTATCAGTTCGAGTTTACTCTTACGGAGGTGAAATACGGGGAGAACGTTGTTACGTTCAACCTACGCGAGGTCGATTCGGACGCTGGTAACTATTAATTATGAACTCGAACTATCTTATCTGCCGCAACGAGGTATACATAGAGGATATTTGGGTAGGGCAGTTTGAATCGTTCGTGCTTACCGGTAACGACAAGCAACTTGGCGATTCGGCTGTTCTCACCTTACCCTTGTATGCTATCGGCATTGAGCAACAGGGGGAGGCCCGCTCGCGTATGCGTGAGGTCTTTAAGCCCAATGTTATCAAACCGTTCGCGCACGTTGAGGTATATATGTGGTACGAGGGATACAAGAAAATGCGCGTATTTAACGGATTGATCGAGCAGGTTGTAGAGGGCTTTCCCACGACGTTATACCTGCGCGACTTTACGTTGATCCTTAAATTCGGCCGGGTCCAAAAGGTATGGGGCGACGTTAAGATGACGCAGATCATGCAGGACATCCTGCCCATCGCAAACGAAGCGTTCGCAAAGGAGCGTGAGAACATGGGTTTTGATATAAACCCGAACATACCGGAACTGACGTATACGACTGACGGACCGTTTGTACAGGCTACGACCAGTACATTCCCGTTTAACAATCCGGTCGATTTCAGCCCGTACGATACCGTACAGCGACTTATGCAATTGATGGTTTTGTACGGGGGTGTGACGGACGACGGGAAAGTGTACATAGGAGGTTTGACGAAAGATAGTACCGCCCCGATTGAGAAACTCAACACGAAGTATAACGTTTTCGGGGCAGACCTTATTCGCGAGGATTCACGTTTTATTAACTACGAGGTTAAGGTCACAGGCATCCTCAAAACGGGCAAGCGATACACCGCAACCGGAGGTTTGCGCACGTCGCGTAGCACGAAGCAAAAAAGTGAACTGGACAAAAGGTATGCCGAGACGATACGTAGCTACTCTACGTTGGATAGCGTAACGGAGTTGGATAAGTTTGCAGACAAAATGTTACTGTCTTTACAGGGACGCAGGAACAAAGGCAAACTGATCCTCCCGCTCTACCCAAAGGTAGACCCTTTGCAGACGGTTGAGTTTACGCACACACTATTCCCGGAGTTATCCGGACAGTACTACGTATTAGAGTATCAGCTAAAAGGGGACGTTAACGGTTTTTTCCAGACGTTAACCGTCACCGATAAAGTCTTTGCGATATGAGTGTTAAACGTGTTAGTTACGACCCGGCCGAGGAAGCAGGGGGAGCTTTCGGCGCATTCCTCGCGCAGATGTTCTACACCGTTCGTACCGTACTTGTCACCGTCAAATCGGTAGACGAGGCGAATGGGGGTGCGCAGGTTTACCTGGTTGAGGAGGACAAGACGTTCCCCGTACCTCTGTCTTTGTACGGTACGGAGGAGTACGGGATGGTGCACGTACCTACCGAGGGGTCTGCCGCTCTTATCACATTTATAGATGGCGACATTAACCGTCCGGTATTTGTGGGTATCTCGGAGATAGATAAGTGGGCGTTTAAACGTAACGAGACAGCCATAACGTTTACGACCGATCCCGACGAAGTAAACGTAACGGTTGGTAACTCAAAAGTACGTATAACACCGGACTTAATCGAAATGAACGGAGGTTCATTAGATGGGCTGGTGATTATAGGGAAACTCACGGAGAGACTGAACAGATTGCAACAGCAGATCGAAGCCATCCAATCGGCTATCGCATCGCATTCGCATCTCGTGGCTACCTCCGGTAGCGCGACACAACAGGTAGGTAATACCACTACTACTACCTACGCAAAGGTAAACGTCGATTCATTCGATAACAGCGATTACGAGAACGAAAAAATTAAGCAGTAATGAAAGGCATAGTGTACGATTTTAACGTCGGTGACGTTGTTATATCGGAAGACGGACCTTTTGTAAAAGGTACCATCGACAACCAAAACGTCGCGCTTATCGCCGTGTCACAGGTATGCCGCATCACCAAGCCCGAGATAGGTGCGCAGATCGGGGCGCGGATTATCAATCGGCGTGCGGGTGAGGTCGCCGGAGTACTGGCCGATGCAAAGAAGCAGGCACAGAAAGACGGTGCGACAGATGTCTCTATCGAACTGATCGACGAACAACTTTTATTCACGGGACGCTATGAAGATTAAAGAGAATACGACTATTGTCGACGTCGCGTTTAACCTATATGGCTCGCTGACGGGCATCCCCGCCATCCTGCGACAACTGCCCGTCAGCGAACGTATTGGTTTCGATACGCTACCCAGTATGGGTGAGGATGTTGCAGACATCGGCCAAACGTGGACGCCGGACCTTGCAGGTAAGGACGTAACTATTAAGGTTGAGAAAGTGTATAATACGCTTGGTGTTGCGAAAGCCCCGTACTCCACAGACCTTTACCGGATCGGGGCCGCTGTAAGGTATGGGGGAGGAATTATCGAAACGCTTTTAAATGCGTAATATAATGGCAGAGTTTTTTACCAAGTCGGAACTTACGCGCTCCGACACAGCACGAATACGAGGGATCGACAATACCCCTACACCCGAAGCGTCAGCCGCACTCGACGCTTTGATGTGGAACGTACTGGACCCGATCCGTCGAATGTGGGGAAAGCCGATCATTGTCAACTCCGGTTACCGCTGTCCGAAGTTAAACGCGGCGATAGGCGGCTCCGCAACGTCGCAACACATGAAAGGCGAAGCAGCGGATATTACGGCTGGCGATCCGACCAAGAACAAAGAGTTGTTCGACATGATCGCGCAGTCCGCAATCCCGTTCGATCAACTGATCGACGAAAAGAACTACCGTTGGATTCACGTTTCGTATCGCCCTAACGGTCGGCGAAACATCTTACACCTTTAGGATATGGGTGCAGTAACAACTATCACGAACGCGCTGAAAGCCGTGTTACCTACGTTCGGTACAACGGACGCAGACATCGAGAGTAAAATCATTGATGTAGTAGGTACGTTGGCCGACAGCGAGGCGATGGAGCGTAACAATACGTTGAATGTCATCAACGAAGCGCTCGCAAATCAGAAGATCACGACGGTGGAATACTACCGTCGGAAAGCCGTTGCGTTCCAATACGGTGATTCGTTGGTCTACGATCCGATCAACCAAGGCGGCTATTACGCTACGCTCGATACGGAGAAACAGATCATCAAGCAGGCATACGTTGTCGGTGCACATCCGAACTGGACCCTGCTTGCCAACGCACTTGGCACGGATGGTCATCTGCGGAAACTCACCGCTGACGAGTTAACCTCGTTGCAGACCTATTTCAAAGCGTTCCAACCGATGGGGCTGGAGTTGAACGTTACGTCTATGGACGTTGCGAAGATCACCGATCCCAGACTTATCATCTATGTACAGACAGGTACGGACGCACAATATGCCGCCGATCAGATCACGGCAAACCTGCTGGCCCACGAAGCGACCCTGCGCGAGACCAATACCGTTACGTTAACCGAGATCGTAGACGTAATACAGAGGTATAAAAAGGTACGCGCGGTAAGTTTCGGTAATCCTATTGCAACAGAAACGGGGTTGGATGGTAGCACACGTACGGTCGAACCTGTTGACGGTATTTTCAACCTCACAAACGGCGCCTTTACGTTTGCTACGCCGATCACAACTACACTCATTAAAACGCTTTCGTAATGTTCAGATACATTGACATGCCTAAGTTGGTTGCGTTCTACCTGCGAGAGTTTTCATACGACGCAGGTGGGAACGCTTCCAACTTATACAAATTCATATTCTGCCTTTGCCTGCCGTTCGTCTCACGTACGTTCCGTCGCGCGAGATTGATCGCGTTGGCCATAGCAGAGTGCACTAACAGCCAAGACCAAATTACGCGTGTTTTGGAGAAAATTACAGGTGTGTCTGTTGAGTATACGTCCCTCGACGACAGTTATTACATGTCGTATAATGGTACCGGTAACATCCCGGAGTTCCCTTACGGCATGTTAAGCGAGCCATTGGTACCATACGTCGAAACGCCTAATCAGTTGTATATGTACATTTCTCTTAACGGTGCGTCGGAGGACGAAGTATGTGCATACCTGCAACTTCTCATACCTTTTTACGTAAAGATAAATTTAGTTTTTGGTCCTAGATCTTAATAGATATGGCTATTCTCAAACTCAATTCTGCAAATCCGGGCGTAAAACGCCCGTTAAAAGTCCAAGACCTTGCGGACCTATGGTACGGTCTTAATACTGCGTTAGCGCAGGGAACCGAAACTTCCCCCCGTATATTGTGCGGGTTCAACGCTAATGGTGATGATTCCTTTACTTCCGGAGTTATCGCGTATAACGGACGCCTTTATCTGTATGATGACAGCGACCCGATATTTTTCGAAGATAGCATATACGGTGCGGAGATTTCGACAGACGATAATCGTGTGATGGGGGACGGCACTACACAGTTATTCTCTTACGCATGTATCGTAACGAAAGATTCAACCCTACCGGGTGCCGTCTTCATTGGCGATGCCTCACCGAGTAATATTGGGGCGTGGAGGGGGCCTCTCTCGATCCCCGCCTTCTCCATTGTCGAAAAGATGATCGCGGAGCTTGCAATCTCAACGTCGAAATTGGCGAACAGCGCCGTAACGACGCCGAAATTGGCGTATATGTTACGGCCCTGCGTACTCTCGTCTTTGACGTATGCTTATACCGCTACGTCCACCTCTTTGGCAATCTCTTTGGTCGACCTCATTACCTCGCCCGGGGCTACTGCGTCGGGGCTATGGGAAATGAAAACGGCAAAAGTAGCGTACAATAGGACGTTATCGCCGTTGGTGGTTACTATCCAAGCGTATAATTTGGGTTCTTCTTTCTCGGATTGGCCCGCGGTTCTCCCGCTTATGCTCTTGTACTCGTCCGATACTGTGACTACGGTCGATGTACGAATAGAGTACCCGCTACCGTTTGCAAACCAAGCAGGTTTGCGGTACTCGAAAACCTATACCGTCAACTCCGGAGATACCATTCAGTTTATGTTAACGAAGGTCCCGTCGAAACTCGGTTACGTACCTACGTCTGTAATATTTAACGAACCGTAATACTTTATATGGAAACTATGAAAAAGATCATCGCATGGCTTAACGCCATTGCCAAAGACAAGTACCAGCATTTCGCCGTAGGAGCGGCTATCGCGTTTATCGTACTTATCGTAGCCATGCCTTTAGGCAGTTTGTGGCGGTGTGTACCGTTACTGACGTCGGTAATCGCTGTCATGACAGCCGCCGTTGTGAAAGAACGCAACATTGATTCGAAAGTCGACATGCAGGACATCCTCGCAACACTCGCGGGTGGTGTCATCATATGGGCGGTGTTCGCCGTGACCGTATTAATTAAATAACAAAAAGCCCGACTATTTGTCGGGCTTTTGCCGTTTTAAACGTTTCTGTTTGTCCCACTGTTTCGCTCGTTTTTGCTTACGGATAGGTATGTCGTCATCTCGCAATCCACGACCGCAATCCATACAATCGTAATCTCTGTACTTTTCTCTCATACTTGATAAATTACGTAAAAAGCTTTCCATGTAAGTTCACGACATCCGGGGCGGCTCATGGGTTCACCCTCCCATCCGTACCAAGTAGGTACGAGGTCTGCGTCCAAACGCCCGCACCAACATTCGTTGTGTCGCTCAACGTAAACCGTATAGATGCCACACGACGCGAAACCAATGTCGCCGCGTGCCAACTTCTCGTTAAGTGCTTCTTTGACCCATTCGGGTATTATCTGTGCCATACTATAAATCTATTATCCATTTGAAAATAATACACACCAGTTTGAGAAGAAAGCCAATGAATATTATCGCTCCTACGATCACGAGTGACGCGATCATAATAAAAACGATCCAATCCAGTATCATTACATTGAAGTGTAAAAGGTTTCTGCGTCGCGCTCTTTGCGCTGTAAAATTTTGAGCACTTTCTCGTCGATTGTTCCACGAGTGATAAGATGGATAATACTTACAGTTTCACGTTGCCCGCTTCGATGCAGACGTTTGTTCAACTGTGCGTAAAGTTCGGCATCATAGGTAAGGCTGTACCAAACAGCGACCGATCCGCCAAACTGTAAGTTAAGCCCGTGGCCTACGCTCGCCGGATGGACCAGCGCCATGTCGATTTTCCGGGCGTTCCAATCGGCAATGTCCTGTGGCGTATCGAGGCGCCGGGCCGTCGGAAAGGCTTTTTTTAACTCCTCGTACTCGCTCTTAAATCCATAGGCCACGAGCATCCCCCCGTCATACGATTCTCGGAGGTCTTTAAGAGCCTCTATTTTCTCGGTATGCACCACGTCATACGTTTCGTTCGTATCGTCCAAGTACACACACCCGGATGCAAATTGGCGTAGTTTCATACCGAGCGACGTGCGAGAGAACGCGAGGAACGTCTTCTCGTCTCCCCCATAAGGTTTGCCCCCATTCTCTTTTTCGAACGCAAGTACGTTCGTCTCTTCGAACGTTTTATACTCCGCCATACGACGTTTCGGCAGATCGATATATACGTTCTTATAAAGGCACTCCGGTAAGGCGACACTATTTTTGACGATGTACACCAAGTGTCGGCAGTCGTTCATCAGTTGATCCACCTGCGACGGGTCCACCTCGTAAATCGACACAACACCGTTCACTTGGTATTTCACACGACAGTAACGGCGGTAGAACTC
>UMHM01040579.1_pt1 | contig 13889 bp, 10 predicted proteins | sample 1965501 | NCBI WGS metagenome assembly UMHM01 (sample SAMEA4836095, study PRJEB28245) | human gut metagenome | biome: gut microbiome; material: fecal sample | place: Denmark | collected 2008
AGGCCGCCGGAGCGCCCCCCCTTTCCGCAGCCTCCCTCTCACCGCCTCAGCCTTAACGCCCCACCCGCCGAAAGGACGCCGGACTCCGGGCCTCAGCTCCCCGGGCCTCAGCTCCTCGGGCCTCAGCTCCTCGGCACCGCCCCTCCCGCTTTCCCCCGTTCCCCCACCCCACTTTTCACCCCACCCGGCCCGGCCCCCTTTTTCCCGGAACCGACTCCTTCCGCCGAGCGGTCGGCCCGTTGCAAGCGCGACTCCAACCTCGCGATGCATATCCGGGCCTTTTCCCCGGCATTCGCCGCACCCTTTCACCCCTTCCCTTTCGCCAGTCATGAGCTCAGATGAAAACAAACCCGGCAGCGGATGCGAAGCTGCCGAAGCCCCCGCCGTCATCAACATCGAGAACGCCAACCTCTTTCTCTCCGGCCGCCAGATTCTCCACAACATCAACTGGCAAGTGCGCCGCGGCGAGCGCTGCTTCATCCTCGGCGCGAACGGCGCCGGCAAAACGACGCTCGTGCGCATGCTGCTCGGCTACGCCTGGCCGATCTACGGCGCGACGGTGGAGGTGCTCGGGCACCGCTTCGGCACCATCAACCTGCGCGAGCTGCGCAAGCGCATCGCCTGGGTCAGCCCGCTGATGCACCAGTGGTTGCTCTCGGATCGCGAATGGACGGGACGCGAGATGGTGCTCTCCGGCCCGGACGCCACCATCGGCCTCTTCCGCACCCCCAGCGAGGAGGAGGAGAAAAAAGCCGCCGAGCTGCTCCGCTCCCTGCGCGCCACCCATCTGGCGGACCGCCCCGTGCACACCATGAGCTCGGGCGAGCAGGTCAAGGTGCTCATCGCGCGCGCCCTCATGACGAACCCCGAGCTGATGATCCTCGACGAACCGAGCGTCTACCTCGACATCGCCGGGCGCGAGTTTTTGCTCGCCACCATCGCCGAGCTCGCGCAGTCGCGCCCCGAGCTCACGATCATCTTCATCACCCAGCGCATCGAGGACATCCTGCCCGACTTCAACCGCGGCATGATTCTGCGCCACGGCGAAATCATCTGCCACGGCAGCCGCGACGAGGTGCTCACCGAGCCGAACCTCCAGCGCGCCTTTGAATTGCCCATCCGCCTCATCCGCGCCACCAACGGCCGCCTCTGGACCGTCATCGAGTAACCCCTCGCTCGCCCCCTGCCTTTCACATGGTGAACGGCCGTTCCCAGAACCGGACGGAGCCCCTCCGGCAAGCCGACGAGGCTCCCATTGAGCGGGCTTCCGTTGCCTCCGACTCTTCGAGAGGCCGGAGCGAGGACGCGCTCCGCCCCGCCCCGAGCGACGCGCGCGAAACAAGCAAAACTGGCAGCCGACGCCGCAGCAATGACAAGCGCCGCGCGCGCGGCAACGGTAGCGGCCCCGCGGCCCCGCGCCGTCTCTCCCTCGCCCACCGCGTCCGCGAGCACATGGAGGAGCTCATCCGCAGCGGGCAGTGGCAGGTCGGGCAGCGCATCCCGCCGGAGCCCGAGCTCATCCGGCACTTCGGCGTCAGCCACAACACCCTGCGCGAAGCCGTCCAGGGCCTCATCCACGCGGGCATGCTCCTCGCGAGGCCGGGGGACGGCACCTACGTCACCGCGGCGGATCGCCTCGACGCCGCCCTCGCGCACCGCTTGCAGCAGGCCGATCTGAGCCGCATCCTCGAAGCGCGACTCGCCATTGAAAAAGCCATCGTCGCCCTCGCGGCCCGCAGCCGCAGCGACGAGGATCTCCGGCTGATGGACGCCGCGCTCGCGCGCTGCAAGCAGCGGGAGGGCGACGGCATCGAGGCCGACATGGCCTTTCACACCTGCATCGCCGCCGCGACGCGCAACCCCATCCTCTGCCAGATCTACCGCGTCATCACCCGCTACCTCAGCCAGCACTTCACCGGCGCCCTCACGCGGCGCCAGTACGAACCCGAGGCACTCGAGCTGCACGACCGGCTGCTGCACGCCATGCGCGAGCAGGATGCCGACGCCGCGCGCCACATCGTCGAGGCCATCGTCGCCTTCGACGCCCGCGACCTGCCGGGGACTCCCCCAAGCGGCGCCGCGCAAGAGGGGGCCCGTCCGACCGAGAGTCTTTGATGAGCCGCGGGGTGGCTAGGCTCCTTCCGCTTGATTGCGAGACCGGCGAGGTCAGGCCGCACCCGGCGGAATGAATTCCGGCGGAGCGGAACACCGCCCGACGTCCCCCGCAGCTCTCCCCCGCAGCTCTCTTCCCCCCGCTGCGTCGTTCGGCAGACTCCCCCATCCCTCTCCCTTCCGAAGCTTGAGGTTCTCCGAATCCGGTACACTTCAGTACCCCTGCCCCTCGTCTCGCGCCCTGAGCTCCCCGCTCGAGCTCCCCGATTGAGCCCCTCGGCGGAGCGCACCCGACCCGTCCTGCCCGCCGGAGGGCAGCGCATCCGCAGCATCAAAACGCCGGCTCGCGAGCCGCGACTCCTCCACTCCCCGGACCCGCCGACGACTGCCGGCACCGCGCCTCCTGCCCGCCCTCGGGCATAACCGAGCCTTCGCTTGTTTGAAGGAGCGCAAAAACATTGAACGAGCGCGTTTTTCGCATTTCGGAGCCCTACTTTCTTGATAGGATGCCCGAAATCCGTCCGGAGCGAGCAGAAAAAAACGACATCTTCAAAAATTCGATTGACTTTCCAAGTGTATTAGAGTGTACTAGTGTGCAGAGAAGTGAACGATGGGCGAGGTGTCTTCAGTGTTATTCACGGGTAATGTGACACACAAGCTGGATCCCAAGAGCAGAGTGGCGATTCCGGCCGGGTGGCGTGTGTCGCAGGATCCCGTCCTGCGCCTCATCGAATCGAGCAGCGACGGCTACCCGATCATCAAGTGTTACACGCGCGACGGCTTCGCTGCAAAGATGGAATCCATCCGCACGCAGGCCGAAGCCTCCGGGGCGAACCCCGGCGACATTGATCGCTACATCGGCATCATCACCGGGCGCTGCATGGAGGCCGAGGTGAGCAGCCAGGGCAAACTGCTGATCCCCAAGCAGCAGCGCGACCGCCTCAAGCTCGGGGACACCGCTGTCATCGTCGGGCGCGGCGGCTATTTTGAAATTTGGGAGCCCGCGGACTTCGCCGCCAGCAACAGCCCTGAGGCCATCGGTAAGCTCGGCCTCGATCAAATCTTCCACATGCTCTCATGACAGCTCCTGCGCCCATGGTGTATGCAAGTCGCCGCCCGGCGACCGGCATCTGCTACCGCGTTCTCCTCTGGGAGGACGCGGCGCTCGACCGCGCGCAGCTGGAGTCCTGGCGCGCGCGCAAGCGCGAGCTGCTGCAGGCCATGCGCGACGCCGGCATCAAGGGCTCGCGCGGCCGACTGGCCGAGCTCACCCGAGAGCTCGCCGAGCTCACCCGCCGCTGCATCGAGGCGCCGCTCGCCGAGCGCGCCGCAGCTGCAGAGGGAGTCGCGGCTGACGAGAGTTCCGCAGCCGGCGCGACCTCGCCGACCGGAGAGGGAACCGACGCAGCGAAGAGCGACGAAGCCGCGACGCGCCGGGCGCGCTGCCGCGAGCTGCTGGATCACCTGAAGCAGGACGGCGGCGTGCTGGGCTGCCGCCTGAGCAGCGTGAGCGCCGACATCCTCTGCGCACCGACCGGTGAGGAAGGCATCGACGCCGCCCTCGAGCGCTGGCTGAGCGCACCGTGGCCCTTCACCCCCTGCGCCGAGCGCGTCATCGAAGCCCTCAGCCCCGAGGACGCCGAGCGCCTGCGCCTGGAGCTCAGCCGCGACGCCGAGCAGCAGGAGGAGCTCGGTCTGAGCCCCGAGGGCGACGACGAGGGGGCGGACGCCGCCCCCTTCCGCCACGTCACCGTGCTCGCGCGCGAGGCCGTTGACGCCCTGCGACCCGCCCCGGGCCGCGTCTTCATCGACGCCACACTCGGCGGCGGCGGTCACACCGAGCTGCTGCTGCAGGCCGGGGCGACCGTCTGGGGCATCGATCAGGATCCCACCGCCCGCCGCGCCGCCCGCCGGCGCCTCGCCGCCTACGGCGATCGCCTGCATGTCATCGCCGGCAACTTCCGCAACGCCGCCGAGCTGCTGCGCGCCCGCGGCCTCAGCGAAGCCGACGGCCTGCTGGCCGACATCGGCATCTCCTCCCCGCAGGTCGACTGCCCCGAGCGCGGCTTCTCCTTTTTGAGCGAAGGGCCGCTGGACATGAGGATGAACCCCGAGAGCCCCCGCAGCGCCGCCGATATCGTCAACGAAGCGAGCGAAGCCGAGCTGGCCGACATCCTGCACCGCTACGGCGAAGAGAGAGCCGCGCGCGCCATCGCCCGCCGCATCGTCCGCGAGCGAGCCCTGCACCCCATCACGACGACCACGCAGCTCGCCGACATCATCGCCGGCGTTCTGCCGCGCAAGGGCCGCCAGCACCCCGCCACCCGCAGCTTTCAGGCCCTGCGCATCGCCGTCAATGATGAGCTCGGTGCGCTCGATGCCCTGCTGGAGAGCGGGCTGAGCCTGCTGCGCAGCGGCGGGCGCTTCGCCGTCATCACCTTCCACAGCCTCGAGGATCGCGCCGTCAAGCGCTACTTCGAGCAGGTCACCCGGCCGGAAATCGACCGCCCCGAGTGGCCGGCCCCGCGCCCGAACCCCGACTACTGCGCCCGCCTCGTCTTCAAGCGCCCCGTCGTCGCCGACGAGGACGAGCTGAAGCGCAACCCTCGCGCGCGCAGCGCCAAGCTGCGCGTCATCGAGAAACTCTGATCATCCCTTTCCCCACCTCAGCAGCCCCCCATGTCACGGCACCACTCCACCACCCGATACCAGGCCAGGATCTCGTACCCCACGATGATCTGGATGGTGGCCGTCGGCCTGCTGCTGGGTTGCTGCGGCGTCTTCTACGCCTACCTCAAGCACGAGCAAATGCTGGAGAACACGGAAATCCACAAACTCCAGCAGGCCATCGCCATCGCCACGCTCAACGCCAGCCAGTACCGCGCTCAGGCCAACGCCCTGACCAACCGCTGGCTCATGCGTGAGCGTCTCCTCAAAGCGGGATCCGAACTGCGAGACATTGAGCGCAGCCAGATCGAAGTTGCCCTTCCGCTCCGCGAAACGGAACGGCTCACGATCAACCTCCAGCCCTGAGCTCACCGTCGATGCGCACCAAGGTCCCCTTCACCACGCGATGCCTGATTCTGGTCATCCTCATCTTTGCGGTCAGCTTCAGCATCTCGTGGAAACTCATCCGCCTCCACGTCGTGGATCAGGATGAGCGCAGCCGCATCGCCGCCGAGGAAATGATCGACCGCGAAATCATCCCCGCGCAGCGCGGGCTCATCATGGATCGCAACGAGGAGGTGCTCACCAACAACATCCAGAGCGCCACCATCAAGGCCAACCGCTACCACCTGCGCGAGCTCAACGTCGTCGTCGACGGCCTCGCCTACAATCAGGCCGTCAACGACCCCGCTTGGGATGCCGCCCCCGATGACAAGGCGCGCAACAAGCTCTACCTCAAATACCGCAGCCGCCTGCTGGACAACGCCGTGCGCGACCTCGACCCGAGCGAGAAGGCTGAGTTGCGCCGCCTGCATCAGGCCGACGACCCCGAGACCCTGCGCCGCCTCAGCTACTCGCCCGAGGTGCTCGAGCAGTACTACGCCGCCCACGACAAGCTCGTCGCCGAGGTGCTCTACCCCTTCCTCTCGCGCGCCGGGCAGCAGGAGGACGACGGGCAGCAGGATGATGAGGATGCCGCCGAAGACCCCGATGAGGCCTCCGGCGGCGACAACAGCTCCCGGCCGCAGGGCCGGCGCGGCTACCTCACGCGCGAGGACATCATCGAGCGCATCGCCCAGCCGCAAACCGAGGCCTACAACCGCATCGCCCGAGCGGAGGGCAAACCTCTCAAAGGCTTCCGCAACGACATCGTGCTGGCCCGCCACATTCCGCCGGAAACGGCCGCGCAGCTCCGCAGCGTCCTCAAGAAAGCCCACATCCGCGGCATCGTCATCGAGACCGAGCTGCGGCGCAGCTACGTCATGCCCGAGATGCTCTGCCACGTCCTCGGCTACGTCAACCATGAAAACAAGGGATGCAGCGGCGTCGAAGCCACAAAGGACAGCTATCTGGCCGGCGTGGACGGCTCCTGCGAATACCGCCACAACCCGCGCGGCCAGGTGCTGCCCAACGAGGACGACCGCTACATGCCGCCCAAGCACGGCCTCAACCTCCGGCTCACCATCGACATGCGCCTGCAGACCATCCTCGAGCAGGAGCTCGACAAGGGCCTGCGGCACTTCCATGCCGTGCGCGGCTGCATGATCGCCGTCGAGCCGCACACCGGCGACATCCTCGCCATGGTCAGCCGCCCCTCCTTTGACCTCAACACCAAGCTAGTCATCACCCACGAGGGCAAGTTTGACCGCGGCACCCTCAAGGACAGCCAGGGCAACACCGTCACGGGCGACTTCAACTTCGCCTGTCAGGCCCGCTACGAGCCCGGATCCACCTTCAAGGTCATCACCGTCGGTGCCGCGCTCGATCAGGGCGTGATGGGCATCCGCTCCAGCGTCAACTGCAACCCCTTCAGCGTCGGCTACGGCAGCCGCCCCATCCACGACGTCGTCAACTACGGCACGCGCCAGGTCTGGGAAGTGCTCAAGAAGTCCAGCAACCCCGGCGCCGCACAAATTGCCCTGCGCGTCAAATGGTCCCGCTACAAGCCCTATCTTGAAGCCTTCGGCCTCACCAAGCCCGTCAAAATCGCCCTTCCGAGCGGCGGACCCTGCCTCGTAGCCGACGGCAGCAACATCGTCAACTTCTCGCGCATCTCCTACGGCTACTCCGTATCCGTCTCCCCGCTGCACATGGCCATGGTCTACGCCACCATCGCCAACGGCGGCGTGCGCATGGCGCCGCGCCTCATCGACAAAATCATCGCCGCCGACGGCAGCATCTATGACGAGTGCCCGCCCGTCGTCGAGCGCCGCGTCATCAAGGAGAGAGTCGCCAAAGACCTCCTCATGGCGCTCGAATCCGTCACGGAGAAAAAGCCCGGCGACAACGGCACGGCCACGCGCGCGGCCATCCCCGGCTTCCGCATCGGCGGCAAGACCGGCACCGCCAAAAAAGTCAAACCGCGCGGCGGCTACTATGAAGGCCTTTACACCGTATCGTTTGCTGGTATACTTCCGGTGGACAACCCGCGCGTCGTCATCATGACGGTCATCGACGAGCCGCACCCGACGGACTGCAACCCCGGCGGCGGCACCGTTGCCGCGCCCATCTTCCGCGCAGCCGCCGAGCGCATCATCAACGTGCTCAACATCCCCCCGTCTGATCCCGCCGCCTACGAAAAATACCTCGAAGAAAAGAAACAGACAGCCGCCGCCGAAGCCGAAGCCGCCGCAGCGGCCTCCGCGCCGAAAAAGCGGCGCAGCGCCCGCCGCTGACCCCGCGCACGGCAGCGACACCGAACAACGACATCGCAACACCGACCCGAAACACCTCCATCCCTCAGCCGAGCCCCAGCCGATTACCACCGACATGTACAACAAGCAGCTCTTCAGCGTCCTCCCCGATGCCACCATCACCGGCAAGCTTCGCAAGCCCCTCTCTCTCCTCACCGATGACAGCCGAGCCGTCATCCCCGGCGCCTGCTTCATCGCCGTGAAAGGCAGCACCTTCGACGGCCACAGCGCCATCCCCGCCGCCGTCGCCGCCGGTGCTCAGGCCATCGTCGCCGAGACCCCCTGCCCCGCCGAGCTTCAGGACAAAAACCTCCTCTGGGTGCAGGTGAGCGACAGCCATCTGGCCAACGGCCTGCTCATGAGCGCCTGGTACGGCTTCCCGAGCCGCGAGCTCGTCGTGCTCGGCGTCACCGGCACCAACGGCAAGACCACCATCAGCTACCTCTGCAACGCCATCTTCCGCAGCACCTGGCAGCGCGCCGGCCTCATCGGCACCATCAAGTACGACGACGGAGCCACCCGCCGCAACTCGCACAACACCACGCCCGGCGCCGCCGAGCTGCAAAGCATGCTCGCCGACATGGTGCGCAACGGCTGCCGCGCCTGCGCCATCGAAGTCTCCAGCCACGCCCTCGTGCAGAAGCGCACCGCCGGCACCGACTTCCGCGTCGGCATCTTCACCAACCTCACGCAGGATCATCTGGACTTCCACCGCACGATGGAGGACTACTATCAGGCCAAAAAACTCCTCTTCACCGGCATGGCGGCCAGCGGCGACCGCAAGGCCACCGCCGTCATCAACATCGATGACGCCTACGGGCAGCGCCTCGCCGAAGAGCTGCGCCCGATCATGCGCGTGCGCACCTTCGGCCAGAACGCCGAGGCCGACTTCCGCATCGTCCCCAAGCTTCTCTCCCTCAAGGGCAGCCACTATGAGCTCATCTATCAGGGGCGCAGCTACCTCGTGCGCACCCCGCTCATCGGCGCCTTCAACATGTCCAACAGCCTCGCCGCCCTCGCCGGAGCCGTCAGCGCCGGCGTCAGCATCCGCGACGCCATCAGCTGCCTGGCCCAGTCGCCGCAGGTGCCCGGCCGCCTCGAACTCGTCGCCAGCGAGAACAACGTCCGCAGCTTCGTCGACTACGCCCACACCCCCGACGCCATCGAGAACGTCTGCCGCACCATGCGCGAGCTCTGCAACAGCGGCCGGCTCATCACCGTCTTCGGCTGCGGCGGCGACCGCGATCGCACCAAGCGCCCCCTCATGGGAGCCGCCGCCGCGCGCTACAGCGACCTCTGCCTCGTCACCAGCGACAACCCCCGCAGCGAGGACCCGGACGCCATCATCGACGAAATCATGCCCGGCATTCCGCGCGCCAAACAGCACCGCATCCTCGATCGCGCCGAAGCCATCCGCACCGCCCTCGACCTCGCCAAGCCCGGCGACGTCGTCCTCATCGCCGGCAAGGGGCATGAAAACTACCAGATCTTCGCAGACGCCACCATTCACTTCAGCGACGCCGAAGTCGTGCAAGCCTATTACCGCGAGAAAAACCCCGAGGGGCGCAGCATCCCCTCCGCGCGCCTCGCCCCCGAGCGGCGACGCCGCCGCGACGACGACGCCAGCGCCGATGACAGCCGCGATTACAACCACGATTACAACCGCGAAGACCGCCGCGGCAACCGCGAGGATCGCCCCGCCCGCAGCGGGCGAGGCAGCCGATTCGATCGCCGCCCCGCGAGCGACTCTGCCCCGCGAGGCCCCCGCAGCCCGCGCGGCGAACAGCGCGGCAAGCGCCCCTCCGCCGACAGCCTCTGACCCCGGCCCTCACCCGCCGTCATTTCGCCACCGCCCCACCTCCATGACCCGCGCCAGCATCACCGACATCCTGCAAGCCTGCGACGGAGAACTCCTCCGCCCGGCGGAGCGCAGCATCACCGCGGGACTCACCACGGACAGCCGCGCCGTCACCCCGGGTAGCCTCTTCCTCGCCCTCAGCGGCGAGCGCTTCGACGGCAACCTCTACGCCGCCGAAGCCACGCGCCGGGGTGCCGCCGCCGTCATCATCAGCCGGCTCTGCGGTGAGCCCGGCAGCCCCGAGCGCGACTTCGCGCCCGGCGCCGGCATCATCCGCGTGCGCGACAGCCTCGCCGCCCTCCAAGCTCTGGCGAGCTGGTGGCGCGGGCAGCTTGAGCCCATCCGCGTCATCGGCCTGACCGGATCCAGCGGCAAGACCAGCACCAAAGACATGTGCGCCGCCATCCTCGCCGAGCGCTACCGCACCACCGCCACCAGGGGCAACCTCAACAACCACATCGGCGTCCCGCTGAGCATCCTCGGCACCGAGCAGGGCACCGAAGCCGCCGTCTGGGAGATGGGCATGAACCACGCCGGAGAACTCGCCCCGCTCTGCGCCATGACGCGCCCGAGCATCGGCATCATCACCACCATCGGCTCAGCCCACATCGAATACCTCGGCTCGCGCGAAGCCATCGCGCACGAGAAATGCACCCTCGCGCGCGCCCTGCCCGCCGACGGCTGCATGATCTACCCCGCCCGCGACGACTTCGCCGCCATGATCGCCGCCGACACCGCCGCCACCCCCCTGCCCGTCGGCGGCCCCGATGGCGCCGTCCGCGCCCTCGACATCCGCAGCAGCGCGCGCGGCAGCCACTACACCCTCTGCATCGACGGCCTCGGCAGCATCGACATCGAGCTGCCCGTGCCCGGCGCCCACATGGTCAGCAACAGCCTGCTGGCCGCCGCCGCCGGCTGGAAGCTCGGGTGCAGCCTCGAGCAGATCGCCCGGGGCCTCAGCAGCACCGCCCTCACCCGCGGGCGCCTCGCCTGCCGCGAGATCGACGGCTACACCGTCATCGATGACAGCTACAACGCCAACCCCGAGAGCATGAAAGCCGCGCTCGAAACCGTTGCGGACCTCCGCGGCCCGACGCGCCGCATCGCCGTGCTCGGCAAGATGGGCGAGCTCGGGCAGGCCGGCATCAGCGCCCACGCCGCCGTCGGGAAGCTCGCCGCAGACCTCGGCTATGCCGCCCTCGTCATCGTCGGCCCCGAATGCCCCGAAACCCTCGCCCTGAGCCAAGACGCCGCCGGCCGCATCCCCTGCGCCATCGTCCCCGGCCCCGACGAAGCCGCCGAAACCCTGCGCCGCCTCATGCGCCCGGGCGACGCCCTCCTCTTCAAAGGCTCGCGCGCCGCCGGCATGGAGCGCAGCCTCTACGCCCTCTTCCCCGCCCTCAAACCCTGAGCCCCGCCGCCTCTCGCTCCGAAAGCCTCCACAGCCTCCACAGCCTCCACAGTCCACCCACCTCACCTCCTGCCTCTGCCCGTTCCGGCCGCCTCCATTCCGACCCTTCGTCCGTTTCCCGTTCCTTCGTTCGTTTCTCCTCACCGCGTCTCCTCCTTCCACCATGTTTCACCAGATCTGCAACGCCGAGCATCCCCTGCTGACCCTTATCCTCTGCGGCCTGCTGCCCCTCATCGCCTCGATCTTCATCGGCCCGCGCCTCATCGCCATCCTGCGAGCCCTTAAAGCCGGCCAGCCCGTCCGCCAAGCCAGCAAGTGCTGCAACGCACCCGAGCACCAGAAAAAGGCCGGCACGCCCACCATGGGCGGCCTCATGCTCATCGGCCTCGTCATCATCGGCACCCTCCTCTTCTGCGACCTCAGCAGCCCCGCCGTGCAGTGCTGCCTGCTCGTCACCTGCGTCACCGCCTTCCTCGGCTTCCTCGATGACTACGCCAAAATCACCCGCCACAGCAGCGACGGCGTCAGCGGGCGCTTCAAAATCATCATCCAAGCCATCGCCGCCCTCGCCGTCGGCTGCTACCTCTATTACGGCGCCGAAGGCTACGGCAGCCTGCACATCCCCTTCTGCGGCGATATCGAGCTGGGCCTCTTCTACATCCCCTTCGTCATGCTCGTCATCATCGGCAGCTCCAACGCCGTCAACCTCACCGACGGCCTCGACGGCCTCGCCTCCGGCTGCATGATCATCGCCGCGCTCGCCTTCTGCGCTCTGCCCGCCATCGTCGGCACGCCAGAGCTCTCACCCTTCCTGCTGCTCATCGTCTCCGCCTGCCTCGGCTTCCTGCTCTTCAACTGCTACCCGGCCAAAGTCTTCATGGGAGACACCGGCTCACTCGCCCTCGGCGGCGCCCTCGGCACCGTCGCCGTCTGCATGCGTCAGGAAGTCCTCCTCGTCATCATCGGCGGCGTCTTCGTCGCCGAGGCCGTCTCCGTCATGGTGCAAGTCTTCTGGTTCAAATACACCCGCCGCCGCTACGGCGAAGGCCGCCGCTTCTTCCGCATGGCCCCCATCCACCACCACTTTGAAAAGGGAGGCTGGAGCGAAACCCAAGTCTGCGTGCGCTTCTGGATAGCCGCCCTCGCCCTCGCCATCCTCGGCTGCGGCATCGCCTCTCAGGATCTCTACAACACCGCCCTGAGCCGCATCAACAGCGCCGAAACTCAGCTCAGGGACGCCGTCGAGCAACTCAACGCCCTCAACAAGGCCATCGACAACACCTTCCGCAACAGCCTCCACTGACAACGCGCTGACAACAGCCTCGCCTGACAACAGCCCCCACCTCACACCGCCGCCCGCCTTCCCCCCCATCGCCTCGAAACCCACTCTCCCCACCCTTTTCTCCATGAACCTCACCGGAAAAAAAGTCGCCATCCTCGGCTGCGGCCGCAGCGGCCTCGGCGCCGCGCGCCTCGCCCTCGCCAAGGGCGCCGCAGATGCCCGCCTCTTTGACACCAACCCCGCCGCCCGCTGCAGCGACCCCGCCATCACCTGCTGCGCCGGCGCCACCGAAGACGACGCCCGCGCCTACGCCGCCGACCTCGTCGTCATCTCCCCCGGCATCGAAGCCGACACCTCCTGGGCCCTCGCCTTCTGCAGCGCCGGCGCCCCCCTCATCGGCGAAACCGAACTCGCCTACAACTACTACCCAGGGCGCATCATCGCCATCACCGGCACCAACGGCAAAACCACCACCACCGCCCTCATCGAGCACATCCTCACGCGCTCCGGGCGCAGCGCCAAAGCCTGCGGCAACTACGGCTACCCCCTCTCCGAAGTCGTCATCAGCACCCCCGTGCCCGACTTCGCCGTCCTCGAAGTCTCCTCCTTCCAGATGGAGACCATCGTCAACTTCCGGCCCGAAGTCGCCATCTGGCTCAACTTCGCCCCCGACCACATGGACCGCTACCGCAGCGTCGAGGACTACTACAACGCCAAGCGCCGCATCTTCGAGAACATGAGCGCCGACCAGTACGCCATCGTCCGCGAGGGCGAGCAACTGCCCGGCCTCGTCCCGCAGCGCATCGGCTTCTCCTCCGTCACCGGCTCCGGGCAGCTCTACTATCAGGACGGCTGCATCATGGAGCGCGGCCAAGTCCTCATCCCCCTGCGCGGCACCGCTATGGAGCAGGCCCACAACGCCGAAAACACCATGGCAGCCGCCCTCGCCTGCCGCGTCGTCGGCCTCAGCAATGAGGAAATCGCCGCCGCCGTGCAGGACTTCTGCCCGCCCGGCCACCGCTGTGAAACCGTCGCTGAAATCGACGGCATCCTCTGGCTCAACGACTCCAAGAGCACCAACCTCCACTCCACCGAAGCCGCCGTCCGCTCGCAGACGCGCCCCATCATCCTCATCGCCGGCGGCAAGGACAAGGGCCTCGACTACAGCCCCATCAACCCCATGCTCCGGCAAAAGGCGCGCCTCTGCATCTGCTTCGGCCAGATCGCCGATCAGCTCGAGCACACCTTCAGCAGCGTCTGCCCCTGCCTGCGCTGCAACACCGTCGACGAAGCCGTCAAGCTCGCCCACGAGCACGCGCAGCGCGGCGACGTCGTCCTCTTCTCCCCCGGAACCTCCTCCTTCGACCAGTTCAGCGGCTACGTGCAGCGCGGCGAGTGCTACCGCGCCGCCGTGCGCCGCGCCCTCAACCTCTGACCCCCCCCCAGCAGAGCGCCTTAACCGCCCGTCCACGCTTCCGCAATCCGTTACTCTCTGAACCCCGAACCCCAGCTCTCAAGACCCATGCCCACCGATCCCCGATTCAACGACTCCCGCCTCGGCCGCACCCCCACGCGCAAAAGCCTCGGCAAGCGCGTCATGTCCATCTTTTACCGCTCTGAAATAGGCCTGCCGCAAGACACCATCAAGAGCAACACCGTCGTGCGCATCATCGTCGGCCTTCTGCTCGTGCACATCCTCATCATCGCCGGCGTCCTCGTGCGCGACGACCTCGCCCCGAACTACGGCACCACCGCCGCCGAAAGCCCGAGCATCGACGCCCCGCCGCCCCCCGCCCTCGCCGCCAACGACAGCGCGAGCGCCGCCCCCGCGAGCGCCCCGGCCGCACCCGCCGCCCACGGCACCCA
>UMHM01007780.1_pt1 | contig 13871 bp, 14 predicted proteins | sample 1965501 | NCBI WGS metagenome assembly UMHM01 (sample SAMEA4836095, study PRJEB28245) | human gut metagenome | biome: gut microbiome; material: fecal sample | place: Denmark | collected 2008
GCTTGAAGAAGCCAAAAAGGAGAACGAATTCTTAAAAAAAGCGTCAGCATTCTTCGCACGGGAAATCGATTAGCAGCATATCGATTTATAAGGGAAAACAAGGACACGATGGGTTTAAGATGGCTTCTGAAGCGATTTGGAGTATTTCCTAACGACTACTACAACTATCTTAAAGATAGAAAAGCGGCTTACCGTAAGCGTAAGGAAAGGCTGCTGAACTGCATAACCGAAACATATCATGAACGAAAAGGGGCCCCGGGATACAGGTTAATGACAGCTCTGCTGAAAAATAAAGGAATCAGAATCAGCCCGACAACGTGTCATAAATACATGAATTGCGAGCTGAAATTATTCTCTGTTACTCGCAGACACAGACCCGGTTATTGCAAGGGGGCGGCTCACAAAGTGTTTGAAAATATTCTCAAACGGCAGTTTACCGTCCCTCTGCCTGACAAATTCTGGTGCGCTGATGTTACTTACATACCTTTGTCAGACGGCAGTATGCGCTATAACTGCACGATCATAGATCTGTATGACAGAAGCGTTATTGCAAGCGTCAGCGGCAGGAATATTACAGCAGAGCTTGCGATAAAAACGCTTTCTAAAGCAATACTTCAGCACCCATGGGTGCTGAAAAACGGCATAATCCTGCACAGCGACCAGGGTTCTCAGTATACTTCAAAAGAGTTCACGGACTTCTGCGCGACTCATAATATCACTCAAAGCATGAGTCGAGCCGGTTGTCCCTATGATAACGCTCCGATGGAGCGTTATTTCAACACTTTAAAGAGCGAACTCGTTTATCAGCACACATATGCTTCAGAAATCAAATTGTTTTCTGATATTGATGATTATGTTCTGCTTTGGTATAATTCCGTCAGACCCCATTCGTTCAATAACGGTCTTACTCCTTGGCAGAAACGCTCGGCTTGATTTTTGGGGGAAACTGTTACAATTTTGCTTGACAAGAACAGCTCATGATCTATTTTGAGGACAGATTCGCAGCCTAGGATCAATTCGGGGCTCTGGTCTGTCGGTCAACCCCTCTGTCACTTCGCGACACCTCCCCCACTGGGGGAGACCACCCGAACCCCGGAGTTTATCCGCCGGAAGATACCGGTGAAGTAGAAAAGCAGCGAATTAGCTCCGCTGCTCTTCACCGTATATCTTGCAGCCGCGTCGGGTCACTCTCCAGCGTTGCCCTGTTTTGCTGCATTTTTAGCTTTGGTACGTTTTTCGGGTTTATTCGCGTTTACACAGTTCTTTTTTCAGAACCTGGATTTACGATAATAGAATACTTCATGAACGCACCCTTGTTATGACCTACTAAGCTACTTCTTTTTTTACGTCTAGTGTTGTCATCATACCGCTTTCATCATGGACATAGACAATGACATTTTCATACCCATTAAAAGCATATACAAAGTAAGCATTTCCTTCATAAAAGATTTCAGTAACAGTGCCGTCAATAGCTGTCCTGTATACATTACCGTACAGTTCCTCCGAAGAAATATAGTATATGTATTTTCCATCTGTTGTCATTGCCTTAATTGGATAATCAGCAAGCTTAACTTTTTCATTTCCGTCTAAGCTGCACATATACAACTTGTTGCCATCTTGTATACAACTGTAATATATCCTATCTCCAATAATCACACAATCTGATATTCTATCAGGGATTAACTGTTCAGTTGTTCCACTGTCCGCAAGATATTTAACAAGAGTATAATCTGATGAGATATAGAATATATCTGTACCGTCAAAAATTACATTTTCTATTTGGGAATCAGTAATTATTTCGGTCAAACATGATGTTAAGCGGTTTATTTGGGTTATTCCTCTGCTGGTAATAAAATAAATATAGCTATCATTGAGAAAAAAGCCATCAATAGTATAGCTATGCATGGTGGCATAGCTGTGTCCAAGTCCTAAAAAATAATCTCGCTCATTACCAGCGCTTTGATAAATTATTCTGTCGGACATATCCACAAGGTTACGTTCCTTTATTAATATTGATACACCATTGTCATAAAGAAAATAAGCCTTGTTATTTGTAGCAAAGATTGGAGCTGTTATTGGTGTCTTGTCCGAATCAGTTTTAATATCGTAGAATGGATCACGGATAAAATCGATAGACTCTCCTGTAGCTTTGTTGATCATCGTACCATTTTTTAAATACGAAAATACATATTCAGAGCTATCAGTCCATTCCGTACCGTTAAGTCGAAACATCTGTATATCGTCACTTTGATTTTCGCAGCCGCACAACAATATGGATATGCTTACAAATAATGCAAACTTCTTTAAACGTTTTTTGGTGGAATAAGAACTTATCAAAAATATGGAAAGCAGTACAAATATTAAAACTGTTGCTGTGATTATTCCTCCAAGTTCTTCGGGATAGATAGGGGAAAAATGCACATTCCCGGTATCATTTTCACCTTTCAGGTAACCACACGCCAACATGAGTCCATAAGGAACAGCATATCGATATTTAAAATCAGTAGCTCCAAATCCAGCATACTGTATCAAAACAAATCCAAACGAAACACACATTGTTGGAAGAGTTTTCTTTATAGTTGCTGAAACAATTTGCACTAGAAGCGAAAAAAAGGAGTACCCCCAAATTTTTATAAGACTTGTCAACACAAGTGCTTCAATAAGGCTGATATGGTCCGGCGTATTATAGAATTCCGGTAAGCTCTCCAAAGGAGAGGAAAAATTGTTAAGTCCCAGTGACACTGCTGAAAAAATATTTACCAAAACGAATAATACGGTACAGCCAGCAGAAGTCAATATATTGACAGTAAACTTTTTCGCAGCCAATGAATTTCTCCCATTTTTTGAGGTGAGTAGGATCTTTATCATTCCGTTTTCATATTCACGGGCAAAAGTTTGAGAACCAAGAATCACGATCAGCAATACAAGTAGCAGATCGGGACTCTCGTTAGTCAACAGCTGTTGCCATCCGGCAGTATATATTATTTCCCTTCTATCGCTATTCTGCACAGCATATTCATATTGCTCAAATATCTTGAGAAAAACATCCTCGCGAGATGTGATCTTACTTAATTCGCTGATTTTTTCAGAAAATACAGTCTTGTTTATCTCTCCTTTCAAAAACTGTTCCCTGACCGTATTAGTTTCATTTGAAGCATCATTTATTCTGTCGAATTCCTCGAGAATTGCCTGTTCTTTTTCAGAAGTGAGCTTTCCGCCAAATTCACTTAGATACTGGATATACTCGCTCTTGTTCTGCTCTATGGTTGTGTCCGCTGAATAAGGAGTCAATAGTGAAACAATAAATTTGAGAAGAAGAAAGGAAAAAATTACAGCAAGCCACCTATAATGAAAAAAGTATTTTCTAAGTTCTTCAATCACGATTTCACCCTCCGCTTGGCTTTTATTGACCGTCTTACTTCTGACCTAGCCAGATAAACTAGGATTGCAAATACAAAAGCTGCCGCTGTCATTATAACGGCAGCAGAAATTGATATTGTATACTCACTTACCGCATTATTAAAGATATTAATAGTGTTGTATTCGCTGAACATTTCTCTGGAAGTAAGCAGCGATACCGGATTAATAAAATTAAATTGTGGCAGAAAGTCATATATTACTATAAGCACTCCGATAACTCCGATTTCTGCTGAAAATGCTGATATCCAATTTTCACATAGAACAGAAATCAGCAGAATCAGAGCCGTAAAAAATGTAACGGAAAGTAATCTTAATGCGAAATCCATCAGAATATACTGCCATATAGAGAGAGTCAGCGGGGTTGTCTTAAACTGCTCTAATGCATAAAGCGGAAGACTAAGTCCATCGCAGGAATATATTATACCATGCTGGACAATATTAAGCAGCGTAAACCATGTTGTAACCCCCGCCGCAAAGACCTCGGACGAAACCAGCTTTGCAGCTGCAGCCCTTCCTGTGCCAAATCTGCTAACGGAAATAATGGGCTGCATCCCGCTCAGCCTTTCCCCAACAAAAACAGGGGTCAGAGCATATACAAGAATGATCAGTATGATTAAAGAGGAAAAATCATAATTAAGATATACTTTTGCACCCTCTATATCGTAGAACTCGGTTATTTTTCTATTAGAATACAGCTTTGCAATCTTGTAGTTTCGGTCAGCTTCGTATGCGTTTCCATACTGCCTGTAAAAACTTACATTTTCAACAGCCTTTGCAGCAATTCTATCAGCATATCCCCTGTATTCATAAGCGTATTTATACGGTAAATACAGCTTGAAATAATATGCGTGATAATCTCCAAACCATGTTCCACTGAGGTATTTGTTGAAATCCTCAGTTTTATCATAGGTAGACTGTACAGCTTCACTATAATGTGAATTTATGTAATCCATCAGCTTGCTGATTTTTTCGTCAGTGATATGACCGCTGTATTCTTCCGAATAAAGTCTGCTATATGCTACTTTTTCATTTTGAGTTTTGACTGAGGATCCCCCATAATATGCATTATACTTATAGTCGGTTCCTATTTTTATAGCATTAATAGCCGAAAGCACAATCAACACAACAAGAAGGGACTTTTTAAGAAACATTTTACGATACTCCTGCCGTACTAGTTCCATATACATCACCTCTTGTCAAAATAATATAGATATACATCCTCTAAATCGGGATCGGCGGCAGAGTATTCATACTGAATGTCTGAGATATTATCTGAGATGATTTTCATCTCGCACATCTCCTGTTTCATTATAACGTTTGACACACTGTATTTTTCCATAAGATCAGTTACACTTTGTGCCGGAGCATTGACGCTCCATACTTTTCCGCGCATATTTTCAATAAGCAAAGCAGGCTTTTCTTTTTCGATAAGATGTCCATTTCCTAACAGTATTACCTCATTGGCAATATATGATATGTCAGATACTATATGTGTGGCGAGAATAACGATCCTGTCGGCAGAGAGCTTAGAGATTATATTCCTGAACCGAATTCTTTCTTTCGGATCAAGTCCGGCTGTCGGCTCATCAAGTATAAGCAGTTCAGGATCGTTAAGAATTGCCTGGGCGATTCCGAGCCGCTGTTTCATTCCTCCTGAAAAGCCTCCGATTTTTTTGTTTCCTGTATCCGAAAGATTTACAAGCTCAAGTACTCTGTCTGTGATCTCTTTTCTTTTCAATTTTGGTATTCCTTTAATACAGCACATATACTTTAGAAAATCACGGGCATTGTAATTTGCATAGAATTGGGGATACTGCGGAAGAAAACCTATTTTTTCACGGTATCTGGTTCCCATGTCATAAATGCTTTTGCCGTTACACAAAATTTTTCCACTGTCAGCATTCAGCAAACCTACCATTATGCTGATCAAAGTAGTTTTTCCTGCTCCGTTAGGACCAAGAAGTCCGTAAATTCCATTACTTAACCTCAGATCAATGTCTTTCAGAGCATCTTTTTTACCGTAATGCTTTGATATGTTCTCAATTGTTAGTTCCATATTACTTCCTGTTCTCAGAATTCATATTCATAAATTCTTTGCTGCATTCCCACAGAAAGAATCACAATTATTTTGCGGTCGTTGGCGAAGGAAAGACAGCTTACATAAGCATTTGTTGATTCTGGGTAATCAATGCTCCATTCAGTATGGACTTTTCCATTATTATATACGGAAAATTTGTAACAGTTTTCCTCCTCGCAATATGTGACTATGTCGTTTCCTGACGGAGAGAGATATGCGTGCTGGCTTTCATCAGAACTGTTCAAAATGATCTCCTTGCTCTCTCCTCCACTGGAAAGGACAAATATCTTACCGGAAGAATGATCTCCATCTTTTACGTTACGTTCGTCGAAAAGCACTTTGTTCTGAGAGCTGCCGGAGTACTCGGAATTGTCGTAGTCCTGCTGAACCAGCTTCTGCCCGGACGCGGATATGATTCCGACGAACTCACGCCGTGTCCCGCTGGCATAGCTATCGGCTGTATATGCAACATTTCCATCTAGAGTATATCTCACATTCACGATGCTTAACTTATTGTCGGTATACATCAAGGTCTTTTCAGCAGTGTCTGTTGCGCATCGGTAAATACAACTCTTCCCTGATTCATTATATCCTGCGTATATTATCGACTTTCCATCGTTTGAAATATCAATTTCACTGGACGAAATGTAATCCGCGTTGGGGTCAATGCCCATTAGTGAATAAATGTTTTTTTCCAAAGCATTTAGGTCACTATCATATATTGTACATAACATTCCATTTCCATTTTGAGACTGTGAAAATACGGCAACTCCGTTGTCAATTGCTCTTGCTTCCAGAAAAAGCTGATCTTCGGAAAAATCAACTGATTTTATTTTCTGAAAGTCAGATGAGTATTTCACGATGGAGTTATAGTTCTCTACAGTATAAAAATTGTCGTCTATCATTTCACAGAAGCTGACTGTTCCATTGAAATGATCCGATAATTCTTTCACGTTTTTATCAGAGGAAATATCGGTATTGCCTGTTAGCTCCGGCTGTTGTTCAGAGTTTTTTTCAGGAATGATTTCCACGGTGCCAATGGGGAAAATGGTGCTGGAATTCGAAATGCATATATTGCCGGAAGAATTTGTATCAACAGGAACGCTGACTGCATAAACCGAATGTTTATCCTCGGAATTATCAACAGGAATTTTTATTTCTTGACGAATATAGTTACCCTCCTTAAGATAGTACTCAGCGTAATCATACTTGTTTTCAATCTTTATAGGTACATTGTCTATAAAAATCGTTGTTCGGTATTCTGCACCTGCTCCTCCGAAATCTTCAAGAGTAAGCAGTACACTTCCGTTATCTTCAGAGAAAATGTCCACATCAGCGAAAGTGTCATATAATTTCAGCATATGTGTATCAGCCGCTGAAGCACTAGTAAGAGAATATCGGTCAATAATATCTTGGTCAATTAATTCAGTTTTTTCAATAGAATATTCAGAAAAGTTTTTCCCATTAGAATCAGTTTCAAAAGTAAGCGTAGAAGGAGTAAGCTCAAGCAGCCTATGGTTATTCCCGTAGTTTTCATTCTGGTTGGTAACGTATGACGGTTCAAGCATTGAAGCAAATTGAAGATTCATAACATCACCTTTTTTCCCTGTATTGGGAACAAAAGAAACATGAATAACCTGTCTTTCTCCTGCTGCTAAATCAAATTTGTGCATAATGCTTGATTCACCCTGGTCATTTATCAAATATGTTTGCGGAATTCCATTAACAAATATCAGAAATCCGGTCTCTGCCTCGAATGAACCATTCTGATAATACATATCAAACTCGATTGATTCGCCGGAATATGTGCAGTTCTCGGGAAAATCGATCAAGCCAAATTTATAACTCAGCATAGTCGTTTCAGAACCGCCGCCGATAACGAATGGATCTTCGGTTTCAGATGTTGCAGAATTAATTATCGGCAGTTCCTCTTGATTGCTACACGCACAAAGTGCAAATATAAGAGTAAGTGCCAAATAAAATTTCATTATTTTTCTCATATCTGAAAAACCTCCATGTTATACAAAGTATGCTGTTCATTTAATATAATGTTAATAGAGCACCATATCGTGTCGCGTTATGGTGCTCTATTGTTTGTTTGACATGTGACAGTTAAGGATTGATGAGGTTCACTTACAATCCCTTACCATCAAATAACTTCTGATGAGTTTTGCCAGTCAGAAGCAGAGCTTAATAAATATCAAACACCTGCTGTTGTTGTATACTCACCCCATGATGAATTGGTTCCAACCACTTCATGAGCGCCAAATACGGTCACAGAGTCATTGTCAGGAGTTAATACTTTTCCAGTAACTGTTGCAACCTTAGCGTTTGTAGCTGTTTTAACGCCACTTGAGGGAGTATAACTTACGCCGCTGTAATAGTCTGCAACGCTTACAGTGGTGCGAACGGTGGGGGCATTTCCGGTGCATTTTGTAGTTACTGTTAATGTACGATATGTGGTATAGCTGGTGACAGTGTTAGAACCACTCATAGTGCCATAATCAGTTGATACTCCACCGAAGCTGTCAGCACTCGCTGCAACCGAAAGCGTTGCAGCGAGTGCCGCTGATGTCAGAGCCGCTGCCAGAATACGAGAAATCTTCTTAGTCATTTCGTTTTCCTCCATTTTGATTGCAATATAAGCATGATGGCCAATCACGATTATATTTTTTTCCAAAGCAATAAAGCTAACCTCAATTGCATTATATCATACGTCAACGAAAAGTCAATAGAATTCGACATGAGCGTTAAAAAAATAACTTCGAGCGGGAAGTGCTTTGTGCATGTGATAATTTCCCTATATAGCAAGTATAACACATAAATATAATCTTGTCAAGGAAAAATACAAATATATTGTTGTTATTATTTTAGATTTTACAAATATATCGCTTGTTTACATTGGAAAATAGATTTGATATAATTAAGATATACCACGAAAACACAGGAGTTTTGTCGAATGAACAGTATTTTGAAACAAATTGGAGCACGGCTCCGTGAATATAGAAAATCCAAAGGATTGACTCAGGCGCAGGCTGCTTCTCTTTTGGAAATGTCATGCAACTTTTATGGCGATATTGAACGAGGAAAATGCAGATTGTCAATCGAGAAAATTATCTTAGCAAACGAGAAACTGGGCATAGACCCAACTTATCTTTTGACTGGTGAAAAGCAACCACAGGTGGGTTTTTATGATTTGATTTCAGATTGCCCAAAGGATAAGGTTTTTGATATGGAACAAATTGTTAGGTATGCAAGTAATCTTTACAGGAACAGGAAGGATTAATAATGATCAAAATAGCGTTGTGTGATGACGATATGGGATATCTAAAGGGAAACATTAAAGAGCTTATTTTTAGGATATCTCGCTCCCTAGATACGCAAATAGAGATCCGCCTATTCTCAGACGGAAATCGGTTGATAAACCAATTTGTCACCGGACACTATTATGATATCGTTATACTAGATATAGATATGCCCAGTATTAACGGAAAGGAACTAGCAAGAAAACTTCGGAATATTGACAGTACATTCTTTCTGGTGTTTCTAACTTCTTATAAGATGGAAATATTCAATTCGGTTCAATATAAGTTCAATGCTTTTATACCGAAGGAAAATGTTGATGCCGATATTGAAGCAGAGCTTAGTAGAGTTATCAACGAGTATATGACATGTAAACCTGAATTTGAGCTTTTTGAGATTCTAAGGAATGGTATATTATCCAACATTAAAGTTACGATTCAGAATATACTCTATTTCTATTTTCATGACAAACGGATTTTTCTAAAAACCACAACTGAGGAGTTACTTTTAACCGAGAGAGTTTTTTCTGTAATCGTTGAAAAGTATAGGGGTAAGGGCTTTTATGAATCATATCGCAATTACCTTCTCAATGTTGGTAAAGTAATAGAGATCTCTGATAATTATGTTGTGCTGTGTAATGGCGAGAAATTACCAGTTAGCAAAAGATATAAAAAGGGACTTGTCCGGGAAGTTGCAGATTATATATTGATGGAGGAAACGACTTGAGTCAAATGGATATTCTAGATTTTGTACTTTGCCTTATAGAGCTTGGTGCAATTTACCTATTCTTTCAATATATTTTGAATGCGAGGTTCAGTGGGTTATTTCCAACATTGTTGATTGCAGGGATAAATGCCGTGTTTGTATATTTCTGTTCTGGATTGAATATCGTAGATAAATCTTTGATCTTCTTCTGCTTTCTGATGATAGGCAATACTATTTTGTACAGGAACAAGAACCTGATACGTACTGCGTTATCAATGTTGATGCTATACATCTTTTATATAATTGATATTATTTTTGGGAATATCTGTTCGTTGGTTCTTGATGAACAGTTCCTTGATGTGTTTTATAACAACTTTATCGACCGTCTGGTAATATGCTTGATCATCAAACTTTTCGACATTATCGCTATTATCTCTATTGCAAAAGCATTTCATAAAGTGGATCTGAATTTAAGTAATAGAATTTGGGGGATGTTTAATATAGCGATCGGTGTTTTCCTTATTATTACGGTTGCATTCATACATATTTATTCACAGTCCAGTCAGGACGAATTATCTGCTCTTGTATATTCGGTCATTTCGGTTTCATTTTTTGTTATGAGCCTGATTGTAATATATTTTTTCACATACATATGTTCCAGTTTTCAACAGAAACAAAGGCTATATGTGCTTCAAACGAATTACAACACGATGGAAGAAAAACTTGCAGTGCAGACGCAAAATTCCGAAAAACTGCAAAAGGTGCGGCATGATATAAAAAACCATCTGATGAATATCAAAACGCTTCTTGTCAATGGTGATACACCAAAAGCTACTGAATTGCTGAATGAGGTGATGGAGCAGGCTGAAGATATCACAATCAGCATAGATCAGACAACAGGAAATAGTGTGCTAGATGCGGCAATTTCATTTAAAGCCGTTGAGTGCAAAAACAGAGAAATTCGTTTTGAATACATCCTGCAAACACTTCCGAGACTTTATATTGACAGCGTTGACATCTCATCTATTATCACAAATTTGCTGGACAATGCAATAGAGGCTGCATTAAAAGCTTCCGCCCCGTGGATAAGTCTAAAAGTTGTAATGCACGGTAGCTATCTCTCTATCATAGTTCAGAACGCATACATAAATAATGTTATTACATCTGAAAATGGGTCTTTGAGATCAACCAAGGACGCTTCGGGTGAACATGGCTATGGAACTCAAATAATAGATCAGATAGCTCAGAAATATGACGGTGATTTTATATGGAAATCCTCAAACGGCATTTTTCAGGCTAATGTAATATTAAAAAACATCTAATCGCTGACACTTTTCCCGCTCGGCGACAAATTTTGACCGCTCAGCAAGGAAAGTGTTGTTTTTTTGAAAAAAGTTTATAATCAATCTTAGAGGTGAGATAAGTGTTTCAGGATCTTTCAAAAGAACTATCCACTTTATTAGCTGCAAAAAAAGTGATACCAATGGAATATATTGAAATATATGCGTATGGCTTGGAGCTGTTTCTATTTAAATCAACATTTTATCTTATCGTATTGATTATTGCGTTGTTATGTAATTCTGTTCTGGTAAGCTTAGCTTTCCTGGTATCTTTCTTGGGTTTAAGGCAATATACAGGTGGATATCATTGTCGTACATCTGGTATGTGTATGACTGTATCGCTTTTATTGTACCTTTCCATGTTACTTATTTACCATTTAGACATTAGCAGGGCAGCGTCAACGTTGATAGTATTATCGATATTGTCATTCATTGTTATTTTAATATTTTCTCCTAGAGAAAACAAGAACAAGAAACTTGATAACCGCGAGAAAAAGATTTATCGCATAGTATCACTTGTTATTTCTACGATTTTGCTTGCATCATCATACCTGTCTTATATTGGGAAAATAGATTGGCTTTTTTACTCTTTATCTTATTCATTGACAGCAGATGCTGTTATGATATTATTATCATTAAGGAGGTGTAAAGAATGATTAAGTTCGTTTTAAATTTGCTATCCCATGCGGCAGAACATAACATAACTCAATCAAATCATACTGCTTGCTTGGGTTTGAGCTACCAGCCAAAGGTTCCGGAAAACATCAAGGATTTTAAGAAGTGACCGGTTGTTTTTCCCTTGAATGGCAGATTGCTTCCATGTAATCTGCCATTCATTTTATAATAAATCCAATACATAATATGTTTAGGATTGTTGAATGTGGAGGAGATTGTTATGCAAACAGTTGCTAATGAAAACACTGAGCAAACCAATAATACAGAAACATCCAAAAGAAAGACATTTGAAAGCGCTAAGTCAAAAATAGAATTTATATCTGTTTTATTAGCTCTTGTAGCAGTAGTTGGCACAGGTTTACTTAAAATAATAAGTTATGGTCAGGTTGTGCATTTCGCGTTTGATTTGGAATATTATGATTTTGCATTGAATCAGAAAGACTTAATTGCCTTGGTTTCTTTATTATGCTCCGGTGGAGTTGCATTATTATATTGCGTTTTAACAGATTCTATTAGAAAGAACATAACGTCTTTTATTATGCATAAGCTACCCAAAATAGTGTCCCATATTATTGCTTTATTGGCAAATGTGGTATGGTTTGCATTACTTCCTTTGGCGGGAATCGTAATATGTTGCGTTCTGGCTACAGAGTGCTCAGTGATTAAAATTGCTCTTAATGAATTACCATATTTTATTGTTTTTGCAATAATTGTTATGGCTGTTGTGGTTTTGTTCTGGGCTGCTCTAGAAAATCATGCTGCAGCATATTATGTTACTAGCTTTATTGTTTTGCTATCAGTTACAATTTGCATGACAGAACAACAATATAATGAAGCGACAACTAAAAAAGAATATGATATTATAGTCTGCAATGAGCGAAATGACGAGGAGTATTATGCAGTAATAAGCAGGGGGGATAAGTTCTCTGCATACAAATGTGATATAATCCCATCAGAAGAAGGAAACAAACTTATAGTTTATACTAAAATGCATAGGTTCTTTGCGATCGACTCTGTTTCGACAATATCAGTTTGCTTTGAAAAGTATGATGATGAAGTAAAAGAATATATTCCAAATGTAAATTTTGAAATATATGATAATGATACTTTAATTGAACTATAAAAAGCTATTGGCATCTACAATGCTTATTGAACTGGTATAAGTGTGAATTAATATAGATCACTAATTCAGAGGCTGCTGTAATAAGCTGCCTCGTTTTTTATCAATTGAATATAAATCACCGATGTCGATCACCTCCGTACACAAATTATTTCAAATAATTTTGTATACTGGAGGAAAGACAATGTCTAATGACAATAAATACATCATCTACATAAACGGCACAGCCGTAGAAGTGAGCAAAGAAATCCGCGATTTCCTGGTTAAATCTGACCGGCAAATGAAATATGCCGAGCAAGACAGAAAGCAGGAGCGAATCACAATAGATAGTGAGAACGAAAGAGTTTCAGTAAAACCAAGTATGGAGGATTCCTTAGACAGGCTGATGGAGCTTGGGATGGAGTTCCCTGACCGGCGGGAGGATCTGTATGAGTCGGTCCTACGAAAAGTAATGCTTGAACAGGCTTTGTCAAAGCTGGACGATGAGGAGAGATACCTCATCGCCCAGCTTTTTTATTTTGATAGAACCGAGCGTGACCTTGCCGAGGAGTTGGGAATTCCACAGCGCACTTTGCATATCGAAAACGCAAAATTTTGTGCAAAATGCATGATTTTTTAGAAAAATAGAATTTTTCTGAAAAAAGTCCGCTCAAACACCCCTTCCCAACGGCAAATATTATGAGAGGACAAATTCTCTCTGCTTCTTTGAAAACAGAATAGCAGTATTTCAGATACTTTCCCCGGCGTAGCCTATATGGTTGAAAGCGACAGCGGCGTACCGCCAAGACGTTCCTGAACAGCAGAACGGACAAGCCCGGCACTTAGCCAAACGAGCGTGACTCGATACATTCCGACAGCCTGTTTCAGAACCGAGCGATAAGTGCAAGCCGCAAAAATCGGTGTGGCAGCCGATCCGCGATGACCTGCGCTGGGGGATAATGATACTTCCGTCCAGTCACAGCCTAAAGCAATGAGGGCGGCTTTGCGAGAACCGCATCGGGGTGAGATTCCCATGACGTTGCCGCCAGCAACGGTCTGAAATATTCCCTCAAGGGGAGAAATCCCCTTGGTTTAGCCGGGGAGGTCGGGGACAAATTCGGCACACAGGTTGATTTTTTAGCGGAGAAATCCGCTTTGTATATATAGCCGCAGCTCTGCTCTGACGGGGCTGCGGTATTACATACAAATTTAAGGCAACACCGCACAATTACCGGCTGACGCCTTTATCATT
>UMHM01087183.1_pt1 | contig 13837 bp, 7 predicted proteins | sample 1965501 | NCBI WGS metagenome assembly UMHM01 (sample SAMEA4836095, study PRJEB28245) | human gut metagenome | biome: gut microbiome; material: fecal sample | place: Denmark | collected 2008
CCTTATCATACCGCATTTTGCGCTTTTCTGCAAGTGCAGAGCAAAAGCTGATTTCGAACCCTTTACGTTCGGCATCGGGTTCGCGGGCTGTTCATTTCCCCCGCAGCCCGTGAACGTACAAGCCCGCAGACATAAAAGCGAACAGTTCGGCTTAAAGCTGATTATCAAAAATTAAAAGCGTCCCGTGTTGTGCGGAACGCTTTTTGATTTCAAACTCAGCTGCAATGCTGTTTTTTTCAATTTCGATGCCGACAGCAAAGCTGCTTTTAGATATGCGGCTTATTTGATTACATCGCAGTGCATGTAGGGCACAAGCACCTCGGGAATGCGAATGCTGCCATCGGCCTGCTGATAATTCTCAAGGATCGCCGCAACGCTTCTTCCGATTGCAACGCCGCTGCCGTTAAGTGTGTGAACAAGCTCGGGCTTGCTCTTTTTATCCCTGCGGAAGCGAATCTGCGCTCTGCGCGCCTGGAAATCCTCAAAATTTGAGCAGGAGCTTATTTCAACGTATCTGCCGTAACTGGGCATCCATACCTCGATATCATAGGTTTTTGCAGAGCTGAAGCCCAAATCGCCCGTGCTGAGGCAAACAACGCGATAGGGAAGGCCGAGACCCTGCAGGACGCGTTCCGCATCATGCGTAAGCTTTTCAAGCTCATCATAGCTGTCTTCGGGCTTTACGAACTTCACGAGTTCAACCTTGTTGAACTGATGCTGACGGATAAGACCCCTTGTGTCCCTGCCCGCACTGCCCGCTTCGCTGCGGAAACATGCACTGTAAGCGCAATACTTGATGGGAAGCTCCTCACCGTTCAGAATATCGCCGCGGTGAATGTTTGTAACGGGAACCTCTGCCGTCGGGATAAGGAAGTAGTCCGTGCCCGCAACCTTGAATGCATCATCCTCAAACTTCGGGAGCTGACCCGTTCCCGTCATGGAAGCTCTGTTGACCATATAGGGCGGAAGAATCTCCGTATAGCCGTTTTCGGTATGTACATCAAGATAATAGTTTATAAGCGCACGCTCAAGCCTTGCACCGAGTCCACGATAGACCGTGAACCTTGCACCCGTTATCTTGCCCGCATCCGCAAAATCAAGGATGTTCAGCGACTCGCCGAGATCCCAATGTGCTTTCGGTTCAAAATCAAACTTTGTCGGTTCTCCGAACCTGCGTACCTCCGCATTGTCGCGATCATCCGCACCGTCGGGAACGCTGGAATGCGGGATATTCGGAATTTTCATCAGAAGGTCGTCAAATTGTGCGTCGATTTGCGCAAGCTCCGCATCAAGCTCCTTGATATCATCCGCAACAAGCTTCATTTCCGCAAGCAGTGCGGAAACATCCTGTCCCTGCTTTTTAAGCACGGGAACCTTTGCGGAATCTTCATTACGTTTCGCCTTGAGCTGTTCCGTCTTTTGAATTACTTCGCGGCGTTTTTCGTCCAGTTCGAGAATGCCGCTGACATCCGCCCCCTTGTTGCGGCGCGCTTTCATTGCAGCAACAAGCTCCTCCGGATTCTTTCTGATTCGCTTAATATCTAACATTGTTTTCTCCTTGTGGCTTTGCGCCCGTTGTTTTTTAAAGTTCTGAATTATCTGCTTTTTAAAAACAAGAATATTTTTCAAAAAAGCTTAAACCGGCTTCTCGGGTTTCGGTCGAGTTTGGGCGAAACCCGAGCCTCCGTTATCAGTCTGCGGTTCTTCCGCAGCATTTTTTGTATTTTTTGCCGCTGCCGCAGGGGCAGGGGTCATTCGGTCCGATTTTTTTCGCAACGCGGAACGGTTTTGCTTTTTCCGGGCTGCCTGCATTCGTTGCCGCATTCCTTGCAGGATCACTCGCCGCGCCGGGCTGCCTCGGAATCATATCAGGCTGCCTCCGTTCGGGAACCCTGATTACCGGGTGGTAGAGGTTCATAACCGTCTCGTTGCGTATCTCGGCCGTCATGGTTTCGAACATATCAAAGCCCTCGTTGCGGTACTGCACAACGGGATCCTGATTGCCCATTGCACGCAGTCCGATACCCTCGCGCAGCTGATCCATTGCATCGATATGATCCATCCAATGCTTGTCAACCGTCAGCAGCAGGAACCGGCGTTCCACTTCGCGCATATCGAAACCTTTTTCCTTCAGCAGGTTTTCGATAGCCGTATACCGTTCGTCCGCAAGCTCGGTCAAAAGCTTCAGCATTCCGCCGTGAGTCGTTTCCGCCGTAATGCGGTCCGTCGCCTTGATTCCGAACATTCTGAAGAACTCGTGATCCAATCCGCCGTAATCCCAAGCATCGCGCTTTTGCTTTTCGGGGCAATAGAAATCAACAATCGACAGAATGGCTTCGTCACGCATCTGCGCAATTTCCGAATGAACATCCGCACCCCTGAGCACCTGCCTGCGCTGAGTGTAGATTATCTCGCGCATTTTGTTCATTACGTCGTCAAACTTGAGAACGCTCTTTCTGATTTCGTAGTTATGGCTTTCTACGCGCTTCTGAGTTGTTTCGATCGCCTTTGTCAATGCACCCAGTTCAAAGCCCGTATCCGCACCCTCGGGAAGGAAACGGCTCATAAGGCTGCCCGCACGATCTCCGCCGAATCTCAACATCAGCTCGTCATCCATTGCAACATAGAATCGTGTTGCACCGGGGTCACCCTGTCGTCCGGCTCTGCCGCGCAGCTGGTTGTCAATACGCCTTGACTCATGCCGCTCCGTACCGATTATGTACAGACCGCCGACTTCAACAACTTTATCGTGTTCGGCATCGGTAACAGCCTTGTGTTTTTTGTAGATTTCGTCGTATTTGCGCCTTGCTTCAAGTATCGCCTCGTCCTCGGTCTCCTGGTGGCTTGTTGCCCACTCTATCATATCATCGTCATAACCTTCGCGGCGCATTTCGCGCTTTGCGAGGTATTCCGGGTTTCCTCCCAAAAGAATATCCGTGCCGCGGCCCGCCATGTTCGTTGCAATTGTAACATTGCCGAACTTACCTGCCTGCGCAACAATATCCGCCTCTTTTGCGTGCTGCTTTGCGTTCAGAACTTCGTGCCTGATTCCGCGTTTTGTAAGCAGACGGCTCAGGTATTCGGATTTTTCGACCGAAACGGTGCCGACAAGAATCGGCTGCCCCGTTGCGTGCGCACGAATGATTTCTTCGATAATGGCGTTGTATTTTTCCTGCTGTTTAATGCAGACAACGTCGTTATAGTCCACACGCTTTACGGGTTTGTTTGTCGGGATTTCAACAACGTCAAGGTTGTAAATGCCCATAAACTCCGTTTCTTCGGTCTTTGCCGTTCCCGTCATGCCGGCAAGCTTGTGATACATGCGGAAAAAGTTCTGATAGGTTATCGTTGCACTCGTTCGGTTCTCGTTTTCAACCTTAACGCCTTCCTTTGCTTCAAGTGCCTGGTGCAGGCCGTCCGAATACCGCCTGCCTATCATAAGGCGTCCCGTGAAGTCATCAACAATAATGACCTGCCCGTCCTGAACAACATAATCTTTATCAACGGTGAACAGTGCGTTGGCTCTGAGTGCCTGTTTGATATAGTGGTTTATCTCCGTGTTCTCCGCCGAGGAAATATCGTCGATGTTGAAATAAACCTCAGCCTTGCGCATACCCTGTTCGGTAAGGGCGACCGTGCGCGCCTTTATGTCGCACATATAGTCGCCGCTCTCCTCCTGTGACATGCCCTGCATAAGCTCCGATTTGGTGAGCTTTTTAACGTCTTCGCCCCGTGTCAGCCTGCGCACGAATTCATTCGCGCGCTTGTACATATCGGTGGATTTTTCCGCTTTTGTGGAAATGATAAGCGGCGTCCTCGCCTCGTCGATAAGAATGCTGTCCACCTCGTCCACGATTGCGTAATTCAAATCACGCTGAACAACATGGTCAATCGAAACGACCATGTTATCGCGCAGATAGTCAAATCCGAACTCGCTGTTTGTGCCGTAGGTTATATCGCAGTTATATGCGGCAACACGCGCCTCGGGCGACATATCGCGCTCAATGCAGCCGACGGTCAAACCAAGGAAACGATGAATTTTGCCCATCCATGCCGCGTCACGCGCAGCAAGGTATTCATTGACGGTAACAACATGCACGCCTTTGCCGGGGAGTGCATTAAGATAAGAGGGCAGTGTTGCAACAAGTGTTTTGCCTTCGCCCGTTCTCATTTCGGAAATTCGCCCCTGATGCAGCACGATGCCGCCTATGAGCTGAACATCATAATGCCTTTGCCCGATGGTGCGAACGGCAGCCTCGCGAACAACCGCAAAAGCTTCCGGCAAAAGCTGATCAAGCGTTTCGCCCTTCGCCAGTCTTTCACGGAATTCCACCGTCTTGTGACGCAGTTCCGCATCGGAAAGTTTTTTTATTCCGTCCTCAAGTGCATTTATTTTTTTAACAAGAGGCTGTATTTTCTTTATCTGCTGCGCACTCGTGTTGCCCAACAGTCGGTCAATAAGGCCCATTTGTATACCTCCGTGAGTTTTTTCCTTTAAATAACAGTATTCCCATTATAAATATTTATTATATCCCCGAAAGAGCGAATTGTCAATCAAAAAGGTTTTCCGTACTCCGCATTTGCCGCAAATTGTTTCGATATATTCTTTCCGCAGTCGTTTTTCGTCCCTTATCAGCTCGCTTCCTCCCCCGTTTCGGGTAAAAAACAGGGAAAGCCCGCAGTGCGGCAGCTTTCCCCTTCGGTTTAATTCATATCACACCGTGTTCGCATTCAAGCAGTTTCTATTACATTTGAATTGCCATGCGCATCACGGCAAGTGCCTCCTCAGCGGAAAGCACTCCGTCGCCGTCAATGTCACCGTTTGCAAGTGCGGCAGCGGTTGTGGGTTCGGTGCCGAGTGCGCAGCGAAGCAGCATCAATGCATCAACAACAGTCACAATACCGTCTCCGTTAACATCTCCGACAAGGGTAACGATTCCTTCCGCCTCATTGTTGTCGGTGTAGAAGAGTTCTATCACATCACCGTCTGCAAGCGCATTCGTGCCGGCAGCGGGCTGATCACCCTCACCGTTCAGCTTGTAGAACCATCCGCAGGCCTCACCGTAGGTTCCCACGGAAAGCGTAACCCCGTTCACATCTGTCACGGAGCGAAGCAGATAACCGTCGCCGTCGAAAGTGCAGCCGTTTGCCTCAAGTGCAGCCGAAATTGCATCCCAAACGGTGCTGTCCGCATCGCCGGACGCAGTAAATGTGAATTCGGCAGGATTTGTGAATCCCGCAAAGTTCCTGCCGTTGATGCGAACGGTTGCGGTGATATCCTCAACAGTTCCGCTGCCGGACGTTCCGAGAACTTTGACCGTGACCGAAACAGGCTGCTTAAAGAAAGCTTCGAAACGGGCATAATCGGAATTCTCACCGAATTTCTCCCAATACTTTGCATACTTCGTATATGTGAAAACACTGTCTATCGTAACAAGAGTATCGTATTCCGGTCTTGTCACAAGCAGGTTCTCGCACGTGATAATTGAAGGATGGCTTGAGCGGAATTCACGCCACGGCTGGTAGGACATCGGATCGTATCCGGGCAGATCGTCAACATCGATGCCGCCGAAAGTGATATTCACCGCACCGCGAATATAGTCAAAACCGCCGTTCTCGTTCAGTACCAATTCGGAGAAAGGTGCAAGGTTTGCCGTGACACTGTCCTTGTTCGCATTTTCGCCCTTTATTCCGTTCCAATACACTTCCTCGGTGCAGGCACTCCGCATCACCTGCTCCGCTTCGGCAAGCTCCGCCTCCGTCAAAGGCAGTATGGTGAGTTCAAACACGCGGGAACCGAGAATTTCCTCCGTGTTCCTGTCCTGAACGGAAATCCTGTATTGAACCGTGACTGCAGGGCTTCCGGGCAGCGGACGATAAACAATGCCGTGATAGCCGTAGAACTCAAATGCATCCGTATTCATGCTTTCCATCAGCACTTTTTGATTGGAACGATCCGTAAGAATACCTGCATCCTCAAGCGTGCTCGGGCGGGGAAGCTGAATATCGTTCATCAGCGCATTCATATCCACCGTTTGCGTCTTGTCAACAAAATCACGGATAAGCTCCGGATATTGCAGCAGTGCAATCTCGATTTCATTCGGCTGTTCGGTGCTCCCGCCCTGCCATGTCAGCACGGGCATTCCACCGTTGATGCCGTCCGTGTCGTTGTTGAACGCTTCGCCGAGGATTGCCGCAAACTCCGCAGAGCGCATTTCCTCAGCTGTTTTTGATGCATACTCCGCCGTCGGAGTTCCTTCCGTGGAAGAAACGCCGTTTGAAGCGGTGCCTTCAAGGAAATATGCGTTTTGCAGCGTGCCTTTAAGAACGCCTGCAATGCCGCCGATTCCTGCTTCGGGACCGATTACGCTGCCGACATTATAAACATTGCGAACGATTGCGGGCGCGTGAATCTGCCCCGCAATGCCGCCGATGCCCTTGTTGTTTGTGCGATCCTGTTTTGCAGAAAGCGAACTGGTGTTATAACAGTTTTCAACCGTGCCGTAAGTATAGCCGACAATGCCGCCGAGGCTCAAGGTTGAAGCATAGCTGTTTGTCGTGTTTGAAATTGCAGCGTTGTTGACGCAGCCGCGAACGGTGTTGCCCGTCATTGCCCGACCTACTATGCCTGCCGAGCTGCAATAGTTCGCGCTTGTTGAAACGGAACCCGCAACAAGGCAGTTTTCAACAAGACCCTTGCTTGTGTTTGCAATGCCGCCGATGTTTGCATCGCTTGCAATGTTCACGTTTGCGATTATGTTTTTCACCACGCCGTCGGGACCTATGCAGTCAAGGATTCCGTCTTCTCCCGCAATTCCCGTAACGGCAAAGCCTCGGCCGTCAAAAGTTCCGTTATAGCCGGAGTTGTTGTCCGCATAATCATAAATGCCGAACGCGGTTCTCGCTTTTCCGTTAAAGTTGATATTTTGAGTCAATACGGCATTTGCCGTGCTGTTGCCCGCATTCACGAATTGTGCAAACCATTCAAATTCCGCCGCATCGGAAATCATGTACACGCCGTTTTCCTCCGCCGGCTGAGTTACGGTTGTGCCGTCCCACGCTTCGCCCGCATACGTCAATTCAACTTCAATAACCGCATCCGCGGAAGCCGTGAAACTGCCGTTTGCCGTCACATAATTCGCCGCCGAAACCGTATAGCTGTAAACTTCGCCTTTCGGAAGCACAAACGCTCCGTTCTCATCAGCCTGCATCTCGCCGCCGGTCGGATGCGTCAGGGTGACGCTCGCTTCCGCAGGAGTAACGGAAAAACTAATCGTGCAGGTCTCAAGCTCCGTCATCGCACCAAGCTCAATGCTCATATCTCCGGAGACAGTGAATTCGCCGCTCTGCATTTGATAGCCAAAGCGGGTAAGGGTATAGGAATAATCTCCCGCCGCAAGCGCATAAACATTGCTGTTCGCCGTCGGATTTTCGATATTTCCCTCCGCATTGCGCACCGTCAGCACCGCCAGCGGATCAACATTTTCAAACGTGACCGTGCCAAGGCTCTGCAGCGCAAAGTTTTTGAACCAAACGCAGTCGCTTCCTTTGTCGCCGGAGCTGTCTTTAACATAAGCAAGCGTAACAACACTCCCAGCAGTGACCGTCTGAGAGTAATTTGTCCAGTCGATCTCCCCGCTGAGAGTTTTTTCCGTGCTTCCGTTAACGGACAGATAGTCGTAGCGTGCTTCCGAGCTTACCTTGTAATCAAACGAAAGGCGCGCATTCGAAACAGCTTCTCCGAACGTTATCGTGATTGTGACAACGGATGATCTCATGCCGCCGCTGGCGGATTTTATTCCGTTTTCACCGTCGGATACGAACTCCGTGCCGCTTTCGCCGGTGAAATTCGTGTTATGGCTGTATTCAACGGATGCAGCATCACCGAGCGGATCGAAAACGGCATCGGGAAAATCGCCCGCTGTTTTCGCCGCGGCAAGGTTCATCTCACCGATTGCGGCGAAAGGAACTGCACAAAGCAGCATCAAAACCGCTGCAAACAGTGCAATTGTTTTCTTCATAGCAAAAATACCTCCGAAACTTCCGATTTTTGCGCCGAACAAATATGCTCCCTGCAAAAAACTCTTAAGCCAAGACCTGTTCTGCGAAAAAGCTGTTCGGCAAACCTCTGATTTTAATATGAGCACGGTGGAATCAACAAACTGACCGGAAAGGCCGCACACGGAATCAAAAAACAGATTCCGCTGCGCACTTGAAAAGTTCTTGCGTATGACTGAAATTTCAATGTTTTGAAGCAGTTTCTGCTTTGCCGAAACCGCACAAAAATAAGCCATACGGAGATACCGCCCGAAGCTTGCGCTTTATGCGGTGCAAGTATCCTGACTTGTGCTGCGGCAATTGATGTTCACCCGTATTGATTTTCGGCACAAAAATCGAACATCAAAGCGGAAATTTCAAAATCCGCAAAGCAGCTGCGAACAACCGTCCTGCTGAACGCAAAACGTTTTCGAACCGCTCTCCCGAGCCGAATTTTTGAGCAAAAACCATACGAATGAATTCAACGCCTGCGGATAACGCCTGCCTTCTCACGGTTTGAACACCGTAATGGCGAACTTTTGTTCCCCCGAAAGACTTTCTCAAAAAGGACTTTCAAAAACTTCGGTTCGGCGCACCCTCACACTCACAGTGCCGGTCGCGTGGGCAAAATGCCTCGTTCATTTGAGTCGATGCCTTATCAACGCCCGTTCAGCACGAAAACTCCCATTGAAATGTCGAAGATTCGAACCTTTAATGAGTTCTTTTTCCGTTGTTCCGAACGTTGATCTTTGCAGCAATCGATTACATCGCATAGCTGATATTTATTTTTAACAGAAAGGATATCCCCCTCTGCGACTCGTATTGTAGCAGAGTTGCGGCAAAAAGTCAACACATACCGAGCAAAACTGCCGAACACTTTTTGTTCGTTTACCGATTCGGACATGTTTGCGTAAAAAACATGAAAACATTATGTTCCGCACCGTTCCTTCCGCCTGCGGCAGCAGTCAAAGAATCGGGCAGTTTTTTTCATATTTCTTTCGAAAAGTTCTTGCCGCCGGCGAATTATGTGCTATAATTAAGCAGCACGCCGAACAGTTCGTGCTTTTGCATAAAATGAATTGATTCAACAGGCTGTTTTCAAAAAGCAGCCTCGGTTCGGCGTTCGGTTTGGGTAAAAGCGGTCATTGCATTCACCTTTTGCTTGAAATGTGAATACACTGTTTTCGTGCCTGCGGAGCGGGCGGTTTTGCAAACAGATTGGCTGAGTTTGAAAGGATGATAACATAAAATGAAGATAGCAGTACTTTGCGGCGGCAGGAGCAGCGAGCGGGATGTTTCGCTTTCCACAGGAATTCAGGTTGCGCGTGCACTGCGCGAAACGGGGCACGATGTTGTGCTTGTTGATGCATGTGTGGATTTTCCGCTTGATTGCAGACCCGAAGAGGTTTTTGAAAAAGCACTGCCGATCGAAAATCATGCCATCGGTGCAGCCGCGCCGTGCGTTGAAAGATTTTTTGACCGTGCATCGGGTTTTTTCGGCAAAAACGTTCTTGAAATCTGCAAAAATGCGGATATTGTTTTCAATGCGCTGCACGGTGACGAAGGCGAAAACGGCAAATTGCAGGCAGTGTTCGACCTTTTGAACATTTGCTACACCGGTTCCGGTGCGCAGGGCTGCATGCTTGCAATGAACAAGAGCCTTTCAAAGCAGCTTTTCCGCACGCACGGAATTCCGACCCCCGAAGCGGTGATTCTTTCCGAATCGGACAAATGCCGCGCGGCCGAGCTCTGCGAAAAGCTCGGTTTGCCCTGCGTTGTGAAGCCCGCAAGCCTCGGCTCAAGTGTCGGCGTTTCAATCGTCCGCACGAACGATGAATTTTTCACCGCGCTGGATTCGGCTTTCAGCCTTGAACACACCGTTATCGTTGAAAAATACATCAAAGGGCGCGAGTTCGCCGTCGGTATCGTCGGCAGCAGAGTTCTTCCCGCAATCGAAATAATCCCGAAGCATGGTTTTTACGATTATAAAAACAAATATCAACCGGGCTGCACCGTTGAAATCTGCCCGGCGGATATAGATTCGGACACCGCCGAGCGCATGGCGGAAGCAACCCGCAAAGTCTTCCGTGTTCTCGGTCTCGGCGCATATGCACGGGCCGACTTCATGGTTGACGAAAACGGTATTTATTGCCTTGAAGCCAACACCCTGCCCGGCATGACGCCCGTCAGCCTGCTTCCGCAGGAAGCTGCGGCCGATAAGCTGGATTTTCCCGCTTTGCTTGAAGCAATCATTAAGGAAAGCCTGCTTTTGAGAAAAACCGAGCGGCGGCATTGACGCAGGCTTCCCGATGTTTGACGGAAGCGAATATACCCCATTTTATAAAAAGTGAGACAGCATACAGCATTATGATTAACCTTACAATTTCCGAAGCCATGACCGCCGCGGACGGTCAGCTCGTTCACTGCGAAGACCCCGCATACATCGGGGATATGTTTATTGAGGGCATCACCCTCGACAGCCGCAAAGTTAAACCCGACTGGCTGTTTATCGCAGATAAGGGAGAGCGGGCGGACGGGCACGATTATGTTGAATCCGCACGGCGCAGCGGTGCCGCCGCAGCGGTTGTAGAGCATGAACTTGACATTCCGATTCCGCAGATCCTTGTTGAAAACAGCTTGCGTGCAATGCAGCGCATTGCAGGCTACATACGCGAAAAGAGCGGCGTGAAGGTTATCGGCGTTGTCGGCAGCGTCGGAAAAACAAGCACGCGGCAGATGCTTTCCTGTGTGCTTGAACAAAAATTCAGCGTTCTCAGCACGGAAGGCAATTTCAACAACGAATACGGACTGCCGCAAACGTTTTTCCGTCTCGAACCGCATCACGAACTTGCGGTTGTTGAAATGGGCATCAGCCACTTCGGCGAAATGGACAGATTGGGCGCAATTGCACGTCCCGATTACGTTGTTTTCACCAATATCGGCAATATGCACCTTGAGAACCTTATCGACCGCAGCGGCGTACTTCGCGCCAAAACCGAGGTTGTGAAGCATATGCCGCATAACGGCAGATTGTTTTTTAATGCGGCGGATGATAAACTGTGTGAATACGCAAAGACCTCACCCATCCCCGTAAAGTTTTACGGCATGGACGAAAGCTTACCCGTGCATCCCGAAAACATACGCTTCATTGATGCGGCGGAAACCGATTTTGTGCTGAATTATTTCGGAACACGAATCCCCGTTTCAATGCCCGCAGCGGGGCTGCATATGGTTCAAAACGCCGTTGCCGCCGCCGCTGCGGCACATGAACTCGGGCTGACTGCCGAGCAGGTAAAAGCGGGCATTGAAAGCTTCAGCCCTGTCGGACATCGTTGGCGCGTGCTTTTTGCCTGCTGCCTCCCTGCCGCAAATGCAGCTGCAAATAATGCAGATGCAAATTTCGAGGCAAGCTCCGCTTCCGCCGGCTCCGAAACGTTCACCGTTATTGATGATTGCTATAACGCCGGACCCGATTCCGTCCGCGCCGCGCTCACCGCTCTCGTTTCGGCTGCAAAACCCGGCTGCCGGAAAATCGCAATGCTCGGAGATATGCTCGAATTGGGCGAAAACTCCGCCGCACTGCACAAAAGCCTCGGCGCATATTGCGCCGAATGCGGGCTTGACGCGCTCTTCACCGCAGGCGACCTTGCGTCAGATATTGCTCTCGGTGCGGAAAATGCAGGAATGCGCAACGTTTTCCGCATTTCGAAGGACACGGCGTCAACTGCTCTGCTGCATTTTGCAAAACCCGGAGACACGGTGCTTGTAAAGGCTTCACGCGGGGCGCATTTTGAAAACATTGTTGATGAACTCGGCAATGCAAATCCCACAAAATGAGTCTGAACCGAGCGGCTGTGATTTGCCGTTTGTTTTGAATTGTTTTGAACTCGCGGAAATATTTTTATCAAAATCAGAATTGCATAAAAAACGGCCTTCGCCAAAAGAGTTTCCCTTCTGCGAAGGCCGTTTGCCGCATATGCTGCGGCACTGTACCGCTGAATTTCAGTCAACCGTGACTCTCAGCTGTCGAAAGCCGATTATTCGATCGTAACCGTGCTTGCAGTCGGAAGTTCTTTCTGTTCCTCCTTGGGGAGAACAATATTAAGAACACCGGATTCATATTTCGCCTTTACATCCTCAGGCTTGATATCTCCGACATAGAAAGTGCGGCTGCATGTGCCGACATAACGTTCACGGCGGATGACACGCCCCTTCTTATCCGCTTCATCTTTGTCAAGATCCTTGTTTGCGCTGACGGTCATATAACCGTCTTTAATCTCAACCTTGATTTCGTCCTTATTGAACCCGAGCAGATCAACAGCCATTTCGTAGCCGTCCTCTTTTTCGCGGATATCAGTCTTCATAAGGTTCTTTGCGTGCCTGCCGTACAGCGGATTCCTTCCGCCGAAGAAGTCACTGTCAAAAAGATCATCGAACATTTTTTCATTAAATACTACCGGCAACATAGTTAATTTCCTCCAAATATTGATTTTTGATATATGTTAAAGCTTTGCTGCACGGAAAGTTGTTTCCGTGCTCAGGCATTGCTTGCAGAAACGAGAAGCTTTTTTCAGACTTCTCTGCCCGAAGAAATGCAGGCGCATACGACCAAGCTGATACCCTGCAGAATCAGCACCAGTCCCACGGTTAAACCGACAGCTGCAACGCTTATCCACGGATTCATCATGCATATAATGCCTGCCGCAGTAAGCAGAATGCCAATTGCAAGCACCCAACCCCAAGCACGCACACCAAGCGCACGCAGGTCAAAGGCACTTACAAATCTGCCGATACCCGAGAACAAAAGCCAAAGTGTAAACAGCAGGGGCAATGAAAGCAGCGTGAACCATTGGTTAAACAGGAGCAGCAAAGCCATTATAACGGTCAGCACTCCGTTCAGCAGCAGCCAGCCCGAACCCAACAGAGTTTTGCTTGTTCCGGCAAACACGACTATTTCCGCAATGCCTGCCGCAAGCATGAAAAGTCCAAACAGAATCCCGGCGGATACCACCGCAGCATCCTGATTGCAAAGGCAGAACACACCGCCTGCCGTCAGTAAAATTCCCGCTGCAATATCAATTATGCGGATAGCTTTTGTACTCATTATAATTACCCCTTTTCCTTCAGAGAAGCATCTCCGTAACATCCGTCCGTGCTTCTCTTCTCATTTCTTATGATTATATTTTAATCTTTTCTCTTGAATCGACAATACGCTGCGGATATAATATTATTGATTTCGTTTGTGCATTCCGCACAAACAGAAGGGATACAGGATTTGATGAATGAAGCCCCGTTTGGAAGCAGTGAAATCGCTGTTTTATTGAACGATTTTTTGTTAAATGATGATATAGCCGGACTTGCAGCCGACGTTGGTCGCCTGCTCGGTTATCCGCTGCTTGTAATTAACGACACCTTTCATGTTGCAGCGTCATACTATCCTGCGAAATTTACCGATTCCGTGTTTATAAATGCTGTTAAGCTCGGCGAAATCACATATGAAGCGGGTGCGCTGATAAGCCAAAGTGAATCCCTTAACGGCGGCTGTGCTGACTACATAAAGCTTTCTGACAGCCCTTTCCTGCGCAGGTTTGCTCCGCTCACATGCTCCGGGGTGCGGCTCGGCTATCTGATATGCGTTGACACGGACGGCTGCATGGCGGACATTCCGCTGCAAACATGGCAAACTGTCGAAAGAGTTCTGGCAAAACAGCTTTTTATCGAAGTCAGCCGCATCGACAAACCTCTCGAAACAACCGAAGAGATACTCATGCATCTGCTCGACGGCGGCTTCCCGTCAGCG
>UMHM01021100.1_pt1 | contig 13820 bp, 16 predicted proteins | sample 1965501 | NCBI WGS metagenome assembly UMHM01 (sample SAMEA4836095, study PRJEB28245) | human gut metagenome | biome: gut microbiome; material: fecal sample | place: Denmark | collected 2008
TTTTACATTTTTTTAACCATTGCGGGCGAGTGCATTGTATAATATTAGAATAGTAAAGAAAAGAATGCAGGGGGCAAAATATATGAATAAGCGCGCTCTTATAGTTGAGGACGACGTCAACATCGCCGAGCTCCTCCGCCTGTATCTCGGTAAGGACGGGTTTGAGGTCATGATATCTCCCGACGGCGGCAAGGCGAAGTCCATGTTCGACCTTTTCCAGCCGGACGTCGTGCTGCTCGACATCATGCTGCCCGTGAAGGACGGCTGGCAGGTATGCCGCGAGATAAGGGAGAAGTCCTCAACGCCCATCATCATGCTCACGGCCAAGGGCGAGACGACCGACAAGATAAACGGCCTTGAAATGGGGGCGGACGACTATGTCACGAAGCCCTTCGACGTCAAGGAGCTTATCGCCCGCGTCCACGCCGTCATGCGCCGCACGGATGCTGACGCGCCTGTGGACAAAAAGCTCGTTTTCGACAAGCTCGTCATCAATCTCGACTCGTATGAGCTTATCGTGGACGGAAAGAAGGTGGACACACCGCCCAAAGAGATGGAGCTGCTTTATCACCTCGCCTCCTCGCCGAACCGCGTTTTCACGAGGAATCAGCTTCTCGACGAGGTGTGGGGCTTTGACTACTTCGGCGACTCGCGCACGGTCGATGTGCACATAAAGCGCCTGAGAGAGAAGCTCGAGGGCGTGTCGGATAAGTGGAGTCTCAAAACCGTCTGGGGCGTCGGATATAAGTTCGAGGTCACGGACTGAGTCTGATGAAGAGCATATATCTGCGGAACTTTGTCGCCACGGCGATAATGGTTTCGGTCTGCTTTCTTATCGTGGCCTGCTCCTTCGTCGGCATCGGGCGCAACTACCTCATCAGCGAGTACCGCGAGGATATGGTCAACTCCGCGCGCGAGGTGTCGCGCACGGCCGCGGCCATCGCGCAGAACAACTCCCTCAACAGCTGGATACTCAGCATGACGCTCAGCTCCGTGTCGAATTCCACGGGCAATCAGGTCATGGTCGCAGATCCGGACGGCGTCGTCGTCACCTGCTCCGACCGTTCGCCCGTGTGTGAGCATATGGGTTATCACATGCCGGAGGATGTGCTGCACCAGCTTCGTGCCAACGGCGCGATAAACCAGATAACCAATCTCGGCGGGCTTTATGACAGCAACCGCTACGTTGTCGCCCAGCCGATAAAGCTTGCAGCCACGGATGAGATACTGGGCTATGTTTTCGTCACGAATGTGATAGACAACATGCTCGGCGCGTGGTCTACATTCCTCAGCATCGCGGCTGTCGTCACGATGGCTGTGTTTATCGCCGCGCTTGCTATTTCGCTGGTCTACTCCAAGCGTATGGCGCGGCCGCTGGATGAGATGGCCGCCGCCTCGCGCAAGTTCGCCCGCGGCGACTTCTCCGTGCGCGTCAAGCAGGAGGAGGACCCCACGGACGAGATGGGCGCGCTGATAGACTCGTTCAATAAAATGGCGGATTCGCTTGAAATGGCGGAGGCGCGGAGGAGCGAGTTCATTGCCAACATCTCGCATGAGCTGCGCACGCCCATGACCACCATATCCGGCTTTGCCGACGGCATCCTCGACGGGACCATCCCCAAGGAGGACGAGGAAAAATACCTGCGCTCCATAAGGGATGAGACGCGCCGTCTCTCCCGCCTCGTGCGCGACATGCTGGACGTTTCCCAGACGCGCGCCCATGCCGCCGACCCCAGCCGCCGCACGGTGTTCGACCTGACGGAGCTTGTGCTTCAGACGCTTTTGAGCTTTGAGACCCGCGCGACGAAGAAGAAGCTGGACGTTGACCCGCAGCTTCCAGATAATCACATAATGGTGCGCGCGGATAAGGACGCGATAACCCAGGTCATATATAACCTGCTGGATAACGCCGTGAAGTTCGCCCATGAGGGCACGTGCATCACGCTTCGGCTGTATAAGGACGATGGGAAGGCCTACGTCTCCGTCAAGGACTGCGGCGAAACTATCCCCCCGGACGATCTGCCCTTTATATTCGACCGCTTCCATAAGTCCGACCGTTCGCGCAGTCTGGATAAGAACGGCGTCGGGCTGGGGCTGTATCTGGTCAAGACCATCATAAACAGCCACGACGAGGACATCGCCGTGCGCAGCGAGGACGGCGTGACGGAATTCGTGTTCACGCTGCCGCTGGCGGAACGCAGTAAATAAATATCATCATATCGAGGGATCTGTATGAGCAGTAATAACTGGTATAGCGGCGCGGGCTGGTATGAGCCGCTGCACGGCGAAGAGAAGCCGAAAAAGCGCAGAAAAAAGGGCGGCTGGACGCCGGCGCGCATCGGCGGGATCATAGTGCTGGTGCTCGTCCTCATTGCGGGCACGTCGCTCATGTTCTCAAACTACGGCAGCAGCGTCAGCGTCATTTGGAACAAGGACGGCAAAAGCGGCTCGTGGAGCAGCGGGAGCGACGAGCTCCCGGAGGACTTCAACGACTTTTTTGACAGCTACTATGAAAGCACCGACACAGAGTCGGCCGAGATAAACATCCCCACCGTCTCGCTCGACACCGATTTCAGCGTGACGCTTGAAAAGCCCGGCGAGCAGGAGATGAGCCTCAAGGAGCTTTACAGCGACTGCGCGCAGTCCATCGTCGCCATATACGGCTATATCGACGGGCAGAGCGGCTATTACTGGGGCACGGGCGTCATCCTCAGCGAGGACGGCCTTATCTTAACGAACACGCACGTCGTCAGCGGCTGCGACAGCGCTACGGTGCAGCTTTCCGACAATACCGAGTATGAGGCGAAGCTTGTCGGCGCGGATGAGCTGAGCGATATCGCGGTGCTCAAAATAGAGGCGAGCGGGCTTAAAGCCGCGCGCTTCGGGGAAAGCCGTGATCTGGCCGTCGGCGATAAGGTCGCCGCGATAGGCAACCCCCTCGGCGAGACCTTCCGTCTCACGCTGACAGACGGCATAATCTCCGCGATAGAGCGCGGCATAAGCTACAAGGGCCACAGCATGACCCTTTTGCAGACGAACACCGCCATAAACGAGGGCAACTCCGGCGGTGCGCTGTTCAATATGTACGGGCAGGTGATAGGCATCACCAACATGAAGATGATGTCCTCCTACTCCAGCATTGAGGGCATCGGCTTCGCCATCCCCTCCGCCACGGCGTGCAGCATCGCAAATTCGCTCATAAAATACGGCGAGGTCTGGGGGCGGCCATCCATCGGCATCACCGTCGGCGCAATACCCAAAAACGTGCTGGAGCATTATGACCTCCCGCAGGGGCTTTACGTCTCCGCCGTGCAGGCCGGTTCCGACGCGGAGAAGGAGGGCATACAGCCCGGCGATATAATCACCGCCGTGAACTATCAGCCCGTCACCACGACGGATGAGGTCAACGACATCAAAAACAGCCTCGCCGTCGGCGACATCATGATCTTCGACATCTGGCGAAACGGCGAGACGATGGAGATCGAGGTCGTCCTGATGGACACGAACGACGTGTATAAATAAGCGTTTATTATGAATTTGCCCCCCGCTTTTCCGCACGGAAGGGCGGGGGAGTTTTTGTGCCGAAAAAGCGTTTTGTGGCGGCGGAGTTTCGACAGAATACACGATTTATTCACATTTCGTCCCGCGCGGCTTTTACACTTTGACAAAATGCGTAAATAACTCTTGCAATCGCGCCGCGGCTGTGATATATTGTCCACACAACATAATATTCCATCGAAGTATGCAGAATCTTTTTGGAGACTGTGTGCGGAGGAAACTCTGGAGAATCCCTATTTTGGGTGCCGAAGGTGCAAGGTCGCAAGACCGAATCTCTCAGGCCAAAGGACAGAGCGGGTGTACGGCATGTTTTTTAAACTGCCTGTGTCCTATCCAGAGTTGCTGTTTTGCCGGCAACTTTATTTTTTTATCAGGAGGAATCAGCATGTCGTTACTCAGCATCGTACAGAAAATCAATATGTATCTTTCGGACTATATCCTTATAGTCCTGCTCATCGGCACGGGCATCTTCTTCTCGGTCAAGACGCGCTTTGTGCAGGTGCGCTGCTTCAAGGAGGGATGGAACAAGACCTTCGGCAACTTCTCCCTTCACGGCGGCAAGCAGGAAAGCGGCATAAGCTCGTTTCAGGCGCTGGCCACGGCGATCGCCGCGCAGGTCGGCACGGGCAATATAATCGGCGCGTCCGGCGCTATCCTCATCGGCGGCCCCGGCGCGATCTTCTGGATGTGGATAATCGCCTTCTTCGGCATGGCCACGATATATTCAGAGGCCGTCCTCGCGCAGGAGACGCGTGAGGTCAAGCCTGACGGCACGGTGCACGGCGGCCCAGTGTACTACATCAAAAAGGCGTTCCCCAACGGCTTCGGCAAGTTCCTTGCGGGCTTCTTTGCCGTGGCGATAATCCTTGCCCTCGGCTTCATGGGCTGCATGGTCCAGTCCAACTCCATCGGCGAGACCTGCTCCAACGCGCTGGGCATTCCCGCGTGGGTCATCGGCATCGTCGTCACGATCATTGCGGCCGTCATCTTCCTCGGCGGCGTCCAGCGTATCGCCTCCGTCACGGAAAAGCTCGTGCCGCTGATGGCGGTGCTGTATATCGCAGGCGGCCTTATCGTTCTCATCGCGCGCATCAAGTACGTGCCTGAGACCATCGGCATGATCTTCAAGTACGCTTTTATGCCCAATGCCATCATCGGCGGCAGCCTCGGCTACGCCCTCAAGACGGCGATAAGCCAGGGCGTCAAGAGGGGGCTTTTCTCCAATGAAGCCGGCATGGGCTCCACGCCGCACGCGCACGCCATGGCGAACGTCAAAAAGCCGCACGATCAGGGCGTTGTCGCCATGGTAGGCCTCTTCTTCGACACCTTCGTTGTCCTCACGATGACGGCGCTCGTCGTTATCTCTACGCTCTACGCCGGTGACGGCGTGCTCGCCTCCGGTGCGGCGGACGGCATTGCCAAGACGAACATGGCGCAGCTTGCCTTCGGCATGATTTTCGGCGACAAGTTCGGCCCGCTGTTCGTGGCGATATGCCTGTTCTTCTTCGCGTTCTCCACTGTGCTCAGCTGGAACCTCTTCGGCAAGATAAACGTGGAGTACCTCTTCGGCAAGAAGGCCGTTCGGGTTTACTCCGTGCTGGCGCTGGGCTTCATCTTCCTCGGCTCCTGCCTCTCCAATGACCTTGTGTGGGAGCTGACGGACATGTTCAACCAGCTCATGGTCATCCCCAACGTCATCGCGCTCATCGCGCTTTCGTCCCTCGTCGCCGCCGCGGCGAAGTCCGACAGCGAGACGCGGCTCAAGTAATAACGCGTATATAAAACTTATAATAAAACCACCTCATGCGCCCGCTGAAAAGCGGGCGCAGTATATCATAGGAGAATTTTATGGAATTCGGAGAGAAGCTTCAGGCGCTTCGTAGGGGGCGGGAAATGACGCAGGAGGAGCTTGCACACGCGCTGTACGTTTCCCGCACTGCTATCTCAAAATGGGAGTCCGGCAGGGGATACCCAAATATCGACTCCCTAAAGGCCATATCAAAATATTTTGCCGTCTCGATCGATGAGCTGCTCTCCGGCGACGCGCTGCTGTCCATCGCCGAGGATGAAAGCCGCGAAAGGGAGGCGCGCCTGCGCAGTCTGACCTTTGGCCTTCTGGACTGCGCCGCGGCCATGCTGCTGTTTCTGCCGTTCTTCGCCGATAGGACGGGCGGCGCGGTGCGCGCGTCATGTGCAGTATGGGCCGCTTTGCCGCGGCAAAGGCGAAGAAAAGGCGGCGGTTCAGCTCCGCGCCGTCCTGCCCGGCGTCTATGCGCATCCGGCAGACGCCGCCGTCCGCCTCGCTTATGTTGTTTATGACAGCGCCCGGAACAGATGAAAGTATCCTGGCGGCCTCCTCGCGCGTGCATTCGGCCTCCAGCTCGACGGAGGCCGCCCCGGCGAACAGCCGCTCCAGATTCTCCGGCGTGTCGCACGCGGCAAGCCGCCCCTTTGAGCTTAACCCGGCCTTAAAAAAGCCTTGTGCAAATTGTGAACGTTGCCCGCCGCGGCGCAACAGTTCATATTATGTTTACAGCTTTTTCAGATTGAGTTAAGCATTTCCTGATATCTTATCGGCAGACGGAAGGCCGCAGGCCAAGCGGAGTTACCCGTCTCACCGTGCCCAGCTAAGGGCTGCGCTGATGCCCCGGCAGCGCCGGGGATGAGCCTACAGCGCCGCTCCTTTGGCAAGGCTTCGCATGGTGTTCAATGAAAGCGACGCGCTGCGTGCGCCACACCGGCGCGCGCTCCGTGAAGCCGGATTTTATATATCACTTGGGTGCAGTCCAAAATGGCGGACTGCACCCAAGACAATTTTAAAAGCAAAAGCAATGACTGTCCTGAATATAGGACAGTCATTGCTCAGTATGTAAAAAGAGCCTCGCAGAGTTTGCCCGCCCGCAGGCGGCAAAAAATTCGAGAAACATTTTCTCTCGCGACATGTGCGTGAGAGAAAATACTTCTCAGTCTGCCAGTGTGGAATTTGCCCGCCATCGGCGGGCAAATTATGCGCGCAGCAGACTGCGATCCTTTTGTCGAAAAAAACCACAGTTTTTTTCGACAATCCTAGCAATGACTGTCCTGAATATAGGACAGTCATTGCTGTATCATATGGCCATAAAGCAAACGGAGGTATATGATAATGAAGGGTTACGATGTGAAATACGGTTACATGGGCTTTGTTTCGGGTAGCTACCTGCTCTTTGCAAGCGAGGCGGAGTATATCGAATACCTCCGCGGCTGACGCGGCGTAGGCTTCCACCCGTGGCCGGTCACTTCTGCGCTGTGACGCACAACCAGCCTCTGCCGTTCTTGTGCGTCTGGACGCCGTGAAAGCCCGCCTGCTCCAGAAAGGCTTTCAGCTCACCGGCGTTATAAATGGTCATGCCGCCGATGATCTTTGTCCATTTGTCGTCCTTCGCGTTGTCGCCGCCGCCCTCGTTGCAGATGAAGAAGGTGCCGCCCGGCTTCAATACCCGGCCGACCTCGCCGAAGCATTCCGGCAGACCCGGCCAGAAATAGACCGTCTCAAACGCCGTGACGAGGTCGAAGCTCTCCCCGGCAAACGGCATCTTGTCCACGCTTCCCTGCGTGACGGCGCACCGCCCGGCGGATATCGCCTGCGCGTTGACCCCGCGCGCCTTTTCCACGCTGACAGGGGAGTAGTCAAGCCCGCTGACAGTTCCGTCCGGGCACATTTTCAGCAGCTTTTTTATGTTCGCTCCGCCGCCGCAGCCGCAGTCAAGCACGGCGGCATCCTTGCCGGGGCGCACGAATTGAAGCCCCCAGTCCGCCAGCGCGCGGTGGCCGATGTTCATCATCAAGACCATTGCTTTCCCGCCAAGCCCTGCCGGCTTGCGTGTGTTTTCAAAAAATGACATTGCAGTATGCTCCTCCCGGTACGCGGCCGTATGTCCGTGCATCCCGGCTCATTGCCCGCGTCCGGCGATGATTATACCACGCGCGGCTCCGGCATTTCAACAGTTTCGCCCGCAGGCGCGGCGTTTTTACGAAAAGGCACGGCAGAGCGGCACGACGGACGCGCTGCTGCAGGCCATAGACTTTGAGCAACGCATATATTTCGATCTCCTTGCGGAGCATTATGACGACTGCACGCTGTTCTTCTGCCGCAGTGACGGCAGCTCGGCGGAGAAATTACTGAAGGAAATGATGCGCCGCAAAACGGAGCAGACCGTGAATTTCTTCTGCGAGGTCTACGGTAAAAAGCCGAACGCCGACGCCGTCCGGCTTCTGATGGGCGCGCAGCTCTGGTACTTCCGCCAGCTTCTGGACGAGCACCCGGATGAAGAAAGAATGCTGGCCTGTCTACGCACGGTCGTCGATTTCACGAACGCAGGCTGGCGGCAGCTATGCGATACGCTTTCCTGAACGGCAAAGGATCCGGGCGGGGCATCCGCCCGTTTCTTTCATGTTGCGGTTAGAGATGATTAACTGACGGATAAAAAGAAGTGACTGGTATGATAGATTTTGAATTTGCATTTCGGTACGCGGAGGCGAAGCAGACGGCCCTGCAAAAGGCCGCCGGGAGCATTCCGGCGGGGCGCTGCGTCGTACTGTGCGGCGGCAGCGGCTGCGGCAAGACGACGCTTGGCAAGCTCATTGCGGGGCTTCCGCCCGGCTGATGCATCGCCCGTGCAGAAATCGGCGCGTGAACGCTTCCACCCGGCGACGAAGCTTCTGTTCTGGCTCGTGACGATGATCGCCGTCTCCACATCGGATAACCGCTTCGCGTTTTCGGTTTATGCGGCGCTGCTCCTGCTGACGGCCGCGGATGGCTGGATAGGTACGGCACTTGCGGGCGGCGGCGCATTTGCCGCGCCGTGGGAAAAGCTGCGCGCGCTTCCGGCCTATCTGGAGATTTTGACCGTTCCCATGGCGCTGCGCGTCATCCGCATCGCCGAAACGCTTTCTGCCTCCGCCGAGACGCGCGGCATCGACCTCAAGCGCCGCAAGAGCAATTTTCTGTCGCTCCGCTTCTCCGCGCTTGACGCCGTGTTTGCCGCCGTCCTTCTCGCGGCCATAGCCGCCGGACTTCTTTTGTGAACGCCGCCCACGTGGCATTCAATATAAATCAGATAGATGGATCTTATCGCAAAAAGGAGACTTTTGATTATGAGCAATTCAACCGCCAACAACAAACTGAAGGTCAGGGATAAGAATAAGAAAAACCGGCATCAGTAGATCAAACTGATACCGGTTTTCAATATCCGCCGTGCTGTGCGCCCCGCGGATATCATTCTTTATTTCCCGTTATGTAATAGTCGCAGTATTCGCCGCCCGTGGCGAGGGTCTTTTCCCGGTGCAGCACGCCGTGCTGCAAGGTTATCATCACGTTGTCCAGCTCGCAGAAGAGAGGCATAAGCTCACTCACGCCCAGCTTCTCCGTGTACATGCATATCGGGCAGCGGGTGATGCGGTAGTAGCACGCGCCCTCGTGCGGCTGACCGACGAAGTCCACCTTGAACGAGGTCGGGTACAGCTTCTCCTTTTCCGGCGTGTACCACTTGACGTACTTTGTGATGCACTTCTTGTTCTCGGCCTTTCCGCGCGGCGTGTTCAGGTCGGTCATGCTGAAATACCACTTCACGTGATACAGCCCCCGGCGCATCATCTCCTGAATCGTTTCCGGCGGTATCTTCTTCTCGCTTGCCACATACGGCGCGACGAAGGCCAGCGCAAAAAGCTCATTATAAGCCATGGGGTTGCCGTCGCCGATGTCGTCCGCCTTCTCCACAAGCTCCCGGTATGTCTTTTTGCTCTTGCGCATGATCTCATTGGCGTACTGCTTCCCGTACTTTTCGACCAGCACCTTCTTCATGGAGCTTTCAAACATCCAGTAGTAAAATCCGTTATACTTCATTTTTGCTTTTGCTCTCCTGCTTTGTATGATCCGCGGCGTCAAAAAGTGCGGTCCAGCCGCCGAAATGGTAGATCATCAAGGCGTTCATACAGTGCTCGGCAGTCTCCCTGTCGCGGCAGCTTGCAATGATCCGGCGATAGCTGTCGAACTGCGCGGATATGACCAGCCCCAGAAGCTGCTCATCCACACCGGCATAGCCCGTGCTGCGGAAAAACGCGGCGCTCTCCTCTATCTTCCGCGCCACCAGCGTGTCAAAGAAGCCCTCAAGACTGCTTCCCGCACTCTGATACAGCAGCAGCACGGCCTCGTCGTAGTGGTCGAAGATCAGATGCAATATCACGGCGGACTCGCGCTGTATGGAAGCCCTCAGCCGTGCCGGAATCCCTTCATCCGCGCCGGAGTAATAGTCCGACCGGATGCTTTGGAACGCCGCCTCTATCTCACTCAGAAACGGCTTCAGCAGGCTTACAAACAGCTCGTCCTTCGATTTGTACCTGATCTGTATCGCGCCGACTGTCGCGCCGGCCTTCTCCGCGATTTTCCGCAGGGATGCACCGGCGTAGCCCTTTTCCGAGAATTCCTCAAACGCCGCCGCCGTTATTCTGCTGTCCAGAGAATGATCCCTTCGCGCCATATGCCGGCCTCACTTGATTACACCGTAATTAATTACGATGTAATTATAACTCCCGCCGTGCGCGTTGTCAAGCGCGTTTGCCTGGATATGATGCCGTGTTGTATTTTCTGCCTGCCTGTGTTAAGATGATATATGATTACGGAGGCAAAGGGTATGGAAAAGTATTTTGAGATAAATAAAAGCGGACAAAACATCCGCTGCAAGCTGTATTACGGCAAAAGCGCCGGTATTGAAAAGGCGGTGCTGTTCGTCCACGGCTTTACCGGGCATAAGGACAACGGCGCGGCGCAGAAATTCGCGGACAGGGTGCTGTCCAAATATAAGGGCATCGCGGTCATGACCTTTAACCTACCCTGCCATGGCGACGATGTGAAAAAGAAGCTTGCGCTGCAAGACTGCATGACGTATATCGGCCTTGCCGCGGACTATATAAAAACGGAGCTTCACACCGATGACATCTATGCATACGCGACGAGCTTCGGCGGCTATCTCGTGCTGAAATACATTGCCGAAAACGAAAGCCCGTTCAAGAAGATCGCGCTTCGCTGTCCCGCAGTCAATATGGCCGAGGTACTCACGGACTCCATCATGAAAAACGACGAGCTGGACAAGCTGCGCAGGGGAAAGACCGTGTCCGTCGGCTTTGACAGGAAGATAGAGGTGAGCCGCCAGTTCCTGACCGAGCTTGAAACCGCGGATATCCAGAAGATAGACTACATGGAGCATGCCGACGACATCCTCATCCTCCATGGCACGAAGGACGAGGTCGTCCCGTTCGAGGCGGTGCGGTGCTTTGCCGAGGATAACCTTATCGAGTTCATCCCCGTGGAAAATGCCGACCACAGATTCCAGAACCCCGCGCACATGGAGCTTGCGACCAAAAAGGTCATAGAATTCTTCGGCTTCGGCGGGTGAATCGCCGGGTTCACACGGCGGCTTCCGCAAGGAGGACAGCGCCGAGGGATAAAAGCGTGCTCAATACGATATAGCATACCGCGGCGGCGGACTTCCCGCTTTGCAGCAGCGTCACGCTCTCCAAGGCAAAGGTGGAAAACGTGGTAAAGTCGCCGCATATCCCGGTTTTAAGGAAGAGAATCATGCGCGGGCTGAGTCCGGCATTTTTCGCGGCCGCGGCAGTGATGATCCCGATAATAAACGCGCCGAGCACGTTTATTATCAGCGTGTTCACGGGAAAGACCCCAGAGCGGTCGGGATGAGCGACATGGCGTATCGCGCCGCCGCGCCTATAAACCCACCCGCCCCGACGGCAAGAAAATTCAACATATTTGTCTCCTTTTTACGGGCTGTATTCAACTGTATTCCCTGCGCTCATATAATGCGCAGGGATTTTTGCATACTGCAAGTATGCCATCATTCGGGAAGATTTGCAAGAGTCTGATACAATACCGAAAGAACAGCGAATTCCGGTTGACCGGCGCGCGGTTTAATGATAAAATACCATGTCAAATTGTGATTACTTACTTATATAGATGGAGAAGCACATGTGGATCTCAGATAAATGGCAGGACTTTGAACTGATAGACTGCTCACGCGGCGAGAAGCTTGAGCGCTGGGGAAGGTACTTCCTCGTGCGCCCGGACCCGCAGGCGATATGGGACACGCCCCGGCGGAACATGCACTGGAACGACCGCGACGCGCGCTATCGCCGCAGCGAGAGCGGCGGCGGAAGCTGGGACAAGGGCGGCCTGCCGGAAAACTGGAAAATAAAATACGGCGAGCTTACTTTCAATGTAAAGCCCATGAACTTCAAGCATACCGGCCTCTTCCCGGAGCAGGCATGCAACTGGGATTGGGCCATGGCGAAGATACGCGCCGCCGGCCGGCCCATAAGCGTGCTGAACCTCTTCGGCTATACGGGCGCGGCGACAGTGGCCTGCGCCAAGGCCGGGGCCAGCGTGTGCCATGTGGACGCGGCGAAGGGCATGGTCGCGTGGGGCAAGGATAACGCCGCCGCCACGGGACTCAGTCAGGCGCCAATCCGCTGGATAGTGGACGACTGCGCCAAATTCGTGGAGCGGGAAATACGCCGCGGACACAAATACGACGCCATCATCATGGACCCGCCGTCCTACGGGCGCGGCCCCGGCGGCGAGGTGTGGAAGCTGGAGCAGAACCTGTGGCCCTTCGTGTCGCTGTGCGCGGGCGTGCTGTCGGACGAGCCGCTGTTCGTCATAATCAACTCCTACACCACGGGGCTTTCCGCCTCCGTTCTGAGCTACGTCACGGAAAGCATATTCACAAAGAAGTTCGGCGGACGTTCCGACGCGCAGGAGCTTGGCCTGCCCGTCACGGAAAGCGGCCTTTGCCTGCCCTGCGGCGCGACCTGCCGCTGGGAGAGATGAGCCTGCCGGGCATAATGATTTTTGGAGCGGCCAGATGAGCATAATTAGTTTTGAAAATGTACATTACACCTATCCCGGCGACGATATGGAAAGCCTTTGCGGGATAGACCTTGCGATAGAGAAGGGGCAGTTCACGGCGGTGCTGGGGCACAACGGCAGCGGCAAATCCACGCTTGCCAAGCACATGAACGCCATCCTTGTGCCGGATGAGGGGCGCGTGCTGATAAACGGCATCGACACCGCCGACGAGGAGCGCGTGCTGGACGTGCGCCGCTGCGTCGGCATGGTGTTCCAGAACCCGGACAACCAGATCGTTGCGAACGTCGTTGAGGACGACGTGGCCTTCGCGCCGGAAAACCTCGGCGTGCCGCCGCAGGAGATACGCCGCCGCGTGGACGCGGCGCTCACGCAGGTCGGCATGTATGAGCTGCGCGAGCACGCCCCCCATCTCCTCTCCGGCGGGCAGAAGCAGCGCGTCGCCATCGCCGGTGTTATCGCCATGGAGCCGGAGATAATCGTGCTGGACGAGCCGACGGCCATGCTCGACCCGCAGGGGCGGCAGGAGGTCATATCCACGGTGACGCGCCTGTGCCGGGAAAAGGGGATGACGGTGGTGCTCATCACGCACCATATGGACGAATGCATCGGCGCGGACAGGCTCATCGTCATGTCAAACGGCAGCATCATTGCCGACGGCACGCCAGGCGCGGTGTTTTCCGACGTGGCGCTCATGGAGCGCGAGGGGCTCAGCGTGCCGGAAACGGTGCGCCTCATGTACGAGCTTAACAGTCAGGGCTTCGCCCTGCCGCTGGACGCGCTTTCGCCGGACGAATGCGCAAAAAGGATAGCGGAGAGTTTGTCATAAAACAGAGGGATAATAAATGTCACAGATAAAGGTGGAGGGGCTGCGCCACGTGTACAGCGCGGGCACTCCGTTTGAAAGGGTCGCCATAGACGGCATAAGCCTGACTATAGAGCCGGGGCAGCTCGTGGGCATCATCGGGCACACGGGCTCCGGCAAGTCCACGTTCATTCAGCATCTCAACGCCCTGCTTCAGCCAACGGCGGGCAAGGTGTACTGCGGCGGGAAGAACATAAACGCCGACAAGTACTCCCGCAAGGCCGTGAAGGCGCAGGTGGGCCTCGTGTTCCAGTACCCGGAGTATCAGCTTTTTGAGGAGACGGTGTATAAGGACATCGCCTTCGGCCCGCGGAACATGAAGCTCGGCGAGGATGAGATAGACGCGCGTGTGCGCGAGGCGGCGGATTTCGCCGGTGTGGACGAGGAGCTTTTTGAAAGATCCCCGCTGGAGCTTTCCGGCGGGCAGAAGCGCCGCGTCGCCATTGCGGGCGTGATTGCCATGCGCCCAGGCGTACTGGTGCT